>Ga0123353_10003411_pt1 | contig 20082 bp, 17 predicted proteins | sample TergutLab28metaG_3_FD_92763 | JGI IMG/M metagenome (GOLD analysis project Ga0123353, IMG submission 92763) | Labiotermes labralis P3 segment gut microbial communities from Petit-Saut dam, French Guiana - Lab288 P3 | ecosystem: Host-associated > Arthropoda: Insects > Digestive system > Gut ... | reverse complement strand
TGCTCTTGCCTGAGCCGCTCGCCCCACAAATCCCCACGATAATCATAAAATTCTCCCCAATCGTTTTTCTTATTTTACACGAATAATGTAGGGATTGTCAATTTCTTCTCCGCAGAACCCATTTCACGATCTCATACCACAATACCGACGCGGCGGCAACGCCCAGTGCCAAAAGCAATTGCAGACCGGTCAGCGGCGCGAGCCGCAGGAGCCCGTTCAACGGCGTGTAGAGAATTGCAGCCAGCAGGGCCAGCGTGCCCAGGTTTGCCGCCCACATCACCTTGTCGCGCAGCAGGCGCTTGAGTGAGGCCCAGGCGGAGTCACGGTCCGAGCTGTTGACCTGCACCAAAAAGAGATTGGCCAGCAGGATCACGGTCAAGCCCAGCGCGCGCGCCGTTTGCGGTGAATCGGGATAACGTGCCAGCGAGACAAAATACAGCCCGAAGGCAGCGGCAAAGACAGCCAGTCCCTGCAATAGGCTCTTGACCAGTGTTCGGGCCGGCAGCAGCTTTGCCTTGGGATCACGCGGCCCGCGCTGCATAATGTCCCGCTCGGCGGGCTGGCGCTCCAGCACCACGGAACAAGTTGGGTCTAAAATCAGCTCCAGCAACACCACGTGCAGCGGCAAGAGCAGCAGGTTCGCGGGCGCGACGCCCAGCAGCGGCGCGAGCAGGGACGAGAGCGCGATGGGGATGTGAATGGCAAACACATAGCCGACCGCCTTGCGGATATTGTCCGTAATGCGCCGCCCGTCGCGCACCGTGTCCACAATGGTCGAGAAATTATCGTCCATCAAAATCAGGTCCGCCGCCTCGCGCGCGACCTGGCTGCCGCGTCCGCCCATCGCGATACCGATGTCCGCGTACTTCAATGCAGGCGCGTCGTTCACCCCGTCGCCCGTCATGGCGACCACCTCGCCGTTTGCCCGCAGGGCCTTGACAATGCGCATTTTGTGCTCGGGAATTACGCGCGCGAAGATACTGGTCGTCTTGACCCGCTCTTGCAATTCCTCGTCAGTCATGGCGTTCAGCGCGTCGCCTGTGATACAGCCCCCCTCTTCGAGGGGGGGAGTCGGCGCAGCCGACAGGGGGGAGTGGAGGAGCGAGAACTCCCTCCGGCGCTGTGCGCCACCTCCCTCGGCGAGGGAGGCTGTCATGCCGATCTGCCGCGCAATGCTCGCAGCGGTGCGCGCGCTGTCACCCGTGATCATCACCAGACGAATGCCCGCCCTGCGGCAGGTCTCCACATCGCCTTTTACGGACGCCCGGGGTGGATCCCACAACCCGATCAATCCGCAAAAGGTCAGACGGCAATCGGTGAGCGCTTTGGGGATCTCCTCCTCAGAAACAGGCCGTGCTTGCGCCACGGCAATCACGCGCAGACCAGCGTCGGCCATCTCCCGTGCCCTGGCCTCGGCGGTCAAACGCGCCTGCTCTTCCATATCGCAAATCGCCCAAATCCGCTCCGGCGAGCCCTTGGCGGCGACCAGCAAATCCCCATTGCGTTCCCAAACATGGCCCATCATTTTCAGCTCGTTGGTGAAGGGATATTCGGTCACCAGCCGGCCCGAGAACAACTGCGCCGCCGCGATACCGTTTGCCTCGCAAAACGCCAGCATGGCCTTCTCCATCGGGTCATAGGCGGCCGTCTCGCAGGCCAGGCCCATGACGGTGAGCAGCTCGTTCTCATCGCCGCTTTCCGCCCGGACTTCCCGCACGGTCATTTGGTTTTCGGTGATGGTGCCCGTTTTGTCCACGCAGAGCACGGACACCGCGCCCAACGTCTCCACGGCGGGCAGGCGGCGCACCAGCGTTTGCTTTTTGGCCAGCCGCCACGCGCCCATTGAAAGGAATACGGTCAGAATGACGGGAAACTCCTCGGGGATCATTGCCATCGCCAGTGTGATGCCTGACAGGATGCTCGCGATAAACCGGTCGCCGAACGCATGGTCGGAGAGTGTCAGATATGTGATGCCCGACAGCAGCGCAAACAGCACGGCCGCGATGCCCGCGCAGAGCTTGACCAGCGCGCCCGTCTGCTTTTCCAGCGGCGTGGGGCGGTCCGGCGCCTCGGCGATATGTCTGCCGATCTTGCCGTATTCGGTTGCCGCGCCGATAACCGTCACGCGTACCGTGGCCGAACCCTGCAGCACCAGCGTGCCCGCGTAGCAGGTATCCCGCCGCCAAAAGCCCGTTTCCTCTTCGCCCGACGCGATCCGTTTCCACACGCCCTCCGCCTCGCCGGTGAGCGAGGACTCGTCCACGCAGAGATCGTTCGCCTCGACCACCAGACCGTCCGCAGGGATCTTGTCCCCCTCCGCGATCCGCATAAGATCGTCCGGCACCAGGTCCACGCTGGCGATCTGTTGCTCCAAACCGTCGCGTATTACGGTCACGCGCGGCGCGGACAGGTCTTTCAGTGCGCTCAGCGTCTTGTCCGTTTTCCACTCCTGGTACACATCAATGCCGATGACCGCGCCAACAAAGACGAACAGGATCGCGCCGTCCAAGGGCTCGCCCAGAATCATGTAAATGGTCGCGGCGATCAGCAGCAACAGAAACATCGGCTGCCGGATGCTCTCCAGCGCCTTATGAAAGAAACTCTCCTTCTTCTGCGGCGTCAGCTCGTTCTTGCCGAACCGCGTTTGCCGCTCCCGTGCTTCGGCTGTGGTTAAACCGCTAAAATTGCTTGACATTCATACCTCCAAGTTATAAAAAAAACATCTGCGGAACAATCCTGTCCCACAGATGTCATATCTGCTGCCAATGGCCCAGCCCCACGACCAATCCAATCGGTCATCGCCTGCTCAGTTTTGTATAGTATACGTGAGAGAGAAGGGTTTGTCAACTTGAAAATCAACTCCCTTTATGCTATATTAAACTGGAATCTGGAATCTGGAGTCTGGTATCTTGCAATTCACCATCCCTGCCAAAACCATCGTGTCCGCGCGCCTGCAGAACGGCTGGTTCGGCGCGGACTACAATATGAACATCTACAAGGGCTGCTGTCACGGCTGCATTTACTGCGACAGCCGCAGCGACTGCTATGGCGTGGAAAACTTCGATACCGTGCGCCACAAGGAGAACGCGCTGGAAGTGATCGAGGCCGACCTGCGCCGCAAACGCCAAACCGGCATGATCCTCACCGGCTCGATGAGCGATCCCTACAATCCATTTGAACAGGAACTGCGCCTCTCGCGCGGCGCGCTGTCGCTGATCGAACGCTACGGCTTTGGTGTGGCCGTCCATACCAAATCGCCGCTGATCACGCGGGATATTGACCTGTTGCAAGCCATCGCCCGCCACGCGCCCATCTGCGTGAGTATGACGATCACCACCGCAGACGACGCGCTCTGCCGAAAAATCGAACAGAATATCGCGCCCTCCGGTGAACGCTTTGCCGCTCTTTCCAAACTGTCCGCCGCGGGAATCTCTTGCGGTGTCCTGCTCATGCCCCTATTGCCCTTTATCAATGACACGCCGGCGAATATTCTCGCCATCGTCCGTGGGGCCCACGCGAGCGGCGCAAAGTGGATCCACTGCTTTATGGGCCTGACCCTGCGCGCCAATCAGCGCACGCACTACTACGCCAAGCTGGACGAACGTTTCTCCGGCGTGAAAAAACGCTATATCCAAACCTACGGCGAGGCCTACAGCTGCCCCGTCCCGAATCAAAAGGAGCTGTGGAATCTGTTCACTGCCGAGTGCCGCCGTCTTGGTCTGCTTTACCGCATGGCGGATATCAAGGAGTTTATTTGGAGCAGGTATCGGGAGAGACGGCTATTTTAAGTAATAAGGAATAGGGAATAAGGAATAGGGAATAAGGAATAGGGAATAAGGAATAGTTGACGATAAAACTGCTGACGCAGCTTTTCCATATTATAAGCCAGACATCCCATCTAAAGTGCGCCAGCACACCTCCCTTATTACTTATTCTTTTTTACTTACTACTTAATGACTTGCACTTGACAAGTGCAAGTCATTACGCTATACTTCCCTCATACAATACAGAGGAGGTATGTCGCATGAACGCTCGGCGGCCCAATATGATGTCTATGATAATGCGCAGCGCTGCCTCCGGATCCGATAAGGGCTGCTGATTTTCGGCCCCTTTCGATCATTCGAGGCAGCGTGAAAAAAGCGTTGCTTTTTTTGTAGAGTGGAGTGTTGAGAGTGGAGAGTGGAGTGAAGGAAAAAACTGCTCCGCAGTTTTCATCTTATGGTATGAAAGACCCATACAATTGTGCCGAAGGCACTCCTTTGCTCCACTCTCAACACTCCACTCTCAACACTACCACAAGGATTATAAATTATTAACGAAGTGAGGAGACATAACCATGAAAGACGAAACCTTATGCCTGCACGCAGGCTACGCGCCGAAGAACACGGAGCCGCGCGTGGTTCCCATTGTCCAGAGCACGACCTATGTCTACGACTCCACCGAGGATGTCGGCGCGGTCTTTGACGACCCGACAAAGAGCCTGATCTACTCGCGCTTTGCCAACCCGACCGTCATGGCGGTCGAGGCAAAGATCGCCGCGCTCGAGGGCGGGATCGCCGCGATGTGCACCTCCTCGGGTCAAGCCGCGTCCCTGCTGTCCCTGCTGAACATCTGCTCGTCGGGCGACAGTTTCATCAGCACGGCGCAGATCTACGGCGGCACGGTCAATCTCTTTGCCGTCACGCTGAAAAAGCTGGGCATCGAGTGCATTTTCGTGGACTGTGACGCCGGCGAGGAAGAACTCCACGCGGCGTTTAGGCCCAACACAAAGGCCGTATTCGGCGAGACGCTGGCCAACCCCGCGCTGACCGTGCTGGACATTGAAAAATTCGCCCGCATCGCGCACGCGCACCATGTGCCGCTGATTATCGACAGCACCTTCGCCACGCCCATTCTGTGCAAACCGATCGCATACGGCGCGGACATCGTGGTGCACTCGACCTCCAAGTACATGGACGGCCACGCGCTGCAGGTCGGCGGCGTGATCGTGGACAGCGGCAAGTTCGACTGGGAGAGCGGCAACTTCCCCGGCCTGACCGAGCCGGACGAATCCTACCACGGTCTGCATTACATCAAGACCTACGGCAAGCTCGCCTACATTCTCAAGGCGCGTATGCAGCTCATGCGCGACTTCGGCTGCTATCCCGCCGCGCACTCGGCCTTCCTGCTCAACCTCGGGCTGGAGACTTTAGCCCTGCGCATGGAACGCTATTGCCAGAACGCGCAGACCGTGGCGGAATACCTGGAAAAAGCGGAGCAAATCGAATCCGTCAGCTACCCGGGCCTGCCGAACGATAAGTATTACGGCCTGGCGCAGAAATATCTCAAGGGCGCGAGCGGCGTGATCACATTTGTGGTCGAGGGCGGCAAGGCGAACGCGGTCAAATTTATGGACGCGCTGACCCTGGCCTCCAACGAGGTCCACGTTGCGGACATCCGCACCTGCGTGCTGCACCCCGCCAGCGCGACGCACCGCCAGCTGACCGACCAGCAGCTCCTCGCCGCCGGTATCCACCCGGGCCTTGTGCGCTTTTCCGTCGGCCTTGAGAACGTGGACGACATTTTGGCGGACATCAAGCAGGCGCTCGATACACTGTAGGGGCGGTGGTGCACCCAACGAATCCTTTGGATTCGTCGGGACCCGCGTCAGCCCGCCCGCAAGAGTTAAGTGTTGAGAGTTGAGAGTTGAGTGAATGAAAAAACTGCCTGACGGCAGTTTCAATTAGAAAAAATAGCGTCAGCTATTTTAACCTTTGCTCCACTCTCAACACTCCACTCTTCGAAAAGAATGAATTACAAGTTATTCAGTTAGGAGCATAAAGTGCCCATCAAAATCCCCAACGCCCTGCCCGCCACCGAGGTACTGCAGGCCGAAAACATCTTTGTGATGACCGAAACCCGCGCCATCACGCAGGATATCCGTCCCCTAAAGATCCTGCTCCTGAATCTCATGCCCACCAAGGTGGCGACCGAGACCCAGTTCGCGCGCGTGCTTGGCAATACCCCGCTGCAAGTGGAACTGACGCTGCTGCACACCGGCACGCGCCGGTCGAAGAACGTTTCACCCGAGCACCTGCTCTCCTTCTACCGCACCTTTGACGAGGTGAAGAGCGGCAAGTATGACGGCCTGATCATCACGGGCGCGCCCGTGGAGCACCTGGCCTTTGAGGAAGTCGAGTATTGGCGGGAGCTCTGCGACATCATGGAGTGGTCCAAAACGCACGTCACCTCCACGCTGCATATCTGCTGGGGCGCGCAGGCGGGGCTCTATTATCATTACGGCGTGCCAAAGGTCAATTTGGCCGAAAAGCTCTTCGGCGTGTACCCGCACGAGGTCGAGCGCAAGAACGCGATCCTGTTTCGCGGCTTTGACGATATATTCCACGTCCCGCATTCCCGTCACACCACTGTGTCGCGCGCGGATATCGAGGCCGTGCCGACGCTCAAGATTCTGTCCGCCTCACCCGTGGCCGGCATTTACGCGGTCATGACCGACGGCGGGCGGCAGGTCTATGTCACGGGCCACCCGGAATACGACAGGGAAACCCTGCAAAACGAATACCAACGCGACGTGGCGGCGGGCAAACCCATCGCCCCGCCGGAGAACTATTACCCCAACGACGATCCATTGGTTGGCCCGCTCGTCTCCTGGCGCGGCAGCGGGCACCTCTTCTACGCAAACTGGCTGAACTATTTCGTCTACCAAACCACGCCATACGATTTGGGTGAGATTTCGTAGGGGCGACAACCTTGTAAGGTGGAGTGTGGAGTGTGGAGAGTGGAGAGTGGAGCGAAGGAAATAACGCCGTCGGCGTTATAATCGAATTATAGGGGCGGGGTCAGCCCGCCCGCATGATCAACGCACCGTAGGGGCGCACTGTGTTCGCCCGCACAATCCAATCAAAAAAGTCGCTTTGAATGAACGGCAGCTTTTTCAATTTTTACATTTATTCTGAAAATAACTATTGACATTCAAGTCACTCAAACCTATATAATTAAATCAACGCAATTCTAAAGGAGAATCTAAATGAAACGACTCTTTACATTGGCAATAGCGGTAGCGTTCTGTTTCTCAATCCTATCTCCAGTGACCCTGGCTGCGAAAAGTGGGGACTATACCTACGAAATTCTGGACGACGGCACGGCGAAAATAACAGCCTATGCAGGCGCCGAGAAGGATCTTATTATCCCTGACACATTGGACGGTTATTGTGTGACCAAAATCGGAGAGGGTGCATTCTATGATGCCGACATGGAAAGCGTCATCATACCCGATACTGTGCGGGAAATCGGCTCGAGGGCATTTGAAAGTTGCTTCTTCCTGCAAAGCGTGACGCTTCCGACGGGAATCACCCGAATCGCCGAGTACACCTTTCATTGCTGTTACGGACTGAAAAGCATTGTCATCCCCGAAGGCGTAACGGTAATCAAAGAGAGTGCCTTTCAATCCACCGGCCTGGAGCAGGTAATTCTGCCGGAAAGCTTGACTGCGATTGAACAGAGCGCGTTTTACAGCTGCAAACTGATAAAAATCGTGATCCCCGCTGCCGTGACATATATCGGCAACAATGCGTTTCACTACAGCAAGGCGGATTATATTTTTAAAGGACTGCCACCCGAAGGTATTACAAAACACACCTTTGATTCGGGGCATATCGGGCATATGACGCTTCACTATCCAAGTAGCCTGGAGAAAGAGTGGACCCAAAAGAGCAAGTACAGCTGGTGGCCGGATGACGAACCTCCTTCGGGCAACCCTTCTTTGCCGTGGCAGGGTTATCCCATCATGCCCTACAGTTCCCTCTCGTCAGCCTTCGAATATATCCTTAACTCAAGTGGCGGGGGGAGCATTATCACAGGCTACACGGGCAAAGGCAGCGCAACCGCCGTCCCCCAAAGGATGTGGAGCAAGACTGTCCGCAACATCGGCACCGGTGCGTTTTCAAACAATACGAGCCTGACCAAGGTTGTGATTCCGCAAATCGTAGTTGAAGTGGAGGCCGGCGCCTTTGATTCCTGTCCCAACCTGAAAGCGATTTGTTTCCCGAATGAGCCTCCGATCATCTTGGATCCGAACGCCTTTGTGGACTGTCATCCCGACATGACGATTTATTACAACAAGGAGTGGGCGGTGATATGGGCGCCGAACGGAGAGACCGAATGGAACGGCTATCCCATCGTGCCCTGCGTATGGGGCAACGTCTCGGGAAACGGCACGGTTTCAGCGAACGACGCGGCGCGCATTCTGCGCCATCTTGTCGAGCTGGAAACGTTAAATGACGCCCAACTCTTCCTGGCGGACGTGGACTGGAACGGCAGCGTGAACGCGGCCGACGCCGCGCAGATACTGCGGTATTTGGTGCAATTGATTCCTTCGTTCTGACAGAACGTTCGACTCTCAAAGAGCGACGTAACGCCGCTCTTTTTTTCATGTTTTTTTGTTCGTTTTCTCCTTGCAAAAAATTCACATCTACGACGAGCGCAAGACACATGGGCTTGTTAGGATTAGTCTGTATTTTTGGGGAGACTAACACTGATCACCCATATTAAGGAGGAAACTTCGATGAAAAAAGCATTGGCGATTTTATTGAGTGTATTGTTGATCCTGGGCGTGGCGCCCGCGGCGCTCGCGGACGAATACGCGAAGGGCGAATCCCGCGTCACCATAGGCGCGGACCTGTCCAACTCGCAGCGCGAGCAGGTCTATAGGGATTTTGGCATCGAGCAGGGCGAAGTGCCTGAGCTGACCGTCACCAACGCCGAGGAACGCGCCTATCTGGAAGGCATCGTCTCCGAACGCAAGATCGGGCACAAGGCCATCTCCTGCGCCTATATCACCGTGCTGGATAAGGGCATGGGCCTGCGCATTGATTTGTACAACATCAACTACTGCACCAAGGAAATGTATGAAAACGCCTTAATCACGGCCGGCATCACCGACGCGCGCGTCATCATCAGCGCCCCCTATGCCGTCTCGGGCACGGGCGCGCTGACGGGCATCTACAAGGCCTATGAGTCCATCACGGGCAACCCGCTCTCCGACCTGGCCAAATCGGTCGGCGCGGAGGAGCTGGTCTTAACCGGCGAGCTCTCCGAGTATATCGGCAGCGAGGACGCGACCGCGATCATCACCGAGCTGAAAAAGATCCTCGACCAGACGCAGAACATGACGGACGACGAGGTGCGCAACGAGATCAAACGGATTGCGAAAGAGAACAATACCACATTAACCGACAAGCAAGTGGACCAGCTTCTGGCCCTCTGCCGCAAACTGGAAGGCCTGGACGTGGCGCAGCTGCAGGCGCGGCTGGTCGACCTGGCCAAGGGCGTGGAGACCGCGGGCGGTTTTGTAAAAGCTTTAGGCGATGCCTTTGAAAGTGTCAAGCAGTTCTTCGCGAACGTCGGCGCATTCTTCGCCAAGATCTTCAGCAGAAACGAAATGTAAACCGATTTATGGAAAAGGAGCGAAAGCTCCTTTTTTTATGCTATAATGAGCCTATGATTTCTCAAAATGTAATCCAAAATATGCAAGGCGCGTCCGAGATTCGCGCCATGTTCGAGGAGGGCGCGCGATTAAAGTCGCGGTTCGGCGCGGAGAACGTGTTCGACTTCAGCATAGGCAACCCCGACCCGCCGCCGCCCGAGACCGTACGGCAGACGCTGCGGCAGCTGCTTGAGGCGGAAACATCCGGCGTCCACGGCTATACGTCCAACGCGGGACTGCTTGCCGCGCGCGAGAAAATCGCCGGGAATCTCAAATGCGACGGCCTGACCGCCGATCACATCGTTCTGACCTGCGGCGCGAGCGGTGCGCTGAACGTGATCCTCAAAGCCCTGCTCAACCCGGGCGACGAGGTGATCGTGCTCTCGCCCTACTTTGTGGAATATCTCTACTACATCGACAACCACGGCGGCAAGGCGGTTATTGTGCCCACCGACCAGAACACCTTCCAACCTGATCTTGCCGCGCTGGCGGCGGCTCTTACGCCCCGCACCAAGGCCGTTTTGCTCAACTCGCCCCACAACCCCACGGGCGTGGTCTACGGCGAGGACGTCCTGCGTCAGATGGCTGCCCTGCTGGGTGAGACGATTTATCTCATCTCCGACGAGCCCTATCGTGAGATCGTCTATGATGGCGTGACCGTACCCTCCGTGCTGCGACTTTTTGGGAACGCGATCGTGGCCTATTCCTACAGCAAGTCGCTGTCCCTGCCGGGCGAGCGTATCGGCTATATCGCGGTCAGCCCCAATTGTACCGATCTTGACCTGCTGCTGCCCGCCTTGATTTTCGCCAACCGCACCCTGGGTTTTGTGAACGCGCCCGCCCTGTTTCAGCGAATGATCGCCGAAGCGCCGGACGTCGCGGTGGACGCAAGACTCTATCAAGAGCGGCGCGACCTACTCTGGGGTCACCTGACCTCGTTGGGTTTTGCCTGCCAAAAACCGCAGGGCGCGTTTTATCTCTTCCCCAAATGCCCCATGGAAGACGGACAGGCCTTTAAGCAGCTGGCGCTCAAGTATCGCATATTACTCGTGCCCGGCTCCGGTTTCGGCTGCCCGACCCATTTTCGCCTGGCCTATTGCGTGAGCGCGGATACCATCAAATGCTCCCTGCCCGCCTGGACCGCGCTGGCGGGGGAGAGGGGAATGAGGAATTAGGGGTTAGGAATGAGGAATTAGGGGTTAGGAATGAGGAATTAGGGGTTAGGAATGAGGAATTGGGGGTTAGGAATGAGGAATTAGGGGTTAGGAGTTCCTTCAACACATTCCTCACTCCTCATCCCTCACACCTCATTCTTGAAAAAACATCTTGACAATACAATAACCCCGTGCTATTGTGTAAACAATCCATTATGGGAGTTTGCGATGAATCACCTTTTCTCGTCTGGCAGCGCATATTATTACTACTACTTTACGTTTGCCCGTAAAGTGCATATGCGTTTGCCGAAATAAGGTTAAAAGACGGTTCTCCCTGTAATCAAAAGAACTACCTGGCCTGCGGCAAATCCCGCAGGCCACTTGTTTTATCACCCAAGCCGCTTTATATGTCACCCTGAGCGGAGCGAAGGGTCTGAGAAAGGAAACAATATGATTATCTCACTGAAAATGAACCCCGACACGGAGCAGCTCGAAAACCTCAAGACCTGGCTGACCAATATGGGCCTCGAGATCCACATGAGCCAGGGCACGCGCTCCCTGGTCATGGGCCTGATCGGCGACACGACGGTCGTGGACACCGACCTGATCCTGGCCCTGGACATCGTCGAGGACGTCAAGCGGATCCAGGAGCCCTATAAAAATGCGAACCGCAAGTTCCACCCCGACGACACGGTGATCACGGCGGGCGGTGCGACCATCGGCGGCGGGCACTTCATGCTGATCGCGGGCCCCTGCTCCGTGGAATCGCGGGAGCAGATCTGCGGTATCGCGCAGGAGGTCAAGGCGGCGGGCGCGCACATGATGCGCGGCGGCGCGTTCAAACCGCGCTCCTCGCCCTATGCCTTCCAGGGTCTGCGCGGCGAGGGTATTTCCTTCCTGCTCGAGGCCAAACGCGAGACCGGCCTGCCCATCGTGACGGAGATCATGGACGTCTCCCAGCTGCCGCTCTTCGAGGAAGTGGACATCATCCAGGTCGGCGCGCGCAATATGCAGAACTTTGAACTGCTCAAAGAGCTGGGCAGCGTGAACAAACCGATCCTGTTAAAACGCGGCCTGGCCAATACGTTGGAAGAGTTTCTAATGAGCGCGGAGTATATCATGTCGGGCGGCAACAGCAAGGTGATCCTCTGCGAGCGCGGCATTCGCACCTTCGAGACCGCAACGCGAAACACGCTGGATCTCTCGGCGATTCCCGTGCTCAAAGAGCTGTCGCACCTGCCCGTGATGATCGACCCCAGCCACGCGATCGGCATCGCCCGTCACGTAGCGCCCATGTCATTGGCGGCGGTCGCCGCGGGCGCAGACGGCCTGATTATTGAGGTGCACCACAATCCCGCCGCCGCGCTCTGCGACGGCCCGCAGTCCATCACGCCGGCGGCCTTCGCGTCGCTGGTCTCAAGAATCAATCCGCTGCTGCAACTTCGGGCAGAATTTCAATAAAGAGTGGAGTGTTAAGAGTTGAGAGTGGAGTGAATGAAAAAACTGCTGACGCAGTTTAGATTAGAAAAAACAGCGGCGCTGTTTTAACCTTCACTCAACTCTTATCTCTCAACTCTCAACACCAACAAGAAGGAGAACAAAATGGATAAAACAATCGGCGTCATCGGTTTGGGCCTCATCGGCGGCTCGCTTGCCAAGGCCATCAAGGCCAACACCACGCATACTGTCTACGGCATGGACAAGAGGCAGGAGGTCATGGAAATCGCGCTGCGTCAAAACGCCATGGACGCCGCGCTGACCCCCGCGCTTTACGACAAATGCGATATGCTGCTGCTGGCGCTCTATCCCACCGACATCATCTCCTTTGTCAAGGACAACATCGGCAGCTTCAAAAAGGGTGTCGTCATCGTGGACTGCGCGGGCGTCAAAGGCAACATCTGCGAGGCCCTGTCCGAATGGGTAGCGGGCCACGGTATGTACTTCATCGGCGGCCACCCCATGCAGGGTATCGAAAAGACAGGCTTTGAAAGCTCCTACTCCCATCTCTTCGACGGCGCGACCATGATCCTGTGCAAGGACCGTTTCACGAATTTGATCGCATTAAAGGCCGCCGAGGTGCTGTTTACGAGCCTAGGTTTTATGAAGGTGACGATCACCGAGGCTGGCGAGCACGACAAGATCATCGCCTTCACCTCCCAGCTGGCGCACGTGGTCTCCAACGCCTACATCAAGAGCGATATCGCGCCCAAACACATGGGCTTTACGGCGGGTAGCTATAAGGACCTGACCCGCGTGGCCTGGCTGAATGAGGAACTCTGGACCGAACTCTTCTTTGAAAACAAAGAGAATCTGACGGCGGAGATCGAGGGCTTGGCCGACCGCCTGCGTGACTACGCCAATGCCCTGCGCGAGGGCGATAAAGAGGGCATGAAACGTATGCTGCGCGAGGGCAAGCTGGCCAAGGAGGCCATTGGGTAGGGCACTCGCGTAGGGGCGATTATCAATCGCCCGCCGCAGTGGACAGTGGACAGTGGACAGGGGCTAGTGAGATGACAAGTATTTTGATAAACACAAAGACACCATATTGTGTCCACATAGAACGTGGTCTGCTGCCGCAATGCGGCCCTTTGACGGCGCAGGTGAAAAAGCCCTGCCGGGTCATGCTCGTGAGCGATGATATCGTGTACGCGCTCTATGGCGGAACCGTAAAGCAATCCTATGAGAACGCGGGATTTGCCGTGCATTCCTTCGTATTCCCGAACGGCGAGCGCGCCAAGAATATGGACACTTTGGCCGAATTGCTGGAGGCAATGGCAGGGGAGGGGATTACTCGTGCCGATCTGGTCGTGGCTTTAGGCGGCGGCGTCACGGGCGATCTCGCGGGCTTTGCCGCGGCGGCCTACCTGCGCGGCGTGCCCTATGTGCAGATCCCGACGACCTTTCTGGCGGCCATCGACTCCTCCGTCGGCGGCAAGACGGGCGTGAATCTAGCGGCAGGCAAAAACCTGGCAGGGGCCTTTCATCAACCCATCGCGGTGTTCTGTGACCCCGACGTCTTTGCCACCCTGCCGCCGGAAGTGTTCCGGGACGGTCTCTGCGAGGCGGTCAAATACGGCTGCATCGCCGACCGCGCACTCTTTGACACCCTCGCGGGCGACATAGACCAAGAGCTGGAAAACATTGTGGCTACCTGTGTGGACATCAAGCGCGTACTTGTCGAGAAGGACGAGTTTGACAAGGGCGAGCGCCAACTGCTCAACTTCGGGCACACGCCCGGCCACGCGATCGAAAAGCAAAGCGGCTACAAAATCTCCCACGGCCACGCGGTCGGCATGGGCATGGTGATTATGGGCGGGGCCTTCGCCGGACAAATCCAAGCCTTGCTGCAAAGTCACGGCATCGACACCCGCTGCCCCTACAGCGCCAAGGAACTGGCCGAGGCCGCGCTCTCCGACAAAAAACGCAGCGGCGGCAAAATCTCCCTGGTGCGCTTGAAAACCATCGGAGAAGCGTATCTGCACGAAATAAATGTCACTGAATTGGAAAACCATTTCTCATGAATATCGTTATTACGCCAACAAAACTGGCCGGAACCATCGCCGCCATTCCATCCAAGTCCTACGCGCACCGCATACAAATCGCCGCCGCGCTGGCGGATAAGCCTACCCTCATTCATTGCGCGCAGCTGTCTGCTGATATGCGGGCGACGATCGGCGCGCTGACCGCTTTGGGCGCGGAGATTCAGGTAGTTGGCGGCGTCATTCACGTCACGCCAATCAAGGCGCAAACCAACCCCATTGTCCCCTGCGGCGAGAGCGGCACCACGGCGCGCCTGCTGCTGCCCGTCGCGGCGGCCCTGACAGGCCACGCAACCATCACCGGCGAGGGCAGTTTGCTGACCCGCCCCTTTGACACCCTCTGCGAGACCATGTCTCAAAACGGCTGCGCCTTTGACTCCCAAACCCTGCCCATCACCGTGCAAGGCCGCTTGCGAGCCGGCGATTACGCCCTGCCCGGCAATATCAGCTCCCAATACATCTCCGGCCTGCTCTTTGCGTTGCCCCTTGTAGGGGCGGGGTCAGCCCGCCCGTCAAGAATTTCACTAACTACTCCATTGGAATCCTCCGGCTACGTGTCCATGACCCTCGAAGTCCTGCGTACTTTCGGTATCACGATAGAACAAACGTCCGACGGCTACCTCATCCCAAGCGGCCAAACCTACCGCTCCCCCGGCGAACTGCGCGTCGAGGGCGACTGGTCCAACGCCGCATTCTGGCTGGCTGCCGGCGCGGAAGTGACGGGCTTGGGGCCCAACTCCCTGCAAAAGGACAGGCTCTTTTCAGCGGTCAAGGACAACGCCGAAATCGACGCGGGCGAGATCCCCGACCTGGTCCCGATCCTGGCCGTATACGCCGCAGGCAAGCGGGCCACGACCCGCATAACCAACATTCGGCGGCTGCGCTTAAAAGAGAGCGACCGCGTCGCGACCGTCACAGCCATGCTGCGCGCGCTGGGCGCCAAGGCAGACGCCGACGACAACGCCTTAACGATCCACGGCACAGGGCGCCTGACGGGCGGCACGGTGGACGGCGCAGGCGATCACCGCATTGTCATGGCGGCGGCCATCGCCTCCTGTATCTGTGAGCGGCAAGTGGTCATCGAAGGCGCGGAAGCGGCTCAAAAATCCTATCCCAACTTCTTTGCCGATTTTAATACGCTTGGAGGAAAAGCCCATGTCGTCTAGTTTTGGAACGAATTTCAAAGTACAAGTTTTCGGGCAGTCGCATTCCGAAATGCTGGGCGCGGTGATTGACGGCCTGCCCGCCGGCTTTGCGCCGGATATGGAACGCATACAGACCTTCCTAAAACGCAGGCAGGGCGGCCAAAACGCCTGGTCCACCCTGCGCGCCGAGGCCGATATCCCGCGCATTGTCTCCGGTCTTTCTGAGGGCAGGACCTGCGGCGCGCCGCTTTGCGTGCTGTTTGAGAACAAGGACGCCAAAAGCGCGGACTACGAGCCGCTGCGTTTTATCCCGCGCCCCTCGCACGCGGACTGCAACGCCCATGTCAAATACGGCGGCGCGGCGGACCCAAGGGGCGGCGGGCATTTCTCGGGCCGCCTGACCCTGCCGCTATGTTTTGCGGGCGCGCTTTGCCTGCAGATCCTGGAGGGGCGGGGGATAAGAGCGCAAGCGAACGCGATTCAAATCGGAGCTGTAAAGGGGCAAGCCTTAAACCAAGAAATGCTCGACGCTATCGCCGCCGCAGCCGCTGAAGGCGATTCGCTGGGCGGCATCATCGAATGCACCGTGACCGGTCTGCCGCAGGGGCTGGGCGAGCCCATGTTCGACGGGCTGGAGAACCGTATCGCCGCCGCCGTGTTCGCCATTCCGGCAGTACGCGGCATTGAGTTCGGCGCGGGTTTTGCCGCTGCGGCTATGCGCGGCAGTCAGCACAACGACCCCTACGGCCGGCAGGACGGGCAGGTGCGCCCGCTCACCAACCACGCGGGCGGCGTGCTGGGCGGTATTGCCACGGGCCTGCCGCTCATCTTCCGCGCCGCGATCAAACCCACGCCCTCGATCGCCAAGGAGCAGGACTCGGTCAATCTGCAAACGGGCGAAAACGTCAAACTCTGCATCGGCGGCAGGCACGACCCCTGCATCGTGCCCCGCGCCCTGCCCTGCGTGGAAACGGCGGCGGCAATCGCCATACTGGACTTAATACTGAAAGGTTAGAATCATGGAAATCACAGACATCAGAAATGAAATTGATTGCATAGACGATCAGCTAAAATCACTCTTTGAACAGAGAATGCACCAGGTACTGGAGATGGCAAAGTACAAGGAAGAACACAGCCTGCCCGTGCTGAACGCCTCGCGCGAGCGGGAGGTATTGGCACGCGTCACCGAAGGCCAGGACGACGAGATGGCGGGTTACACGAAAGTGCTGTTCACCTCGCTTTTTGACCTCTCCCGCGCCTATCAGAGCCGGAGCCTCTATCAGAACTCCGCGCTGGTGCAGCGCGTGCAGGAGGCGATGGCCGGGACGCCGCCCCTCTTTCCCAAGAGCGCGGTCGTCGCCTGCCAGGGTATTGAGGGCTCGAACTCGCAGCTCGCCTGCGACCGCCTGTTCTCCCGCCCGAACATCATGTATTTTTCCGGCTTTGACGCGGTCTTCACGGCGGTGAACAAGGGCCTGTGCCGCTACGGCATCCTGCCCATCGAAAACAGCCTGTGGGGCTCGGTCGGCGAGGTCTATGACCTCATGCGCCGCAACCACTTCCACATCGTCAAGAGCATTAAGGTGAAGATCGAACACGCCCTGCTGGCCAAATCGGGCACGGAACTGGCGGACATCCGCGAGATCGTCTCCCACGAGCAGGCTTTGGGCCAGTGCAGCGCGTTTTTGAAAACCCTGCCGAACGTCAAGATCACCGCCTGCGACAACACCGCCACCGCCGCCAAGCTGGTCGCCGAATCGCAGCGCACGGACCTGGCCGCCATCGCCAGCGCGGACTGCGGCGCGCTTTACAATCTGGTCAGCCTGTCCGATGAAATCGCATTGAGCGACCACAACTATACGCGCTTTATCTGCATTGCAAAGGAAATGGAGATATACCCGGGCGCGGACAAAATCAGCATTATGTTCACCGTACCGCACCGCCCCGGCTCGCTCTATGGCGTGATCTCCAAGTTCTCCGCGCTGGGCGTCAACCTCAACAAGCTGGAGAGCCGCCCGATACCCGGCAAGGATTTCGAGTTCATGTTCTATGCCGATTTTGAGGCCGAACTGCATGATCAGACCGCATTAAACCTGCTGGCGCAGCTGGAGGTCTCGGCGGAAAAGTTTGTTTTCCTGGGCAATTACTCCGAGAAATGAAGTACGGTTTGATCGGCGAAAAACTGGGGCACAGTTACTCCCAGACCATACATGGGCTGCTGGGCAATCCCGACTATGAATTGTTGGAACTGTCCCCCGAAGAGCTGCCTCGCTTTCTAACCGCGCCGACCTTCTGCGGTATCAACGTAACCATTCCCTATAAGCAGGCCGTAATTCCCTACTGCGAACTGTCCGAAACGGCGGCGCGCGTTGGCAGCGTCAATACCCTTGTCAATCGCGGCGGCAAGCTTTTCGGCTGCAACACGGACCTGCAGGGCTTTTGCTATCTGGCGCGGCGGGCGGGCATCTCATTCGACGGCAAGAAAGTCGTGATCCTGGGCAGCGGCGGCACGGCCAAAACAGCCCTGATCGCGGCAAAAGATGGCGGCGCGCGGGAAGTTGTCACAATCTCCCGCGACAATTTTGGCAGCCACAAAGACCACGCGAACGCAGATATCTTAATCAATACCACGCCCGTGGGAATGTACCCAAACAACGAGAGCCAACTCGTGGACCTTGTCGCCTTCCCCAACCTGTCCGGCCTGCTCGATGTGATCTACAACCCGAACAAAACGCGCCTGGTCCTGGCGGCAGAGGACAGGGGCATTCCCGCCGCGGGCGGCCTGCCCATGCTGGTGGCACAGGCCTTCTACGCGCACAAGCTGTTCTTTGACCTGGATTTAGATGAGGCGCTGATAGAAGATACCCTCGTCAAAACAGAACGCCAATTCTCCAATATCGTGCTGATCGGTATGCCGGGCTGCGGCAAGAGCACATTGGGAAAAGCGCTGGCGGAGCGGCTGGGACTGGTCTTTGTCGATACCGACGAACGCATGGGCCGCGGCCCTGCCGAGATCATTTCAGAAAGCGGCGAGGCCCACTTCCGTCAATTGGAAAGCGCAGTCGTTGCGGAGGTCGCAAAGCAAACCGGCCGGGTCATCGCCACAGGCGGGGGCAGCGTATTGGCCGAAGTGAACCGCCTTGCCCTGCGCCAAAACGGACGGATTATCTTTGTGGACCGCGCCCTTGACCGCCTCGCCACAGACGACCGCCCGCTGTCGGTTGATTTGGCCGCGCTGTATAAAACACGCTATCCCATCTACCGTGACCTGGCGCAAAAACGTCTGACCGTAACAGAAAACTGCGACAATGATAGCAAAGAACTGGAGAGAATAGTATGCGAATTTTAGTCATCAACGGGCCCAATCTCAACCTGCTGGGCATTCGGGAAACCAATATTTACGGCAGCCAAACTTATGAGGATCTGCTGGCCTACATTCAAAGCGCAGGAGCGGAGTTGGGCGCGCAAATCACCTGCTTTCAGTCCAATCATGAGGGCGTGATCGTGGATAAGATCCAAAGCGCGCTGGAGACCTTCGACGGAATCATCATCAATCCCGCCGCCTACACGCACACCAGCGTCGCCATTTTAGACGCGTTAAAAGCCGTTGCCCTGCCGACCGTCGAAGTCCATCTCTCCGACGTTTGCGCGCGCGAAGACTTTCGCAAAATCTCCTTCATTCGCCACGCCTGCCTGGCCACCTTCTCGGGCCACGGCTTTGCGGGCTACCGCATGGCGATCGAGAAACTGATGGAAAAATAAGAAACAGCAAAATCACTTTCACTTGCTATTTTTCGGCCGGTTGCCTATAATATAAATGTAAAGGCAGGCAATCAAATGGACGAGCGCATACAGAGGGAACTGGAAATCATAAAAGAAAGCGTGCTAAACGCGGTTCCGGCAGAGGCGATTTATCTGTTCGGGTCCTATGCCTATGGCACGCCCACCGAGGACAGCGATCTGGACATCTATGTGGTCGTGCCGGAAACAGCCGGAGACCTGGTTGATATTGGCGCGGCCATCCGCAAAGAATCGCGACATAAAAGAACCATGCCCATGGATTTGCTTGTAGGCCGTTCCAGCGTCTTCAACCGCAGAAAAGACGGTCCCACTTTGGAAAGGACAATCGCGCAGAAAGGAGTCTCTCTTCATGGATACTGATTATATCCTGGAATGGTTTCACTATGCGGATATGGATCTGCTTTCGGCCCAAGGAGCTGCTGCGCGCTATCCGGTGCATTTGCAACTGGTTTGTTTTCTGTGCCAGCAGTCGGTAGAGAAGAACCTGAAAGGGTTTTTGCTGTATCACGAGGGGACAGAACCGCCAAGGATTCACAATCTTGATTTTCTTTGCGGCAAATGCGCTGTGATTGACCCGAGTTTCAACGAGATATATGACCAATGCGAGGTGCTTTCGACCTACAGTGTATTGCCGCGTTATCCTCGTGAATTATTTGTAGAAGAACATCACATGAAAAAAGCCCTCGTATACGCGCAGGAGATCAAGGACTTTGCTCCCCTGCAAGCCGTGCGGCGGGCGCTGGAACAAAAAACATAGCAAAAAAACAGCCCCGCGCAGGGGCTGTTTTGTACATATCATTCAGCATTTTTAATTATAGTCAAACCACTCCAAAACAGGGTAAGCGTCAAATACAAATATTAAATAACGTGACAATGCCCGGGCGCGTTGTAGGGGAGCAGGGATTCCAGAGCGTCGGAATTGGCGCGGATGTTTAGATTGGGCGCGGTCTGGAAGACGT
>Ga0123353_10003410_pt1 | contig 20085 bp, 19 predicted proteins | sample TergutLab28metaG_3_FD_92763 | JGI IMG/M metagenome (GOLD analysis project Ga0123353, IMG submission 92763) | Labiotermes labralis P3 segment gut microbial communities from Petit-Saut dam, French Guiana - Lab288 P3 | ecosystem: Host-associated > Arthropoda: Insects > Digestive system > Gut ... | reverse complement strand
TTGTCCGTGTCTTCCCCTTTCCGAGACCAGGAAGCCAGTTGAAGGTTTTCCATGACCGTGAGGTTGCCAAAGATGCGCCGCCCTTCGGGTACGAGGGTCATCCTGATGTCGGAAACGATGCGGTGCGCGGGCATTCCTAAAAGGGAGACGCCATCGAATGTGATGTCGCCGCCGGTCACGACGGGGGACTCCGGTGGCTTGAGCCGCATCAGCGCCTTGAGCGTGGTGGATTTCCCCGCACCGTTTGCACCGATCAGCGTGACGATCTCTCCCTTTTCCACATGGAAGGAGATGCCGTGCAATGCCTCGATCTTGCCGTAGGACGCCTTCAGGTTGGTTACACGTAACATCAGAGCGTATCATCCCCCAGGTAAGCTTTAATGACGTCATGGTTGTTCCGAATTTCCTCCGGCGTGCCCGACGCAATAACGCAGCCGAAATCAATGACGGTGATGTGTTGGCACAGGTTCATGACCACTTTCATCTGGTGCTCGATCATCCAGATCGACAGTTTGAATTCGTCGTGTATCCAGCGGATGAAGCGGATGAGTTCATCGGCATCGGCTGAACTCAACCCCGCCGCCGGTTCGTCCAGCAGAAGCAATCGGGGGTTGCTGGCTAGCGCCCGCGCCAGTTCCACACGGCGTTGCAGGCCGTAGGGCAGGTTTTTGGGCAATTCCCCGGCATAGTCCCTCAGCCCCATCATTTCCAACACTTCGCGCGCCCGGTTTTCGATGGCATTTTCCGCTTGGTAGTACCGCTTCGTGCGGAAAATGGCATCCCAGAAGTTGTAGCCAAGCCAGGCGTAGCGGGCCAGGCGGATGTTGTCCAGCACCGTCATGTCGTTCCAGAGCCGGATGTTCTGAAACGTGCGCGCGATGCCGAGAGTTGTTATCTGATGCGGCTTCAGGCCATTGATTCGCCGCCCGTCAAAAACGATGCCGCCTTCGGTCGGTTTGTAGAAGCCGGAAACGATGTTGAAAACAGTGGTTTTCCCGGCTCCGTTGGGGCCGATCAGCCCGACGAGTTCGTGTTCCTCCAGTTGGAAGGAAAAACCCGTCAGCGCCTGGAGGCCGCCGAAACGTTGAGTAAGGCCGGAAATTTCAAGAAGGGGCATGGTCAGTTGGCCGCTCGCACAAAATCACTTAAAGGTAATCCAACGTTTCAAGCGCGGGAAAACGTGCGTCAGTTCCCGGTTCCCGAGAAAGCCCTCCGAGCGAAACCGCATGAGCAATATCAGCGTGAGGGGGATGATGACCCATGTCCATATCTGATCCAATTGATAGTCTGCGGGTAACAGGTTTACAGAGTGAAGCATGCTGTTGAGCCAAGGAATGATGAAGCGCAACAACTCGATCAGCAGGGTAAAGACGACTGCCGCCATCAATACGCCCGAAATGGAACCCATCCCGCCCAGATACACCATGACCAAACCTTCGGTAGACTTGAGCAGATTGAAGGACTGGGCATTTACATAACCGTAAACGTGGGCGAACAGCACGCCGGCCAGGCCCCCGAGGCCGGAAGAAACCATGAAGGCCATGATTTTGACGTGATTGGTGTTGACGCCCATCATTTCCGCTGCAACTTCATTCTGGCAAATCGCGGAAACGCCCTTGCCGTAGGTGCTGGTCATCAACCGGCGAATCACCAGCACGCAAACGAAAACGCCAAGGATCACCCATATGAGCATCCAGGGAATATCTATGAGATCCGACATGGCGTTGACCGTTTTCTTCATGCCGGAAAAACCGCGTGGGCCACCAATGGCATCGATGTTTTCAATGACGGAAATGATGATGTAGTTGGCGGCAATGGTGATGATAGCCAGATAGTCGTCGCGCGTTTTAAAGGACGGTAGCGCCACAATCAGGCCAACAAACGCCGTAGCGAGCATGGCCCCAAGGAGCACGAGGGGGAAAAGGAACGGCGCCAGATCCGGTGTAAAAAGCGCCGCGCCGAAGAGTTTGCTGTCGGTGAAAAACGCCACGGAAAGCATGGAACCCACGTAGGCCCCCACGCACATGAAACCCCCATGCCCGCAGGAAAACTCGCCCATGTAGCCATTCACCAGGTTCAGGCTGGTCACGAAGATGCAGTTGATACCGATAAGCATGACGATGTTCAACACATACTTGTCCAGCATTTCTGCATGCGCGAGCGCCACGAGCATCAAAGCGGCAGCAAACAAGAGGATATTGATGGCGTAACGCTGCATAAAAGGATTCCGTCAGATTTTTGCCGTCAAGGGTTTGCCGAAAATGCCGGTTGGCCGATGCCAGAGAATGAGCAACAGGATAGAAAAAGCGAAAAGGTCGCGGTACGTGGACGGCAAAAAAGCAGCCACCATCACTTCGACGAAGGCCAGCAGGAAGCCGCCAACAAACGCGCCACGGATATCGCCTATCCCGCCGACCACGGCGGCAATGAACGCTTTCCACCCTGTCATCGCCCCCATATAAGGATCCAGCACCGGGTAGGACATGGCGAAAAGCAGCCCGCCAAGCCCTGCGACGGCCGACCCGAGCATGAAAGTGAAGACAATTACGCGATCAAGCGGAATACCCATGAGCGGCAGGGCGAATTTGTCCCAGGACACGGCACGCATCGCCATGCCCATGCGCGTCTTTGTCACGATGAAATGCAGCACGAAAAAAACCAGGATCGCCGTGAAGATGACCAGCAACCTGAGATTGGTTACGGCGACACCGCCTATGGTATGAACTGTTTTATCCAGAAGTTCAGGCAGCGTCCTGCGGCTGGCGCCAAGCAGGGCCAGGTTGCCATTTTCCAGGATGAGTCCGCACATCAGCGCGGTGATGACCACGTAAAGCCGGTGCGCCCCTTTGCGCATCAGGGGGCGGTAGGCGACCCGCTCCAGCGTAATCCCCACCAGGGAAGTGAGGATCATGGTGAGAGGGACGGTCAAAATCAGCGTCAGTTCGCGGGAGAAGCCGAACATCCCCTCTGGTGCGAGCAGGCCGGTAGAAACAAAAAAGGCCAGATAGGCCCCTACCATGAAAACATCGCCGTGGGCGAAGTTGATGAGCCGCAAAACGCCATAAACCAATGTGTAACCCAAGGCAATCAAGGCGTAAAAGCTGCCCCATTGCAAGGCATTGACACATTGTTGCAGGAAAAACTCCATGCTGCCGCATCCTGTCGTTTGCCCCCACCGCCGCCGGATAAAACAGGCGGCAGCGGAAGACGGTTTTCATGGCGTCACAGCGTCATGGGCAGACGGATTCTTTGAAGGTGAAATCCCCCTTCTGGTCGATTTCCACGATAACCGCGCATTTAATGGGGTCGCCCTGCTCATCGAAGCGCATGTTGCCCGTAATGCCCTTGAATTCCTTGACGGCAGCCAGGTTGTCACGAATCGCCTTGCGCATCTTGCGGGTGTTTTTATCGACCTTGCCGACCTTCTGAACCGCTTCCGTGATCAAGGCTACCGCATCCCATGTCAGGGCCGCCACGTCATCCGGCACATAGCCGTATTTCTTGTTGTACTTGTCGATGAAATCTTTAGTGGGCCCCTGCGCGCCAGCAGCCGCGTAATGAGTGGAGAAGAACAGCCCCTTGCAGGCGTCCTTGCAGAGCTTCATCAATTCGGCGGAACCCCAGGCATCAGAACCCATGAACGGACCCTTGAAGCCGAGGTCACGCCCTTGCGGCACAATCAGCGCGACGAAGCTGTAGTTTTCCGGCAGGAAAATGAAATCTGGTTTGGAGGCGATGATTTTCGTCAACTGAGCAGAAAAATCCTGATCCTTCGGGCCGTGGGACTCGAAAGCCGTCACCGAGCCTTTGCCGTTCATTTTCTCCCAGACAGCCTTGAAGTTGTCCGCCAGACCCTTGGAATAGTCGTTGGAAATTTCGAAAAGGACAGCCGCCTTCTTGGCGCTGAACTGCTTGGTAGCAAAATTTGCCGCCACGGGAGCCTGAAAATCATCCAGAAACGCCGCACGGAATACCCAGGGACGATCCCGGGTGGCCTCGGGGTTGGTTGACCAGGGCGTAATCATCGGTGTTTCGTTATCGTTTGCCACCGCTCCGGCAGGAACCGCCTGACGGGAAGACTGCGGGCCGATGATGGCCAGAACGTTGTCGCGGTCTATCAGCTTGAGCGTGACATTGACAGCGGTATCAGGCTTGGACTCGTTATTCTCGTAAATGAATTCCAGCGGGTATTTCTTTCCGCCGACTTCCAGCCCACCCTTGGCGTTGACCTCTTCCCGGAAAAGTTCCGCAGCATATTTGGTGGATTCCCCGACCTTGGGAATTTCACCCGTCAGAGGAATGGGAAAACCGATCCTGATTTTCTCTTGAGCCAACGCGCCACCTGACGCAAGCAGCGCTGCCGCGCAAACCAATAGTGACACACGCGCATATTTCAACATGGAAACTCCTTCCTTTTTGAGTTACCCAACCTTCAGGCTGGGGATTTCTCGACACGGGTCAAAAGAGCACTCTATTCCGCATAATAAACGGTTGTCCCGTTCATCAGGGAAGCTCAAGCTCGACATGAGTTCGGCGCAAACAATAAAACCACTCAATTCTAACGCCAATGCCCGACCTGGCAACACGCATTGACTGATCGACTGCTCCATCCGCACCTCAACGCCCATACCAGTAACGTGGATGGTCATCCCTCCAGTTGCTGGCCTTCATCCGCCCGCTTTTGGTTTCGAGCAGCACCGTGCCGCCTGAATCCGTGCGGTACGGACGGGCTGCCGTCCTCGCCCAGCGGGCCAAAACCTGCGGGTGCGGATGGCCGTACCGGTTATGGTAGCCTGAGGAAAAAACTATAATTTCAGGGTACGCCGCTTCAACGAAAGTCAGGGACGACGACGAACGGCTACCATGGTGCCCGGCCAGCACTGCGGTGCTTTTCAATGCCGAACCATACTGCCGCACCAGCCCATTTTCGCCCGCTTGCCCAAGATCCCCGGTCAAAAGCAGCGAAGCGCCCCCCGCCGCGCTTACCCGCAATACGCAGGATTCGTCATTGCCGCGCCGCTTGCCGGACAGCCGGACGGGCGCAAGTACGGTGAAATCGACCTCATCCCATTGCCAGTGCAACCCGGCAACGCACGGCGTGCCGCGCACGGGGCGAAGCCGCGCATCACGCGCGTTCCATGTGCCAGAGCCAAAAGACGCCACGTGTTCGTCCATTTCGCCGCCCGCGAAAACCTTGTCGATCCTGACGCGCGCCAGCACGCTTTCCAGCCCGCCTGCGTGGTCGCCATCATCGTGGGAGATCAATGCCGCATCGAGCCGCCCGACACCTGTCGCGCGCAAATACGGCACGACGACGCGTTCCCCCGCATCGCTCGCGTCACCGAAGAACGGGCCGCTGTCATAGAGCAGATCGTGACGCGCAGTCTGCACATGCACTGCCAGTCCCTGCCCGACATCGAGCACGGCAACACGAAAATCGCCCGACTGTGGCCGTTCCGGCTGCCAGAGAAAAAAACCTCCCAGGATTGCCAGCGCCCCAAGCCGCCCAGGCGTACCGCGTGGCAGGATCAGCAACGACACCGCCGCTGTTGCCCCCGCCAGGAGCCACGCCGGCGGCAGAGGGTGTTCGTACAAGGCCAGGGAAAACCCCGACAACCACCCTAAGGCCACCATCATCCACGCAGTAAACAGATGTGCAAGGCCGAGCACCCAACCTGCGGGAACAATCATCGCCAGCAAGGCAAGCGGCGTAATAGCAAACTCTACCATCGGAATGGCAAGGGCATTTCCAAACGGCGACGCAAGCGAAAATCCCTGGAACAGGGCCACCAATATTGGGATCAACGCCAGCGTAATGGCTAGCTGGATCCTGACCGCCGACTGCCAGCCCCGTTCGGGTTTGACGCGCCCATTCAGCGTCAGCAAAATCACCGCCACCGCGCCAAATGAGAGCCAAAACCCTGCCGCCAGGGGCGCCCAGGGATCCATCGCCAGCACGGCCAACAACGCCAGGGACAGCACATTGCGTGCACTGGTTTCCCGCCGTGCGGTCATGTACAAAGCTGCTACCGCAAGCATCACCAAAGCACGCTGTACCGGAATGCTCAACCCGGCAAACAGCGCATAAACGCCCGCCGCCGCCAACCCTGCTACCGCACCAGCCAGCCGTGCCGGGCAGCGCCTTGATAGCCACGGCAACCTGCGCCACACCAGCACGCATAGCCCCCCCACAGCCAATGCCACCAGCGTGATGTGCGACCCTGATATGGCGACCAGGTGCGCTATCCCCGTTCGGCGCAGGATTTCCCATTGTTCCGCCCCAATCGCGCCCTGGTCGCCCACGGTGAGTGCCACTAGAATCCCATAATACGGAGCATCGGGCAGTGCCGCCTCAAAATTATGGCGGATGCGCGCCCGCAAACGGTGGACCTGGTTCATCCAACCACCAGTTTCCGCTGCCACCAGCACCCCATTTCCCCGGACATACCCGGTTGCCCGAAGCCCCCGTTCCAGCAGCCAGGCTTCGTAGTCGAACACGCCCGGAGCCGCCGCGCCATGCGGGCGCTGCAAACGCACCGGCAATTGCCAGCGTTCCCCCGGTTGTACAACAGGTAAAGGCAACGCCTTGAGTCCTGCCCTTTCGCGCCCGCCATACCAGGACAGCAGTACCTGTTGCGGCACGCCTGCACGGTCTGGCGGTTTTTCGCATCCGGCAGCATCCGCGTATTCCACCTCGAACACAAAGCGGATCCCATCGCCCCGCTCTTCAGGCAACGAAGCAATCACGCCGGTAAGCAGCAGGTCACGCCCTTCGAGGGCAGGATCAAGGGCGTCTGCCATCCGGAAATCGGCCCGCCACGCCGCCCAGGCATATCCAAGGACGAAGGCTGCCGCCAGACATGGCATCCACTGCACACCCCGTAGCAACCCTGCCACGCGGGCATGGCTGCAAAACACGATCACGGCAAGCGATGCGGCAGCAGGCACCCACCCCCACGCTGCCCAAAACGGCAGGTTCGTCGCCCATTGCAGCCAACAGACGCCAAGCAATATGCCAAATACGATTGTACACATTCCCGGATGATGCCAACGCCATCATCCGGATGCAACCCCAACGAACAATGTTTGACTCAACCGTCAGCGTTGATCCGCGAGATCAGCACGTTGAGCACGTCATCTGCCCTTTCGCTGTCAACCTGGCAGGTTCCAGCCGCCTCATGCCCACCGCCGCCGTAACCGAGCATCAATTCACCGATATTGGTTCTGCTGGAACGATCCAGGATGGATTTCCCGACAGCCAGGACGGTGTTCAGTTTCTTCAGCCCCCACATGACGTGGATGGAAATGTTGCACTTTGGGAACAACGCATAAATCATGAAGCGGTTGGTGGCATAGATGATTTCTTCGCTGCGCAGGTCGAGCACCACCAGGTTTCTGTACACGGTGGAACATTGCTCGATTTGCTCCCTGGCCTTTTCGACGTGCTGGAAATAAAGGTCTTTGCGCTCCTTGACGTCGGAAAGCTCCAGGATTTCATTGACGCCATGCTGTTTGCAGTATCCAATCAACTGCATCATCAGGACGTAGTTACTGATGCGAAAATTGCGGAAACGCCCGAGGCCGGTACGGGAATCCATCAGGTAATTGAGCAGCACCCACCCTTTTGGATCAAGAATCTCGTCCCGACTGAATTGGGCGCTGTCCGCCTTATCGACGGCCGCCATCATGTCATCGGAAATATTAGGGAAAGTGTCCTTTCCACCGTAGTAGTTGTAGACCACACGGGCTGCGGAAGGGGCATGTGGGTCGATGATGTAATTGTCGCCGTACGTCTGCCCGTGAGTGCGGATGGTTTCGGATGAGTGGTGATCGAACACGAGATGTGCACCGGGAACGTAAGGCAGGTTGGTGGTAATGTCGCGCCCGGTGATATGGATCAGGCCATCCTGCATGTCCTTGGGATGAACAAATTTGATTTCATCCAGAAGATCAAGCTCTTTCAAGAGTACGGCGCAGACCAATCCATCGAAATCGCTACGCGTAACCAAGCGGAATCGTTGTCGTTGTTCTCGGCTCACGGACGCCTCCGACAAAAATGCGAGAGAGTTAATTAAAACACGACGCACGCGCGGGGCAAGGCATAGGGTCACATTACACTGAGTAACTGTTCACAGCAGTTGCATCATGCTTTGCCGGGACATGCAATTACGATGCCTGACAAGGCTCGCTTTCAGCCCCTTCATCGGAACTGAGTAAAAAATCCCGAACAACCGCTATCTGGTCTTCAGACATCAGCATCGGGGCGTGCCCTACGCCGGGAAATTCGGTGAGTTTGGCTCTGGGGCCGCGTTTGCCCATCTCCAGCCACGTTTCGCGTCTGAGCAAATCCGATTCTGCGCCCCGTATCGCCAATACCGGATGGCAAATACGGTCAAATGCGTCCCACACCCCGACATTGAGCAGAATAGGCATCATTCGGAAAGGGTCGCCCAGGCCGGGATCGTAGATGGGGGTATAACCTTCCTTGACGGAGCGCATGTTGTAACGGGTGATATGTTGCCATTGCTCATTGGTGAGCATACCGTATGAAGCTCCCACTTGGCGCATGTATTCCTCGGCAGCATCCAGGGTTGGGAATACGGGAGCCTTCCCGATGTATTGCCCGATGCGGCGCAATGATTCGGCGGTAATCAGCGGCCCGACATCATTGAGTACCAACTTACGCACAGGGGTTTTCGGCTGACCGGCAAGCAGCATACCAATCAAGCCGCCCATCGAGGTACCGACCCAATCAACGTGCCCTACCCCCAGCCGCGCAATCAGGGTAATCATGTCCGATACGTAGAGCGGAAAGGTGTATTCGGACTTCACCCTCAGCCAGTCGCTATTGCCACGTCCAACCACATCGGGGCAAATCACCCGGTAATCGCTGGAAAGCGCCTGGGCAAGCACATCGAAATCCCGCGCGTTCCGTGTGAGCCCGTGAACGCAGAGCAAGACCCTCTGGTTATCCGGGTCGCCCCATTCGACATAGGACATGCGATGCAGCCCGTGCGGCCCCATGCACAGGACACTTTGCTCGCGCATGCCGAAATCCACATGCGGACGCATTGCGGGTTTGAACAAGCGACGCAGAAAACTTGGAACAAACATGGGAAAATCATTCCTTTATCATGACATGAATGGCCATCGCCCCCGATATAGCGTACAAATTACCAGGAGTAATTTCATTTGACCCCTTTTTCTTTCAGGAAAGGCACGTAAGCCTTGTCTTCCGTGAGAATATGCTTCACCAGCCATGTTCGCAGAAACTCCAGCACCTCATCCGAAACCTGTTCTCCCCTTTCACACTTGAGGAGCAACTGGAGCACATAACGTGAAAACTCATCGTGCCGTGCGCGATGGACACGCTCTTCCGGATAGCCATAACGGTTGAACAGGTCTTCTTCGACGATAAAATGGTTAATGGCATATTCCATCAAACCTTCCAGAATTTTTTCGAGTTCTTCCTGCTTTGGGTAACGGAAAGCAAGCTCGTCGTGGAGACGATTGGTTGTGTCGACCAGCCAGCGATGCTGCTTGTCTATAGAATCAATGCCCAATACTAACTCATCAGACCAAGGCATAAAGGGCATCTGAATCTCCTCTGAGCTTTGAGTACTGTCTGACAAAACCGGCAACAGCCCCGGAAGCGATCCGCAGCAATAACGGTCTTGGCAAGTGTTTTATGATAGCCCGCATGCCTGATCGGCGCGAGAGCGGTTGGCCGACTTGGGGCAGTGCTATAATTCGCACCCCTGCCTACAAAAGAACACCATGCGCATTACCCGCCGTCTTGAATTCGATGCTGGCCACCGCATTCCGGATCATGTCAGCCAATGTCGGCATTTACACGGCCATCGCTACACGATTGAAATCAGCCTCGAAGGCAGGATAATCGACATTCCCGGCAACACGGCCAACGGCATGGTGATGGATTTCGGCGAAATCAAACGCATTGCCTGGGAAAAAGTAGTCAGCCAGTGGGATCACGCATTCCTTGTCTGGCGCGAGGACAAGCGCGTGATGGAGTTTCTCGCGTCTCTGCCCGACCACAAGACGGTGATCTTCGACATGATCCCGACAGTCGAAAACCTCGCTACTGCAGCATTCCGCATTCTTGACACGGCCTACCGCGACACCTGTGGCAACGCGTTACGCCTTGAGCGGGTCAGACTGTTCGAAACTCCAAACTGCTGGGCCGACGCAACACGCCACGAGATCTGAACGCGATAGACCGGATCAATGAGGACGGCTTAAATCAATGGGAATGGGGACGGCTGCCGAAACCACTGGGAGGATCGGGCGGAACAAACAAGACTGATGGCGACATCCCAAGCGCACCAGCAAGCTTGCAAATGTTCCGTAGGGCGATGTTACGTTGTCCGCGCTCCACTCCTCCCACATAACTCCGGGCCAATCCGCTCTCTGCAGCCAACCGCTCCTGAGACCAACCCTTGCTCCTTCTGATTTCACTCAGACGTAAACCAAACACGCTACATGGATCATTTGACATAGATCTTCTCCTGCAAAAGGCGACATCGCGCCCACACAAGCCTGCCAGTACAACATTGGCATACATGGTGTCCACTGTTGTCACATCTGGTGCATTATACAGCTCATATTGTGGTTTACCGCAACTTCAAGATAAAAATGGAAAAACACATGATTCATAACTCATTGATATAAAATGATTTTTTCAAAAAATAATTTTCGGTGGAAAAATATATTTGTTACGGAAAGCAAAAGTATGCATCGGATGCTGCGTCAAGCCTTAACCCATCCCGGCCTTCCAGGCCGGGAAATTCCTCGACGCGCGATTGAAATCGGGTTTTGAGTCACCTCGGCCTGAAGGCCGAGGATTCCTCGATACGGCTCAGGGGAGCCTTCGGCTCCACAGACTGCTGACAAAGTCTCCGTGCATGAATGGCAGGGCGATTGTACCTGTTAGGCATATACTGTATAGGTTGGGGTGCGCGAAGCAAACCCCAACGTACAGTGGCAAAGGGGTGGCGACAACGTTGGGGTTCGCAGGCTCACCCCAACCTATGCAGACCTGCTCCCCAACCCTCCCCGGAAAAAACCGGGGGTTCGTCAGCAGTCTGGGGAGCCTTCGGCTCCATAAACAATTGTCTCGCTTACCCCGTCACTCATTTCGGGGATTGCGCGCGACGCGTGTTCAGCCCTGCAACGTTTGCTCTCGCATCAGCACAGCGGCAAAAAAACCGTCCGTGCCGTGCGCGACCGGGGACAGACGCAACCGCTCACCCGTGCCGGGCGCGATACCCTGCCGCGCGAGGATATCTTCGGCTGAAGCCGACACGAACTCCGGATGTGCGACAAGGAAAGCGTCAACCACGTCGTCATTTTCCTCGCCAAGCAGGCTACAGGTTGCGTAGACCAGGCGCCCGCCGGGTCGCACCAGCTTTGCGGCAGCTTCGAGAATCGCCTGTTGACGCGAGACCATCTCATCGATCGCGGTGGGCGTTTGCCGCCACTTGAGGTCAGGATTGCGCCTCAGGGTTCCCAGCCCGCTGCACGGCACATCGACCAATACCCGGTCAGCCTTGCCCGCGAGGCGCTTGAGACGGGCGTCGCGCTCGTGCGCAATCAGTATTGGATGCACATTGCTCAGTCCCGCGCGCGCCACGCGAGGACGCAGGCGCGCCAGCCGCTTCTCGGCCACATCGAAAGCGTAAAGGCGGCCCGCAGAACGCATCATGGCCCCCAGTTGCAGGGTTTTCCCGCCCGCCCCGGCGCAAAAATCGACGACGAACTCCCCCGATTTCGGCTGCATGAGAAAACCTAGTATCTGGCTACCTTCGTCCTGCACTTCGACACTACCGTCGAGGAAAAGCGGGTGCTTTTGCAACGCGGGTTTGCCTGCGAGACGGATCCCGTGCGGTGACCAGGGGCACGGCGCAGCATCAAGCCCGCTATCCTGTAAACAGGCAAGCGCGGCATCACGGCTAAGCTTGAGAATGTTGGCCCGGAGATCGAGTGGCGCGGGCCGGTTGAGGCTTTGAGCCAACTGCAGCAGCCCCGCTTCATCGTGCGTGCCCAGCAGGCGCTCACACAGCCAGTCAGGCAAATCGGCACGTTCGGCCAGGCTGCCCTCGGAAAGATCCACCGCTTTGACGGCCTCGATCCAATGGCGTTCTTCACCCGACACCAGCCCATCGAACTGGCGCATCGCCCATCCTTCGCCCCGCGCAAGCCAGGCCAACAGCAATTGGCGTGGCGTCGCCCCGCCTCCGGCCAAGCGGTGCAACCAGCGCAAACGGCGAAGGATTCCATACACGCTTTCGGCAATCAAAGCACGGTCGCGCCGGCCAAGGGCATGATGCTCCCGGAAAAACTTTGAAAGCACCGCATCAGCCGGATGCTCGAATTCAAGCACATTACCCAGCACCTTAGCTGCCTGTGTCAATATCGCGGGCCTGTCCTTATCTACATCTTGCGAGGAACGCCCAGTTTTTTTCGGCCTCTTCATTTTCAACTGGACAAAGGGGTGGGGACAGCAGTCGCTTCCAGGACAAGCGGCGTGTCCGACTTGTCACCGCCAAGAATGACGCGCACCGGAACCATGTGATGGCTGCCTGCCAACCAGAAGTCGATTTTCAACTTCCCATCCTCGGAACGGGCATTGAAATGCCGGGTTGCAAAATTCCCCCCCGGCACTTTGATGTCGACATTCCCAAGGTCTACGACCCGAGCATAGCGGGCGCTCTTGTTGCCGACCACGAGCAGGCTGTCCGGCAACTTATCCACATGGCTGATCTGTCGCCAGATACTGAGAATGTCCTGATCCCCGGGCGTCAATTCAAAGTTGTGCCGCTCCTCTGTGCCACGGCGGATACTCACCCGCGCCCCGGACTTCCCGTTCCAGTCGAACAACGCCATTTCCGGTGCCTTGCGCACCTGGTTGACTTCGAAGCGCAAAGGACGCAGGCCAGTTTTTCCAATGCTGCCCTGGCTCAACTGCACATAATCGAACTTGTACAACATCGCCGCCATGCCTGTCGTTTCCAGCGCAAGCCGCATCTGGTAATTCTCGCCGTCGTGCTCCCACGAATAATGCGCCTGACCAATGACCAGCCCACCCTCGCCATAGGATACGCGGTAATCAATCTCCCCTTTTTTCGGCCAAACCGAAACCCCTTTCCCACTATCCGCCCAGCCCACATCCGGAAATATTCCGGACAAAACAAGCATCAGCGCGATACAAACCACAGTGCGAAGCATCATCGTCAGTCCCATGAATTCACAGCTCATTGCACATCGAGCGCAGGCAAATGCAAGGCAAACACAGCAGGACGGGCGCCGGTCACTTCGACCCGGCCATCCTCCGAAACGCTGAGACGCCCTTCGACAAACCAGCGCACGGCCTGCGGATAAATGCGATGCTCTTCTGCCAGCACACGGCTGGCGAGACGATCCTCGTCATCATCTGGCAACACCGGCACGACCGCCTGAATCACTATAGGCCCGCCGTCGAGTTCGGTTGTTACATAATGTACGCTCGCCCCGTGCAACTTCACCCCTGCCGCGAGTGCGCGCCGGTGCGTATGCAAGCCTGGGAAAGCGGGTAACAGCGAAGGATGGATATTGAGCAGACGCCCCGCGTAATGCTGCACGAAATTTTCGCCAAGCACCCGCATGAAACCGGCCAGCACGACGAGATCCGGCGCGTAAATATCAATGGCGTCCCGTAGCGCGGCATCGAACTGGCTTCGTTCGGCATAATCGGCATGCGCGACGACCACAGTCTCGATACCCTGACGTGCCGCAAACGCAAGGCCAGCGGAATCGGCACGGTTGCTAACGACCGCCGCAATGCGCGCGCCGGGGATATCCGCCCGGACGATAGCCTCCATGTTACTGCCCCGACCGGAAACAAGGATGACAATGGATTTCATAATACCCAAAACAAAAAAAGCCGGACAACGGCACGGCGCGAAAAATAGGAAATATACCAAATTCAAATGTGGAGCGACATACCGGAATCGAACCGGTGACAACTGGGGCAATATCTCCCAAGGGATGCTGTTTTGCAGAACGAACAAATGCCTGTCAGAACGGTTCGATCACAAGGGGTTACAAAGTCGGCGCGAGTCCCCCCGCGCCGTTCCATACCCGCTGACGGGATCGTTGTCATCGGTTGAATAATCAGAACGTGCCCGTGTTCAGCTTTCTTTGCAGTGCTTTAACGGTTTCTGACGGCTTTGCTGCAAAGTATCCATCAGCAGTCACACCCAGACGCTTCTGGATTGCCTTGATCGTATTGGGCCCCAAGTGACCATCGGCGGCTATCCCCAGTTTCTGCTGCACAGCACGCACAAGAGAAGAGCCTCCACTTCCGTACTGGATGGCGGCGCTCGCCTGATGGTATTGTTTATTGCCTGTAAACTGGCCGCTGATGATGCCATCGGCAGGCGTTCCCATGACTTGCTGCCAACGTTTAACTGTCGTCGTTCCGAAAAGTCCATCTTCAGTGAGTTTCCCTGGCGAAGGGGGAGGAGTGGGGACGGGAGCGGGTACTGTGCTGCCTCCGCCGGTGTAACGCCATATACGAGTAAAAGCTTTAAAGCCACTGGCATTGATTTTCCTTATCCCTATTTCCTCAAGAGATTTGCCTTGACGTTGAAGTTGATCACCAGGCGCTCCTCCTAGTATTCCACCCTTTTCGTTGATTCTTGCCTCTACTAATTCGGTAGAGCTGATGGCAATGGCTGTATGCTCCGACCTCCACAAAACATCGCCACGTTTTACGGCCATTGTATTTGTATTAATATTGTCATAACATGTCCATCCGTTGGCAGAGGTGAGCGCATCCTTCATATAATGAGTGGAGAAGCTGCCGCCAGACTGATACGCTCCTAAAGAAAACCCACCCTGTCTGAGCGCATGGCATACCAAAGACGAGCAGTCATAGTCTGTCCCTCCATCTCGCGTCTCCCCTACTTTTGAATTCGTGTTTTGGGTATAACCGTGAGAACTGTCTTTGGCGATATTTACCGCCCAGTTCACTGCAGTTTCAATATTTGCCATTTGTTACTCTCCTGCGCAAAAGTGTTTGGTTGATACTGAATCAGGGATTCCCGCACGGTCAACCATATTCACAGCCCACCGTGCTTCTTCCAAAGGGATGTACGACCTTCCACTGCTTGTTCTGTGGTTTTGATGTCAGCTATTTCACTTCCTCCTTGGTTATGATAAGGGTCACAAAGCGGGCGCGAGTTCCCCCGCGCCGTTCCATACCCGCTGACGGGATCGCTGTTATCGGCTGAATAATCAGAACGTGCCCGTGTTCAGCTTTCTTTGTAGTGCTTTAACGGTTTCTGACGGCTTTGCTGCAAAGTATCCATCAGCAGTTACGCCCAGACGCTTCTGGATTGCCTTGATCGTATTGGGCCCCAAATGACCATCGGCGGTTATCCCCAGTTTCTGCTGCACAGCACGCACAAGAGAAGAGCCTCCGCTTCCGTACTGGAGGGCGGCGCTCGCCTGATGGTATTGTTTATTGCCTGTAAACTGGCCGCTGATGATGCCATCGGCAACCGTTCCCATGACTTGCTGCCAACGTTTGACTGTCTCAGTCCCGAAAACTCCATCTTCGGTGAGTTTCCCCGGCGGAGGAGGGGGAGGACTGGGAGCGACTGATCCACCCACCTTGTCCGGCTCGCCAGTGTACACCCAGTGCCACGGCTCTCCGATGCTCTTGCCCTCATCGTTGTTCCAGCTCTTGGGTTTAGCGATCGCGGCGAATGTATTGAACTTGGCACTGTTAAAACCGCCTAGCCCGTCGACGTCGACCGCTAGACCCCAGCCATGATTAGACTTACCAGGCGTTACGTTAGACATTCCATTGTTTTTATATCTCTGCTGCCTCGCGAAGTCCCGGTAGCCGTCGTTCACCACCCTTGCCGGCCACCTGAGCTTCTTGAGCTCGGCGTAGATAGTCTCCCAAGATGCGGCCGCGCCCTTCCGAAGCCTGGGATCGCAATCTGCCGAAACGTTTCCCCCACTGATCTTCACCAAATACGAATCAGGGATTTTGCCATTTTCTAAAGCCATAACAGCCTCCTTTTGTTTAACATGGTTATCGTTGCTTTGACAATCGAGAGTTATGAATACATTGAGAATTACCCTGTATCAATATACTCGGCAGGTATCTTATAATAATAATCACCTAGCACTTTGATGCAGATCAAAAAAATACGGTCAAAACAAGATTTTTTTTGAGTATGCCTTTGGAAACTCACACTAAAATTCCCTAAGGAAACGCTGATTTATTCAAACCCTTGCGAGACGTGCTATTGAAAATCAATGCGTTATCACACGGAATATAGCCAGAAACCGAATAACTCAGCGCTTCCCTAGGACTTTGATGCAGATCAAAAAAAAAAATACAACCAAAATAAGATCTTTTGAATATGCCTTTGGAAATTCACACTAAAATTCCCTAAAGAAACACTGATTTATCTTTCTCCCAATATATGGTATAATGATATTTATCAAAGTATGAACAATTGGGTGCTAATCATGCAAGGCAGTTTTTCCGAGTTGAAATATAGGGCGAAGAAGAAACAGACCAAACGCGATATTTTTCTGTCGCAACGCAATGAGGTATCCCCATGGCCTGAGATTGTGTCGCGGTTGGAGCCTTTTTACCCGAAAGGCAAAGGCCTTGGCCGCCCGCCCATTGGCTTGGAGAAAATGCTGCGGATGTACGTGACTCTGTCAATGCGCACTTGGGCCGGCAGGGGCTTTTGATGCGCAAGGGCAGCATTGTGGATGCCACAATGATTGCTGCGCCCCCCTCGACGAAGAACCGGGACAAAAGCCGGGATCCCGAGATGCACCAAGCCAAAAAAAGCAATGAGTAGCATTTCGGAATGAAGGCCCATATTGGCGTGGATGCGCAGTCAGGCCTAGCCCATACACTGGCGTGATTTGGGGCGACATACCGGAATCGAACCGGTGACAACTGGAGCCACAATCCAGTGCTCTACCAACTGAGCTAATGCCGCCGCTGTGAGGGCCCCGCCAATGCGAAGCCCGCAAACTGTATGGCCTGCCCGGCAGGGATCGAACCTGCAACCCCCGGCTTAGAAGGCCGGTGCTCTATCCTATTGAGCTACGGGCAGACGATCTCCACGTGCAACCGGGGTGAGCTGGTCGGGGTGGAGGGATTCGAACCCCCGACATCTTGCTCCCAAAGCAAGCGCGCTACCGGACTGCGCTACACCCCGAGAAACGCGTTATTCTGCCGCGACTTCCCTGATCCGTCAATTACATCTGACAACAAGTGTTGAGCGTTACTGAGTTTGCCGCCACTGCTCGATTTTTTAACGGTGGCGGCCAAACATAATAAAAAAATCATTTTCTATAAGTACAATGGCGATCAGTTGATAGCCTGTATCGTAATACTCGAATGTCATCAACCCTTAACCCCTCCAGGAAGAAATCCACGCGTAAAACGCTGCATGTCGACCTGGCGCTTCAAGGCGGCGGTTCTCATGGGGCCTTTACCTGGGGGGTGCTCGACAGGTTGCTGGAAGAGGAGTGGCTGAGCTTCGAAGGTATATCGGGGACGTCTGCCGGTGCGATGAATGCGGCGGTTCTGGCACACGGTTACACGGAGGGCGGTGCGGCAGGCGCGCGCGCCGCGTTGGAGCGTTTCTGGTTCAAGGTAGCGGACGCTGGACTTTTCAGTCCGTTCCAACGAACCCCGCTGGATACCCTGATGGGGCGCTGGACATTGGACAACTCCCCGATCTTCGTGGCTATGGATATGCTGGCGCGAGCCGTTTCTCCTTACCTTTTGAACCCTGGAGGAATCAACCCGCTACGTTTCATTCTCGAAGATTCCGTTGACTTCTCCCATCTCGCGGACAGCCCGATCAAACTTTTCATCACGGCAACCAATGTGCGAACAGGCCGTGGTCGGGTATTCCGCAACGGCGAATTGAACACGGATGTCCTGCTGGCCTCAGCGTGCCTGCCGACGATGTTCCAGGCAATCGAAATCGAGGGCGATTCCTATTGGGACGGCGGCTATTCGGGCAATCCGACGATAACGCCGCTGGTACGCGAATGTAACACACGGGACATCATCCTGGTTCAGATCAACCCGGTGGAACGCACGGGCACACCTGAAATGGCCCGTGAGATACAGAACCGGCTCAACGAGGTTTCTTTCAACGCCGTGCTACTGAAAGAACTGCGCATGATTGCGTTGCTGCACAAAATGATGCGCAAGATGCCAAACATGGAAGAAGAAGACGACCGCTGGGCCTCGATGCGGATTCACCGCATCGCCGACGACATCATGGTCTCGCTCGGATACTCTTCCAAACTGAATACGGAACGGGCTTTTCTGACCATGTTGCGTGACGCGGGGCGACAGGCTGCCGCGAAATTCCTGGCAGATCATGGCCATACCCTGGGACATGAGTCGTCGTTTGATATCGATGCGCTGCTCGAAGGGGTATAGCCCATGATTTTGGGACTAATCGGCATCCTGCTCGGGCTTGGCCTTCTCATCTGGTTCTCTTTCAGGGGTTGGAGCGTTTTGCTGCTCGCTCCGCTGGCGGCCATGTGCGCCGTGCTTTTCTCGAACGAGCCGTTGCTGGCGCACTGGACACAGACATTCATGGGAAGCGCCGCACGCTTTCTGGCGAAATTCTTTCCTTTGTTCCTGCTCGGCGCCCTATTCGGGAAACTGATGGAAAACAGCGGTTCGATTTCCATCGTCGCCGATTTCCTGATGCGCAGGCTGGGGGAAAGCCGGGCGATCCTGGCCGTCGTCCTGGCTGGCGCACTGGTCACTTACGGCGGCGTGAGCCTCTTTGTCGCATTCTTCGTCCTGGCGCCGATGGCGCGACGCCTGTTCTGTCTGGCAAACATCCCACGGCGTTTAATGCCAGCAGCAATCGTACTGGGTACTTCGACATTTACCATGTCATCCATGCCCGGCACGCCCTCCATTCAAAACGCCATTCCCATGCCGTTTTTTGGCACGACGCCCTTTGCCGCACCAAGTCTTGGATTGATTGCTTCCGTAATCATGCTGGCCTTCGGCCTGTACTGGCTTCATCTGAAAGAAAAAAATGCACGCCTGACCGGGGAGGGTTTTGGCAATGCCGGTACCGTGCCCGTTGCAGCGGACCCGGGCAGTGACGACGCGCTGCGTGAGCGCGCCGTTGCCGCCCGCGAATTCGACCCGGCCGAAATCCTGCACGGAAAGGCAGCAACCGCTCCCCTTCCGGTTTATCTTGCAGCCCTTCCGCTAATCGTAGTCGTGACTGTCAACCTCATCATGTCGCTGATCGTCCTGCCCAACATGGATGCGGGTTTTCTGGGCGAAGCACGCTGGGGCAAGGTTTCGCTTTCGGATATTGGCGGTGTCTGGGCGGTGATAACGGCCTTGTTATGCGCCATTTTCACCGTTTTAGCCATCAACTGGCGCCGTTTCCCCAACCTGCGCGAAACCATGGATGCAGGCGCCAATGCTTCCGTTTTGCCCGCGATCAGCGTCGCCAGCCTGGTCGGGTTCGGTTCGGTGGTCGCAGCCATGCCAGCATTCGAGATCGTCAGGAACTGGGTATTGGGCATCGGCGGCTCCCCCCTCGTTTCGCTGGCGGTTGCCACCAACCTGCTGGCCGCATTGACCGGTTCCGCCTCGGGCGGGCTGACCATTGCACTGGATGCGCTCGGTAGCACATACATGATGAATGCATCGGAACTCGGTATCGACCCTGCGCTCCTGCACCGCATTGCCGTCATTGGCGCGGGCACCCTGGACAGCCTGCCCCACAATGGCGCAGTCGTAACACTACTGGCGGTATGCGGCTCGACCCACAAGGAGAGCTACCGCGACATCGTCATGGTCGGTATCGTCGGAGCAATTTTCGCTTTGATTGCGGTCATCGCTTTGGGCTCTCTGTTTGGGTCTTTTTAGGGAAACGCTGATTTATTCCGTCCGGGCAGCGCAGGTGCGGGTTTCAAACACGTCCATGTCCGTTCGTCGGCTTGCAGACCATGTGTCAGGCTATGTTTTGGGCGGGTTTGAAACCCGCA
>Ga0123353_10003409_pt1 | contig 20088 bp, 16 predicted proteins | sample TergutLab28metaG_3_FD_92763 | JGI IMG/M metagenome (GOLD analysis project Ga0123353, IMG submission 92763) | Labiotermes labralis P3 segment gut microbial communities from Petit-Saut dam, French Guiana - Lab288 P3 | ecosystem: Host-associated > Arthropoda: Insects > Digestive system > Gut ... | reverse complement strand
GGTCCTCGTAGACCGTGATCTCCACCGGGATGATCGTGCCTGCCTTGTCCTGCGTAGCCGCATTGAACGCCTGGCAGAACTGCATGATGTTTACCTGATGCTGACCCAGGGCAGGACCGACAGGCGGTGCCGGATTAGCCGCCCCGCCCGGAATCTGCAACTTGATGAAGCCTGCAACTTTCTTGGCCATTTCGTATTCCCATTCTTATGTTAGTCTTACCTGTCCTTAAACCTTGGCAACCTGATCAAAACTCAGCTCCACAGGAGCCTCGCGCCCGAAGATAGTAACCATCACTTTGAGAGTGGACTTATCCAGGTTCACCTCGGCGATTGTCCCGTCAAACTCGGCAAACGGGCCATGGGTGACCTTGACGTTCATCCCCTCTGCGAATTCGATCGTTGTCTTTGCACGCGGCCCGGCCTCGGTGCGCTTCATGATGGACCGGTACTCATCACGCGAGAGGGGGACCGGCTTGCCCTGGCTGCCTACAAAGCCGGTGACCCCGGGAGTATTGCGCACAACGTACCAGGACTCGTCGTCAAGCTCCATCTGCACAAGGATGTAACCAGGGAAGACTTTTTTTTCTGTGGTGATCCGACGACCACCCTCTTTTATGTCGGTTACCATCTCCGTAGGGATGGCGACATCGAATATCTTCCCCTGCATGCCCATAGACTCAATGCGGTGGAGAAGGTTCGTGCGAACCTTGTTCTCATACCCGGAATAGGTATGGATGACATACCAGCGTTTGGCCATCGGCTAGGATCCGATCCTGTTCCAGAGCAGCTCGAAAAGCTTGACTACAGCCGTGTCCACCAACAAGGCGAACAGCGAGAAGAACAGAAGCGCCACGATGACCACGATGCTGGAGTTCAAGACGTCCTTGCGAGTCGGCCAGACCACCCGGCGCATCTCAGAGCGCACATCGCGGAAGTATTGGGCGAGGCGGGCAAACACGTTAGGTTTAGCCTGCTTGCCTTTGTTCCCCTTGTTTGAGGGCTTTGTCTTGGCACCGTCCTTTGTATTGGTGCCATCTGTCTTTGTGGTCTTTGCCATGTTCAGGCCATCCATCCCTGCGGCACTTTAGCCGACGCTTTGCCGGCACTTCGACCGACATGTTGTCGGCACTTTACCAGTCACTATGGGCGGTAAAACGCTGCGGCTCTTTGAGATCGCCATCAAAGCCTGCACGTGAGCTGCAGTTATCAATTACTGGCAGGCCAGGAGGGACTCGAACCCCCAGCATCCGGTTTTGGAGACCGGCGCTCTACCAATTGGAGCTACTGGCCTGCATACGTGTCCAACGCATCGGCACTACGGGCTTAACAGACCCCGGGTACTAGGTATCCCGAGTACTACCGGGTCTCCTTGTGTACCGTATGCGTCCTACACCACTTGCAGTATTTCTTGTACTCGATACGCTCTGGATTATTCTGTTTGTTCTTCTTTGTACTGTAATTACGGCGCTTGCACTCAGTGCAGGCCAGTGTCACCAACGTTCGCATTCGTCCTCCCAAAAGGCCGCGCCGAGCCAAGGGCATCTGGCACAAACGCGGTAGGGTACTCTAACACAAGTCGACCCTATTTGATGATATCGATGACACGGCCCGAACCGACGGTGCGTCCACCTTCGCGGATGGCGAAGCGCAGACCCTCCTCCATGGCGATCGGGCTGATGAGCTCGCCGCGCACGACAACGTTGTCGCCAGGCATGACCATCTCAGTGCCCTCGGGCAGATGCGCAACGCCGGTCACATCCGTTGTACGGAAGTAGAACTGCGGGCGGTACCCATCGAAGAACGGCGTGTGGCGGCCGCCCTCTTCCTTGGTCAGGATGTAGACCTGGCCCTGGAACTCGGAGTGCGGGGTGACGGAGCCCGGCTTGCAGATTACCTGGCCGCGCTCGATCTCTGTACGACCGATGCCACGAAGCAGAACGCCGATATTATCCCCGGCCTGTGCCTCATCAAGCAGCTTCCTGAACATCTCGACACCGGTGACAACGGTCTTCTTGGTCTCATCGTGAATGCCGATGATCTCTACATCGTCGCCAACGCGGACCTTGCCGCGCTCCACACGGCCCGTAGCCACGGTACCGCGACCGGTAATAGTGAAGACATCCTCGATAGCCATCAAAAACGGCTTGTCGATCTCACGCTCGGGCTCGGGGATGTAGCTGTCTACGGCCGCGAGCAACTCATCGATCTTGCCGATCCATGCCTCGTCGCCCTCAAGGGCCCTCAAAGCCGAGCCGACGATAAGCGGCGTGTCGTCACCGGGGAACTCGTACTCGCTGAGCAACTCACGGACTTCCATCTCGACGAGCTCGATAAGCTCGGGATCATCGACCATGTCCGCCTTGTTAAGGAAGACAACGATGTAGGGGACACCGACCTGACGGGCGAGCAGGATGTGCTCGCGGGTCTGGGCCATAGGGCCGTCGTTGGCACCGATGACAAGTATCGCCCCGTCCATCTGGGCAGCGCCCGTGATCATGTTCTTTACATAGTCGGCGTGTCCTGGGCAGTCGACGTGCGCATAGTGGCGGGTCTCGGTCTCATACTCGACGTGCGCAATAGCGATCGTGATGCCGCGCTCGCGCTCTTCTGGTGCCTTGTCGATCTGGTCGAACGGCGTGAAATCTGCCATGCCGCTCTCGGCCTGACGCTTCGTGATCGCCGCGGTGAGCGTTGTCTTACCGTGGTCAACGTGGCCGATAGTGCCGATGTTGACGTGCGGTTTAGTGCGCTCAAACTTCTGCTTCGCCATGAGTCTCCTCCTTTAGGAACCTCTGTCGACGGAGTCGGCACAGCCGCCTTCCCGTCTGACCACAATGATTGTTATAAACCTGTTGTTAAAGACCTGCTGTCGAACCTGCTGTCGGATCTGTTGTCGAACTTGTTGTTAAACCTGCTGTCGGATCTGCTGTCATTGAGCCTGTTGCCGAGCTTATCATCATAAATCTGCTGCAGACTTGCTGTCATAAGCCTCAAAATACCGATAGTCTCCCTTTTACACGACCTCATCAAGCACAGCCACAACGGCCATGCGTAATGCCTGGTAGCGGTGGCTGGACTCGAACCAGCGACTCCACGGGTATGAACCGTGTGCTCTAACCAGCTGAGCTACACCGCCACGACGCCCTACCACAACACCCCGCCATAGCACCCCAGCTTAAAAGAGCCTTGCAGGGTGGAGCCCACAACCGGACTTGAACCGGTGACCTCTTCCTTACCAAGGAAGTGCTCTGCCGACTGAGCTATGTGGGCAGCTATCGCGCACAAACAAATGGTGGGGGCGCATGGATTCGAACCATGGTAGGCATAGCCAACGGGTTTACAGCCCGTCCCCTTTAGCCACTCGGGCACACCCCCATCACAAAACGAACCGATCTGCATTTGTCAAGTTGCATGCTAAAGCAGACGCCTCGACAGAGGCGAAGGGGATACTACTGTACCGCTTGAGGTGTGTCAACGACTGCCACGGTGCCGGGCGTATCTACTGCGCACACCCCTGGAGCGGAAGTGCAGCAGGGACCCCTCCTGTGCAGCATGCAAGTAGCACCCTCTTTTGCAAACACTCAGAGGAAAGACCCTTCTTGCAGACCTTGCTCTTGCGGCCTTGCCAACAGGGGCCCGCATCATGCAAGGCCCCTGTGACTGTGAATACCTATGGAGCTGGCGACAGGAGTTGAACCCGCAACCTACTGATTACAAATCAGTTGCTCTGCCATTGAGCTACGCCAGCAGCGGCGCCCAGTTTAGCCGAGAATCCCATAATGTTCCAAATGCAGCCGGTTTGCATGCCGGCTTGCAGCCGGTTTGCGCGCCCAAAACCGACCGAGGCGCTCGGCTCATGCGATCGGCCGATGCGGCGGCCACGCAGCCGGTTAATGCACCTGGCAGCGCCAGATCTGCGCCTCCATTTTACGCTTGACACGCTGCAGGGCATTGTCGACCGCTTTTGTGTGGCGGTCGAGCCGCTCGGCAATCTCTTGATAAGAGCGCCCGTCAGTATACAACCGAAGCACATCCGCCTCAAACTCCGAGAGCGTGCCAGCCATCCCCCTGCGGATGAAGTTGGCCTCCCAGGCGTTGATGACGATCTCGGCCGGATCGCACACTTCTTTTGCCGCAAGTATGTCCGCAAGCAGCCGTTCGCCGTCCTGCTCCACAGATGCCGAGCGAGAAAGGGAGACGTAACCGTTGAGCGGGGCATGCTTACGGCGGGTGGAGGATTTGACCGCGGTGATGATCTGCCTCGTCACACATAGCTCGGCAAAGGAATGGAAACTCGCCTGGCGGGAAGGGTCGTAGTCCCTGATCGCCTTATAGAGCCCGACCATTCCCTCTTGGATGATGTCGTCGCGCTCGGCACCGTTTAAGAAATACGGGCGCGCCTTGTACCTGATCAGGCTACCGTAGCGTTTGACCAGCTCGCAGCTTGCGTTCTCGTCGCCCTGCCGAGCAGCGCTCACCAGCGTGACATCCCCCGAGCGGCCACATCCGTTGGACAAGCGGCACGCGGAGATCCTTTGTTTGCTCACACGAATACCCCCGTGGGTTTGCACGGCTACCGCACTGGGACACGAAAAGACATGCACCAGAGGCGGAGGAGGCCAGTATAGCAACTCAGGCACGACTTTAGCGCAGTTTCAGCGCAACTCCATAACATCTTCTAAAAAGCGCTCCTGCACGAGGTCGGCAACGCCTGCTGCATCGTCAAGCCCGAAGCGCGGCACATCCGGGCCACAGTCGATCGCATCGTTATCAGTCACAAGTGCAAACATCTCACTTGGATCACAGATGATCTCGTCTGAACGCGCTGCACGCGAAACCTCGATGCGGAACGCGCCGCTGGTCTTGAAGCCCTCGGTGAGCAGGATGTCGCATCCGGCATCGGCTGCGCAAGCCGAGAGCTCTGCAAGCGTCAGCTCCCGCTCGACCTGGCGAATGAGCGAGAACTTCTCGGGGGAAGAGACCATCGCCGCCGCGGCCCCCGCACGCGCATGACGCCAGGAATCCTTGCCTGGGACATCGATGTCGTAGTCATGCACATGATGCTTGACGGTCGCTACGCGAAACCCACGTGAGGCCATCTCCCGGATGAGCTTCTCGAGAAAGGTCGTCTTCCCCGAGTCGCCCTTACCGATGACAGAGACGACAGGGACCGTGCGTGATGCCCCAGGCATCAAAAACAGCCAAGGTCGCAGCTGTGGACCTTGACGCCTGCTACGTCGGCTGCAACGCCCGCTACCCTGTTCGCCAGGCCATGCTCCTCGGCGATCTTCCGAAGCACCGGACAGGTGATCTTTCCGTTGACGGCCCGGGACTTGATGTCTGCGACCAACTCGTCGGTCACCTGGGAGACCCAACGCGGGTCGTTCTCTTTCGGCCCTTTGTCACTCACGATACGCCCTCCTCCATATCCAGTCGTACACACTCCACCAATGTGCCGGTTGTGAACATGCGCTCCCCTTCAGGCAGCACCACAAAGCAGTTGCCTTTGTGCGCCGCGGTAAGCAACGCCGAGGATTGGCTGCACGGTACCGATGCCTCATACCCGCTTTCCGTGCGCTCAACGACCCCGCGCAAATAGTAACGCCTGTCCGGTTTCTTCTTCACGTCATGCGCCAGACGCGCCCAGGTCCTGGGACGCTGCTCAGCCGCCGAGAAGCCCTGCATGGCCCGCAGCGCCGGACGCACGAACATCTCAAAGCCGACATACGTGCTCGTCGGGTTGCCTGGCAGCCCAAAAAAGGGAACGCCCCGGATCGACCCGAACGTCTGCGGGTTGCCGGGACGCATCATCACCTTGCAAAAGGTAAGCTCGCCGAGCTCCTCAAGCACCGGTCGCACGTAGTCGAAATCGCCGACCGAGACCCCGCCGCTTGTCACGATGAAGTCAGACTCCTTGGCAGCGCGCAGGAACGCCTCTCGAATCGCATCAGGATCGTCGATGACTATCGGGAAGCGCAGCGGGATGCCACCGACAGCGACAACCTGCGCCGCAAGCGAGTAGCTGTTTGAGTTGCGGATCTTGCCGGGGCCGGGTTTCTCGGCGATCTCCACGAGCTCGCTGCCGGTCGAGATGATGGCGACCCTCGGGCGCCTGTGGACAACGACCGCCGAGTGCCCTGTCGCCGCAAGCAGCCCGATTCCGGCGGGGCCAAGCACTTCGCCCGCACGCATAACGGTGTCGCCGGCCATGACCTCTTCGCCGCGATGCCGGATGTGTTCGCCGAGCTTGGGCTCGATCTCGAAAGCAACCACCGAGCCGATACCGCCGCTGGTGTCGCTGTTGGTGCCATCGGCAAGCACCTGCGTACACTCGACCATCACCACGGAGTCCGCACCTGCAGGCACGGGCGCACCCGTCATGATGCGGGCCGCCTGCCCGGGGCCGATCTCGATGCCAGCGACATCATCACCGGCAGCAACGTGGGCGACGACCTCAAGCGATCTCGGAGCCTCCATCGTCGCTCCAGCCAGGTCCGCCGCACGTACGGCAAAGCCATCCATCGCTGAGTTATCGAATGGAGCAACGTCAATATCGCTGGCCACGTCTTTTGCAAGCACCCTGTTAAACGACTCGAGGATTGCGACCTCCTCGGCAGGCAGGGCACTAAGCGGTTCTAAAACGAGGTTCCTGGCCTCTTCGACGGACATGGATCGTGCCACTGGCACTCCTTTTCTTCTGTGAGGACACACGCGCTCGGCGGACGGGTAGCCATGAGGCGGCATGCAGCTATTTTAACCTTCCTCGCCGAAGAGGTGCCAACGGACGGCTGTTGCCTTGAAAACAGCTAGCACATCAGCGCCCGTCGCCAAGTCGAGTTCTGTGACAGCGGCCCGTGAGACGGACGAGGCGAACCGCATCCCACCAGCATCGAGCAGAACGTAGACCGAGGCTCCATGGGGATCGACCTTGACGACACGTGCGCGCAGGCGGTTGCGGACGCTCGCGTGCGAGAACTCGAGGGTCGGCTCGAAGAGCAACACATCTTCCGGCCGGACCGCAACGAGCACGTCAGCTCCTTCCGAGGCGTCGCCCGTGGCAACAACGGTGGTGTCGTCGACCGCAATACTGATCAACCCTTCGGAACAAGCTGAGACTCTGCCTTTCACCGCCGGCTCTATGCCAAGGAAATCTGCCGTCCACTTATCGATCGCAAGTCCGGCGACGATCTCAGGGGAGCCGCTTGTCACAATGCGACCGGCTTTCATGATGGCGATCTTGTCGGCAACTGCAAGCGCCTCATCCTGATCATGCGTGACGTAAACAACGGTCACCTGGTCATCGGAGAGAATGGTCGCAAAGTCATGGGTGAGCTTGCGGCGCAGCAAACGGTCAAGCGAGGCCAGCGGCTCATCCAAAAGGAGTACGCGGGGCTCGAGTACGAGTGCGCGGGCCAGCGAGACGCGCTGTGCCTCGCCCCCCGATAGCGCCATGGCGCTGCGGCCCTCGTAGCCCGCAAGCCCCACCCGCTCAAGCGCCGCCGCAACACGAGGCATGCGCTCAGAGCGCTTCACGCCACGTGCAACCAGGCCATACTCGACGTTACGGTAGACCGGGCCTTTGAAGAGGTACGGGCGCTGGAAAACAGCGGCCATCTGTAGCCGGATGCCTCTATCCCTCTTGCGGGCAGGTTTCCCGTCAACGTAGACCACACCGCTGTCGGGGTCCTCAAGAAGCCCAAGCAGCTCTAAAAGCGTCGTCTTGCCTGAGCCCGATGGCCCAAGCACCGCTAAAGTCTCGCCAGCGCCTACCTCGACACTCTCGACAAAAAGCTCGAACTCGCCTTTGCCTTTTTTGCAGCGGAGGCCTTCTCCGCAAAGCGACAGCCCGTGGCTCGTCACTGCCTCTCCCACCGATCCGCAGACGTCTGCATGGTCGTCAGGACAACGTTGACAAAGACCACAAGCGATATGAGGATCAGAGCAAGGGCAAGACCACTGCCATACTGGCCCTTCCGAGTGAACTCGGCGATGGCGGTCGTCATCACACGGGTGTCGCCCGCCAGGTTGCCGCCAACCATCTGCGATGCCCCGATCTCAGAGATAATCTGCCCAAAACCGCCGGCCACTGCAGCAATCAGCCCCATCCGAGCCTCTTTGATTGTCAGCAGCGCCACGCGCCAGCTCTGCGCGCCGAGCGAGCGCGCCTGCTGTCGGAGCTGCTTTGGTACCGCCGAGACCGCGCCAGCGGCGATAGCGGTAACGATCGGCGTTGCTATGATCAACTGGGAGATAATCATAGCGGTCTGGCTGTAGAGCAGGCCCATCTCCCCTAAAGGCCCACGCCTGGAAAGCGTCATGGCCACAAGCAGGCCGACAAAGACCGGCGGCAGGCCCAACCCGGAGTTAAAAATAATCAGGACGATCCTGCGCCCGACAAAATGCCTCAGCCCGACCAGCAAGCCAAGGGGAAGCCCAATGATCAGGCTGATCGCCGCCGCCAACCCTGACACGCGCAGGGAGGTGGCGACGATCGTCCATATATCGAGCGTGCCTGATACAAGCAGTGCCCAACCCTCATGGGCAGCACTGACGTAGATATCCATAGGGCAATTGTAGCGAAGTTTATGGTGCGTCGCTTGGTGCGTCGCTTACGATGATGCGCACATTGTGTCGCTTGGTGCGTTGCTTATGACGCGTTTGGCGTAAACAACGGCTCACCATACTTCTCGACCCCGAATTCGCCGATCAGTTTCTGGGCCTCAGGTGAAAGGACCCAATCGAAAAACGCCTGGGCACCCTGTTGGTTGTCTGCTTGAGCGACAACGATAACACCGTACTGGTTAAGCAGGCTCTTATCGCCCTCACGCAGGATCTCGATATCAAGCGCCTCTTTCATCGAAAGATAGGTCGCACGGTCCGTCATGGTGTAGACGTTCTTTTCTGAGGTGATTTTGAGCGTCTCGCCCATGCCCTGGCCGGTTGACTCGTACCATTTGTTGGCCTCAGGGGTCGGCGTGGCAATCTCAGCGGCCTTCCAAAGCGAAAGCTCTTTGGTGTGCGTGCCAGAGTCATCGCCACGGGAGACAAACGACGTCTTGCCGCTCGCACCTGCTTTTTCGATAGCCTTCATCGCAGCAGCAAAGTCCGCAGCGGCCTTAACGCCTGCAACGTCCTCTTTGGGGCCGACAATCACGAAGTCGTTGTACATGACATCGCGGCGCTCAATGCCAAAGCCATTCTCGATAAACGCTTCCTCCCGAGCCTTAGCGTGGACGAGCAACACATCGGCATCCTTGGTCTCGCCGAGCTTGAGGGCCTCGCCCGTGCCTACCGCGATAACCTTGACGGCGTACTCGGGGTGGGCTTTTTCAAAGGCGGGGATCAGCTCATCGAATAGGCCGGAGTCCTGGGTCGAGGTGGTTGAGGCCAAGATGACCTCGGTGACTTCTACGGGAACAGGCTTGTCACCGCCATCGTCGGCAGGCTCGACCTTGTTGCACCCCACGATAGTGAGCGCCAAGATGAGCGCGAGCGTCACCAGGCTGAAACGATGCCAAGACAATGCTCTTTTTGAGCCTGCTACCTTCGAGCCTATTCCTTCTGAAACATGCATGTATGCGGCTCCTTTCTCGCGGAGCAAGAGGTATGTGATTGCACTAAATTTATACTATTCGTTTATCCTTACCTGTCAACCACTAGATGGAATTCCGCAAAATTTATACTATTCCTACTATTCGTTTATACTCCCTGCCCACATGCGCGCCATGATGAATCCAGCGCGGGTCTACTGCGCACTACCATGCCGAGGATGAAGGCGCATTGCTCTTGCGGCAAATCGGACAAAAAAGCCGACATCGCAACAACGTCGGCTTTCTGCAAAACAAACCATGCGCCTCAGCGGCCTGGCTCAAAACAGCTTACGCACTTGAGCAGACGGCCACTTAGTTCTGCCACTTAATTCTCTCTATGCTCAATCTCGGCGATCAACTCGGCTCGGGAACCTTCCAGATACTCGCTCGAATAGAGATAGGTTTTGCCCTTCGGGCCCTCAAACCGCTCGATGTCCTCGTATTCGACAAGTACCTGCTCAACGTATTCATCAAGCTTGCTGCGATCGACTTCGAACAGCCCATACTTGAAGAACTCTATGTCCGTCGGCCTTGGATAGACCCTTGAGTCCTCCCTCACTGTCTCTGCAATGGTATAAACCGGATCCTTCGCCGCGACCCGCAGAAGAACTGTCGCATACTCTATAGTCATATGTCCCTCTGAGAATGCGAACGCCGCCCCGGTTCTTGCAGTAAGGCAGGTAATATCTTCAAAGTCAGGGTCTTTTGTGATCTCCTCAAGTCGCACGGAAACCTCGTCCATGGTCGCGTCCGGAGCAAGGCCGATCAGGTTCTCAACTGGTGTCAGCTTCGTCAGATACTGGGAGTCTCCGCGCACATGCTCGACGATCTTGAGCCTGAACTCTTCAGCCCTGACCATCACAGCAGCTGCTTCCTCGTTGAAGTATTCACTCGAATAAAGGTACACGGAACCCGAGAACGAAGCCAGCTGGCACACATCGCTATACCGCTCGTCTTTGCAAAGCACGCCTATCGCTTTATCAAGCTCCTCGCGGGAAAGATACGGGGCGCACACGCCAAGGACATCGACACCCGTTACTTTGTCCTCATCCCCTGAGTCCCGCCTGACCCGCTCTGCCACGACTCGCTGTAGTTCTTCAAACCTCACTTGCGACTCTGCGGCACCAAACGAGATGTACTTGCCCGAGTAGAAGTACTGTGCGCCGTTATATGCATTCTTTAGCTCGATATCTTTGTATTTTCTTGTGTCGTCCGCCAGCCCTATGAGGTTAATCGCCGCATCGTCTTTTGTAAGCCCTTCTGCATATGCGGTAAGCTCGTCTACCCTCATTGGCCGCTCAGTATCCTTCGAAAACTCTCGGATGCGTTTGGCTGACTGCGCCTGGAAGGATTCATCGATCACGGGCGGCTTAGGCGGCACCAGACCCGCTGAGACAGGATTGTCACTTTCGAGACCAGCCCCTGCGTCACCGTCAACACCGGTCACCGGATTATCATCCATACAGCATTCTCCTTGCACTCACTCGATTGACAACAATAACTGCAACAGAGAAAAGAGCGGCCGCCCAGTGTACCAAGCAGCCGCCCTTATCCTACCACAGCAAAAAATGCCGCAGATGCTTACACGTTGAAAAGACCCAGCTTCTTCAGCTCGTCAGCCTGGTCATCCAAGCCGAGACGCCTGAGCTCCGACTCTTTTGGCACGCCTTTATTGTCCCAACCCATCGCGCCGTAATACATATCCAGGCCTTTTTCGAGGTCATCCTGATCCATGCGCTGGCAGCCTGCGGGGAACCTGTCAGGGCTGTCTGCCCATCTTGCCCAGCTCGGATGATCCTTGCGCCAAGATGAGATCGGGTACCGGTCATGGCCTGCGCGCATGTCCTTCGTGCCCAGACGGCGTATCGTATCCACGCGCATCATGTTAAAGAGCCTCAGTCCAAGATCATGGAACTGCTGCTCATTATACGATTTACCGGTGATGAGCGAGTATTCTTTTGCATCCATCGTCGAATCTCCTATGTAGCCACGCTCCTTGCGAGGCGAGTAGAAGGAGGCATCACCGCGGTTGCATAGGGAAAGTGAGTTATGCATGATACCGTCAGCCGACAGACGCTTGGTCAAACGTATCTTGGCCTCGTTGATCTCAGTGAGTTCACCACTATGATCGATCGCGTCCTCAGAATTAACAAGACCGACCTTGGCAAAGATCGTCTTGTCAACCTCTCTGGCGATCTCGTTAAAGGAGGTCTGCTCATGCATGCAAGGGTCACGGTTGTACATGCCTTGGAGGAGGGTGCCAACCTGCTGACCCTCAAAGTGGTGCGGGGCAAACCAAGTCGTCTCGTTCCATGCGACGGCCTTGCCGTAATCACGCTGCATCAGCATCATGTCGAGCTTGCCGTCCATACCCCACGCTTTTGCCCATCCGTAGCTGCCAAGACCCATTACCCTGCCCAGCTCGCCCTCCCGGAAGACGATCCTGCGCAGGAGGTCATCGATGAACGCTCCGTCGCCATTGGCGCGTGCCTGCAGCATGCTCTGCATGCCGTTCCACTCGGCTGCAGGTAGCATCTCCTGCATGAAGGACTTCGAATTTGGATTTGAGGTGCTGCCGCCCCTATAATTTGGATTAGGCTCAACAGTTAATCCGTCGGCCCTCAAATCATCAAGGTAGTAGCAGAAATCGCCGGTGAGGATGTGGTAGTCGTCACCAAGGCCGTAGTCGTCGTTCAAGACGCTTCCAAGGAACATCGAAAGCGCTGGAGGCGTTCTGCCATAATAGTCGCGGGTGGTGCTGATGCCACCGCACTCGTTACATGGCATAGCACCAACGCCATACGTAGACTCCAGCTCAGGGACATGCAATGCCTGCCTGCACCCAACGGGACATGCAATACAGTTCTGAGCACGGACCAGCCACCGCATATTCCTCTGGCTCGAGTTCCAGCCAGAACGATTCCCTGGGCCGCGGTATGCGTAATTATTCAGATCCTTCGGGTTGCACTCGCCCGTTACGATAGGAGCGTCAGCCCCACCCCAAAATACGTTGGTACCGTTTGTCCAGGTGCCGCCCCAGTACTGTGTCCATGATTGCGGAAGCCGCGGCTTCATGGAGCCATACCCACAGCCAACAAGCGCCGTGTGGTTTGCGATCATCGAAAGAAGCTGTATACCACTGCAAGCAACCTTCACGCTGCCGGTTCCTTTGACCGCAATTGCCTTCAGCTTCTTCGCGCCCATAGGTGCGCCGTTCTGGCCTGAACCTGCCCTGTCAATGATCCATGTCGAGGTGCCGCACAGGTTCTCTCCAGCCTGGCCAATTGCACAAACACTTACGCAGTCCTGCCCAACTTCTTCCATGATAGCTTGGTTCGTATGATAGACACCATTGCCCCAGAGATGGCTTGCATCCCTGATCTCCACGTTCTCATTATCGATAAAGATCCATACAGGCTTGTCGGACTCTCCCTCAACGATCACCGAGTCCCAGCCAGCGAGCTTGAGCAGACTCGTCCAGGATCCTCCCCCGTGGCCAGTCCCGCCTAGCCCATAGCGGTCGGTCGCAAGCAGCGTAGTTATCGACATACGCCCCGAATGCGGTATACCTGTCCCATTGAACGGGCCAGCTCCAAAGACGATCACGTTCTTTGGGTCATATGCTGTCGTACCCACAGGAACCTCGTCCCACAGAACCTTGAAACCGAGGCCCTCGCCGCCAACGAACTCGTCGTATCCTTTTGCAATGGTATCGTCAACGCTGATCTTGCCTGTGGTTAGATTTATCCTAAGTGTTTTTCCTGTCCAGCCATACGTTGGCATTTATATCTCCTCCCAGAAACTGCTCGACAAATAGTGGCCGATCAGGCCTACAGGGTCACTTTATGGCAAGGAGCGCAGGTGCTTTCTGCCACTCCGCCAGCGGAGCCGACCCATGCCGGCACGGATTGCCTGGGAGACACTTCCGTCGAACGATCCCTCCAGGGCAGCTCAACGAGCGCCCCAGCCGGACAGATCTTCACGCACTGGGGTGAACCGTTGCAGAGGTCACACTTCTGGACCTTGTTCGTCTCCTTGTCCAAGGTGGTCATGCCCCACGGGCACGCCTTGACGCATGTCCCGCAACCTATGCACTTGGACTGGTTGATGACACGGGCCCCTGTCTTAGATGAGACCTCGATTGCGCCTTGCGGACACGCTGTTGCGCATGGTACCGGATGGGCACATTGCAGACATGTCTCACCAATAAGCCTGAAGTCGCCGAACAGACCCTGCCCGCCGCCGCGCATCACTCCACTGCTCGCGCCCGCAGGCCCAAAATTGTGGTTACGGGAAATCTTAACGCGAGACGTTGCCAGGCAGATCTTGCTGTCGTGATAGAGACTACAGGCGATCTCACATCGACGGCAACCCACGCAGCGATTGGAGCGATGTACGATCATCGTCTTTGCGTTCTCTACAAAAGCGGGCTCCGAGCTTGTAGCAGCCGTCACGCCGGCGGTGGCAAACAAGGCTAGGCTGGCCCCGCCCACCCCTGCGGTCTTCAAAAACTCCCTACGGGTCGTTCCTTTCAGAGTGGCAGCTTCGGATTCTACCGGCTCGCCTGCCGCCCCCATTTCTGGCTTGCGGATATCTTCCTTGGTCACGTCGTTTCCTCCTCTAGAAGCATACATCCCGTTCTGGAGCAGTTTGTCGCCGGAACCTCCTTTCAGATGGGCCTACTTAGCTCGCCCGATTGTTGACACAGCGAAACGGCGCGGCCAGACCAACCTACGCGGCTGATCCTACTACGCCACTTTCAGTTCTGCGATTTGCGTCCCGATGTTTCAAAAGTCCCCCGCATCAAGCTTTGCCCTTAAGCGACATACGTCGGCGCACTATGCGTCGACGCGTGCCCCCTTTGCATGATGGCGGGTGCCTGTGTTTTCACAAGCACCTAACGACCGAAGTGCCCTGACATCAATACCGGTGTTTTAGGCGAGATCGGCTCGGAGGCGGGTTTGATATATGATTTTTTATTGAATGGCTACTCAAAAAGCCAACTACCTTGCAGGCTACCATAACAAAAAACGAATGTGAAGCATTTTTATTGAAGCCATTACGGCGTGCTGCTCACACGATTCATGCTTTTTTGAGCGGTTTTTTGCGGTTTTCAGGCTCATTTTTTGCGCGTGCAAAAACATGCTGGATATGGGAGTGTCGCAGCCAATGCGTAACAGCCCGTGGTAAACTCATTTCATGCAATTCATCGGGATCTCTGCCCCCAATAAACCTCACGTCCCAAAAGGCGGCTGACACCAAAGGCTGATCTATGTCGGATATACTCCTTATCAATGCGCCAGTCCGGAATGCCTGCGTGGATCAACATGCGAGTTCGGCCCCACCGCTTGGGCTTGCCTATATCGCGGCGGTACTTCGGCAACATGGATACCGCCCCTCGATTGTGGATCTGAACATAAATGGCTTGGATCCTGTCAGGTTCAAACGCATCGTCGAGATAGCAGATCCTGGTGTCCTCGGCATCTCAACAGACACCGAGACGTACTTGAGCGGATTGGAATGCGCCCGTATAGCAAAAACAGCTAGACCTGGGTTGCCCGTAGTAATGGGCGGGCCACACTCGACCGTGATGCATCAGGAGGTCGCACGGGAGGAGCACGTTGACTACGTCGTCAGGGGCGAAGGGGAGCTGACGATGCTCGAGCTGGCTGACTTCCTACTCAAAGGCGCGGGTGACCCGACCGACATCAAAGGACTGACTTACAGGCGCTCCGGCACCGTCGTATCGACCCCAAAACGACCGTTTATCGAGGATCCAGACACGCTTCCATTCCCGGATCGGGGACTGCTCCAGCTCGAGCGCTACGACTTTCCGGGAAACATGCTGACATCGAGGGGCGGCTGCCCGTTTAACTGTGACTTCTGCGCCGTCAACAACATCTGGCAGGGACGGCGGCGATTCAGGCGTGCCGAGAAGGTCATCGAAGAGGCCCGAGCGGTCATCGACCGCTTCCACCCCAGCGGGATCGCGTTTGTGGACGACACCTTTACGCTGAGCCGCAAGCACACCCTTCGGCTTTGCGGGCTTCTCAAAGACCTGGCCCGCGGCGGAAAGGGCTTTCGTTGGACGTGCTCTACCAGGGCAGACCTCGTTGATCAGGAGCTTTTGGAAGAGATGGCCGCTGCTGGCTGTTGCGGAATCCAATACGGCGTGGAAGCCGGTTCTCAGGAGATCCTTGACCTGATAGGTAAAGGCATCACGCTTGACCAGGTCCGTCAAGCGGTAAGGATTTCCCGGGAAGTCGGCATGCAAAACATACAGTGCTCATTCATGTTCCCGCATCCTGGCGACACAGTAAAGACCATCCGCGCCCAAAAGGAGTTCATGAAGGAACTCTCCGATGCGGGGGCACGCGTCAGCATGTCGTATACATCCCCCTACCCGGGCACCCTGTACCTTGAACGTGCACATGAGTTGGGCATCAAGATACTTTCGAAGAACTGGGATGACTTCAACGCCAAGCACATCAACATCACCACCAGCGAGCTCTCGCTAGGCGAGCTTGAAGCATTGGCAGCAGAGATCGCCGACGAGTTGGGCCTCGTGCGAGACTGGCGCTAAAGGGGCGGCTGGGTGTTGTGGAGCGGCTGATGCTGTTTGCTGCTACCTGAGTTAACCAAATCAGGGACCGCATCCCTCGTGCCTTTCATGAGGAACAGGCTGTTTGCCTGCACATTTGACGGCCGCTGTCCGGTTGTCCGCTGGAAGCGGTTGGCTCAGGAAGCATTGTGCGCGGCTGGCGCTTAGGGGACGACTGACGTTAAGGGCGCGGAGCTAGCACCAGGAGCGGCCCCGGCCGCGACTGGCGTTAAGACGATGGGGCCGCGATCCTCATCGACCGCGACCCCATCTGCTTGATACATCAAATGTACGTTACAGTACGTTACATCACTGCAATATACACCGAGCGTTTTTCAACGCCCTTCAAAAGCCGTCTTACCTATTACTCACCATAAAGCAGTACTGAGATCTTGTCCCTGCAAGCGCTGGAAATCGCCGTGTAACCGCCAAATACCTGGACATCCGTGTACTCGTCGGCCTCGCTCGCAAGGAAGCCCTCCCAGTTTGGTGACAGGGCATTTGAGCTGGTAAGCAGAAGCACGCCGCCTCTTTTACCCGTTGCAGCCCCACCGGCAAGAGCATCCGGGAAGTTCAGACCGGTTGCAACACCGATAAAGCCCGTGTCAGCAAGCCCTTGCTCGATACCGTACCGCGCAACCCGCTCGGCCGTCTCAAAACGGTTGTTGCCAGCGACACGCCGAGTGGTAGCAAGGTTGCGGACCGAATTCTCGACAGCTGAAGAGACTACGTTAGTCCCACCGATGATCGTCACATCGGTGATGCCAAGACCGGTGATCGAACTGGCTGCCGGCGCGCTCAGATCGGTGCTCCTGGTCAAAAGAACCGGAATACCGTTGGCATACGCAAGCGGCGCAACCGAAAGTCCATCTGCAAAATCATCGCCGCGGGCAAGGAACGCCTTCTTGGAGAAGTCCTCCCCAATAATACCCTTGGCTTTGCTCGCAACAGCTGCAGCAGTCGCATAACGGTCGCTGCCAGAAATGCGCTCGACGCTCACGCCAGGAAGCGCTTTCAGCGCAGCCTCGACACCATCAGAAACTGCTGCGGTGCCTCCGATTATGATGACCTCTGAGGCGCTGAGGCGTCGGATCTCGGCAACCACACCGTCACTCAGGGAGCCCTGCGCCGTGAGCAGCAGCGGGGCATCGTAGGCACCCGCAAGCCCGGAGGCCGACAGGGCGTCGGCGTAGTTCAGGCCAGTCGCAAGCACCACGGCATCAGCGCGATCGAAGTTCGCCTTGCTGATCTCAATCGCAGTCTCGTAGCGGTTGGAGCCTGCAGCGCGCTCGGCTGCCCCGGTGTCGCGGGCAAACTCTGCGGCTATGGTGTGACCGCACCTTATGTCGTAGAACACGTACCATGACGACGGCGGGACCGGCTTGCCGTCGACCTCAAGCTTCGACACATAGTATCCGGCATCAGGGATGATGCTGACGGGAACCGCTACCCCCGGAAGGGTCGTCAGCGCCCGCACCGTCTGGTTCTTCATCCAGATCTGCCCATTCGCACCAGGATACGGTGTGATCGTGTACCATCCGTCAGGAGTCGGCTTGAACGTGACATCGATGGTATGGGGCTTATCCACATTGATGAACGTGTACCAAGGTCCATAGCCTGTCAGCGTCGGTACCGCAACTCCAGTTACCTGGGTGCGCGGGGGCACAAGTACTCCGTCAACGGTGATCGTGTCGACCTGATAGCCCGCATCAGGCTGCATCGTGTAGATGATGCTTTGCCCTTCGGCAACCTGCGTAATGCCATCGGGGCTGATGCTGCCGCCGGAACCGGCGGTCGCCGTTATCCCGTGCTCTGGCACTGTGCCATCCTCGAGCATCGCCTGGATACCCGAAAGGTCAAAAGCATGTGCGGTCGAGACAGCGCCAAAGAAGCAGGCCACAATTGCTATGAGCATGACTGCAATCAGAAGTCTTTTCTTATTCATGTCAGTCACACCACCTTAATCTCGACAGCGGGTGATTCCGCATCAAGGAAGACGACCTTGAACTGGTACGCCCCCTTCTCAATGTTCTTGTAGTTCTCTCTCTCACCCTTCATACGGGTGTGACCAAAGTCCTTCTTGGTAAAGGTATGGTTGTAGCGCCATGCGCCCTCGTTGCCCGCCTGGGTGGCGCGACAGGTCCCTACCCACTCCCAATAGGTCCTTTCCGGCCTCTGCATGTACACGAGGACGTTTTGACCAACCGGGTTGTAAGCCTGCAGCGTACCGGACAGCTCAACAGACTCGCCGAGCTTCACGCTATCGCCACTGCCAAGCTTCTTGTCACCAAAGCTTGCGGTGATCGGCGAGGTAGTGGAGCCGCTCCTTGTGCCACCAAGCCGGCCTTTCGACTCAAGCACGTCTGCAACGTATCCAAGCCCCTGCGCCTCAAGGCCCTTGCGGGTCGGACGCCCGGTCTTGGGATCCCATCCCTCAACGCCGTAGTAGATGGTCTTGAACTCGTCCATCTTCGCCTTGCTCAGCGGGAACTCCGTGATGGCATCAGTGTAGCCACCCTTTCCGCCGTAAAGCTTCGGATCCCAGACGGTCTCGACCTGCGGGTTGGTGGGGCTGCCACCGCTTGCCGCGGTCTGCAGATACGGCTGGCCGGGGTGATAGACATAGCTGTCGTAAGGCGGATACGGCGGGAAGTACTCCTCGTTGCGATGCCTTCCGTGGAGGGCGAGGATCGCACGCTCGAAGTCCCACACCTTCTTGCCCATATCCAGCCCGTCTTCCCAGCTCCAATTAAGCCCGGTGGTAGCATTGAAGAACCTCGTGAAGAAATCGGGCATCATACCGCTTGCCTGATCCGGATCGGAGTTCCCCATGTCATGCTGCCAGTTCTTCCAGACGTTGTTCTGGTCGCACGTCATAGCGCAGTCGCGCCAGAACTTGGCCATGTACTGGGTAAAGGCGACGTAGCGAGCCATCCCAAGCGAATAGGTGCCCTTCTCGCTCTGGTCGAACATCATGTAGTCGTGCCAAGGGTGGGCAAGCTGCGTTACCGACTCGGTCTTGGTCTTGATGCGCTTGAGCGCTGTCTCCAACGCCGTGCCGGTCGCCGTAAGGGTCGCGACTGCTCCCTGGTCGATGTTGTTGTGCATATGCCAGTTGGGGTCACGTACCTGGAAAAGACCGACGTACGCCATACCTGGGTAGATACCCCAGTGCGTCTCTCCGCCCCAGTAGATCATGTTCATCGCGCCGGACATCATGTCGTCCTCTAAGATGCCCCACTTCTCGGCGCACCGGACCTGACCCATGGCGACATCCCTGCCGAGCTCACTGTCGGCACAAGCGATCTGACGCATAAGCTCAAGGACAAAATCCTTTGTGTACTCTTGGCTGAAATCGAGATCGGTCTCTATGCGCTTCCCTGAGCCGATCGGGCCAATGATCCCGCGATCCCAGCAGTTGCGCAGCCAGCCCACACCGCCACGGGCGGCCAGCGTCTGAGCGCTCACCCTTTGAGACAGCATGCTCGACATCTCAAAGTCGTTAAGGCCGTGGCGCTGACAGAAGGTATTGGCGTACACCGTGTACTCTGTGCTCCGGCCATGGAGGGCTGAGTCCTCGCGCTGACCGATATAGTTATCGACGCACTGCAGGCCGGAAGCGAGTGGGAACCCGTCTTCCGAGGTGCCTGCCGGATTCTGCCGACAACCCTGGTCACAACCGTAGCAACTCATCGGACGACCCTGGTTATCCGCACCCCATCCGGGGCTGTACCCCAAGCCAGGGCTCGGGCTGTTGACCGCAGAACCCACATTGTCGGGCTCTGTGTTGATGCGGTTGCGGAGCCACATCCTTGCGTCCATCATCTCCCACGGGTCTGCAACCGGCACGCTTTTGTTGCCGACAACAGCGATCGCCTTGAGCTTCTTGGAGCCCAT
>Ga0123353_10003408_pt1 | contig 20093 bp, 9 predicted proteins | sample TergutLab28metaG_3_FD_92763 | JGI IMG/M metagenome (GOLD analysis project Ga0123353, IMG submission 92763) | Labiotermes labralis P3 segment gut microbial communities from Petit-Saut dam, French Guiana - Lab288 P3 | ecosystem: Host-associated > Arthropoda: Insects > Digestive system > Gut ... | reverse complement strand
TGGGTACTGAAGAAAAGAGAGGAACAACGTTTAGAAGCAGCACAGATGAAATTTTTGAGACACTTACTTGGAATAACAAAACTAGATAAAGAAAAGAATCAATGTATTAGGCAAAAAATGGGAATACAGAACATAGTAAAGGAAATAAAACAGTACCAGAAAAAGTGGCTACAACACGTACAGAGGATGGACACAGACTACCAAAACAAGCACTACAATATAAACCAAAAGGACAAAGGACCATAGGACGACCGAGGAAGAGATGGGGGGACCAACTTCATCTTGAGGATCAAGGAACAGGAAACACACCTAACCCTTCAGGAACATGATGATGATGAATAATAACTAAAACAGAACAAACAGATCCAGCAAGAATTTATAAAGTCCACTTCCCTACTGTACACTCTTCCAGTGTGTTGATACTTTAATGTAAATAATTACCTAACAGTACAGACTACACATTTCCCAACAAGTTATGGACAAAATGTAGATAAAATGTGCACAAAGACAGAATGAAGTTTATTTGCAGGTAATAGTGTTTGTTTTTCAGAAAAGTAAGGTAAGTATTTAAAAACAATCCTCGGGGAAGTCGACTAACAGGGTGACAAAAAAAAACGGATGGTGGAACTGTGTACAAATAGATACAAATAAACTCAAAATTAAAAACTGGAAAAAAGGTCAGCAAACAGCTGACTGGGAGAAGTCCATTAAGGAGGCAAAGGTCAGCAGAGAACTGCAGTGCCATTGGAGGAGGAGGAGGAGACGAACAGAGGAAGAAAAGCAAGCAGAGGAGAAGTGTTTGCATCAGGATATCTCAATGCAGCAATCAGGCTGCAGCTAGCAGGAATTGGGACTCCATTCCTGGAAGAGCCAAGATTCTGTCATTTGTGTCCAAACACTGCCTCCTGTGTAACAGATACTGAAGGCTCTTACCCAAAAATGTGGAACATCCAAGGCATCAAGCTGACTTCTCAGCTCCATCTAACACTGAGGCTAAGAATGCGTGGAGCTACACCACCATTTCTCCACACACATTTATGGCATATTTTACTCTACCTGTCTAACAATAAGCACAACCTGACTTAAAAGGGAGTGCACTAGCCTCAAAGGTGCTGCATTTTATGTACTTTGCTCCAGGGGGTGAGCAGGGAGCAAAGACAGTTGTATGTATTGTCTGCAAAGACAGTTGTATATATTGTCTAACACACTTACCAGCTCCTGTCAACTGTCAACAAATCAAAGATTCATGATGCAGTCATATCAATTAATTCACAATGCAAGCAACACAACATTGTACAGAGTGGGCGAGAAGTCACCGTACACCGACCTATACGCTACCATAATTTGATATGAATCACTTACGTACGCCTTTGTTACATGTCCACTGAATCCATATGTGCACCTTGATGCTGGACACACAAACAGATGCACCTCCATGTCCTCTGTGACATATGTAAGAGCATTTTTGCGGAAGGCGTCTTCCACAGCTCTGTGCAAATCTTCGTTGTTGTTGTAGTGACGCGCAGCCACTCCTCCCTTGATAGTACCCCACAACGAATTGTCTGGTGTGGTAAGGTCAGGACTACATGGTGGCCATGGCAATGGTGCCGGAGATGTTGGTGAGCCACGGCCAATCCAACAGCATGGAAAATGTTCGTTCAAAACATCGCACACAGAAAGAGTGAAGTGTGCGGGTGCCCCAATCATGCTGCAGCCACACATCATCCAGGAGTCCTCTGTCTCACAGCTGAGGTATAAGCCATGTCTCCAATATTGCCGAATAAGATGCCACATTCATTAGTCCAACGAAAATGTAAGCTCCAATCAGACAATCTAACGTCATACCCGCCCATATCATCACATGCGGTGGATTATGTTCCAGCTTCTGCGTGAAATTGGGATTCTCCTTTGACCAGAACACCACATTTCTGTCACGTGCACTGCGATAGATTGCACATTCATCACTGAAAAGAACCTTTGAACGGGATACGGCATTTGAGAATGTGTCCGGCAGAGCATGGCATGATTCACAGCGCCAATCCATGTTGCCATCCGACAGTTCATTCACGAAAGTTGGGTGATACAGCCTCACATTCAAGTCTTTCTTCATGTGGTCTCATGTTGACCTGGCACATCAAGCTCTGACGAGAGTTTCCGTGTCAACTTGATTGGGGAACGTTCAATGGAAGCGGCAACCGCTGCACGTTTCCAAGCGCATTGTTTTTCTCCCACTCCATGGTCTGTCTTTAACACCTCCAAGACCGAACCTTCTTTTTTCACAATTTAGCAGTGTCATTCTTCGTGGTGGAGCCTTATTAAACCGTTCCCAGAACGCAGCCATCACGTGGGACATGGTTTGTCCCGTGTGCTGTCTGTCATGCACCCACACACTTGCCACCAAGCGCTCCTTGATAGAGTAACTGCTTGTGTCAGCCATATGGAAAATGCAACTAATTCTGTGGCTGCGGCAAATCACGTGTGCACTATCTTGCACACTCGCCAAACTACCATTTTACATTGTACTGCGTACTGCGCTGTGCTGTGTAAACTTATATTGAGTCTGAGGTGCATATTGTCTGGGTGTACGGTGACTTCTTGCCCACCTGTAATTATGATATGCATAAACACAAGATGTTAACCCACACCTTGTAGCAACAAAATCCATTCCCTTTGGGCACTAGATTGGATAGATGTGTGCCAAGGGATTACATACACTTCAAGCCACCATGTTTGTTATTTCAGACATCTCATTGACCTCAATGGTCATATTTCAAAAACAAGTAAAGTTCCATTACAGTATGTTCAATATTCACAGTATGACAAAATTATGTAAATACAGTCATCAATTTATAGCCATCAGTAAGTTTGGTATGGTAAGCCATGCAAGAAAAATGAGGAAAATACACTCCACCACACCAACAGCTCCTGTCTTGAAAGATTAGCAATTATTCTTTGAACATCACCTTTCACTTCTTGCAAAGAATGTGTGTGCGTTGTTCACATTCTATGTCCCTACAAATAATAATGATACAGATTTGTACTGGAGACCACAATTCACAAGCTATCAACCATTTGCTGAATACTGCTTTTAGTGCATGTACTGAAAAATCTATTGCAGAGTCCACAGCACCACCCTGCATGACGTGAATGTAAAGTTTTTACTATGTAAATTAAATGAGGAAAGGTTTCACAATTCCATTAACATAATTGTAGGAATATACCATTTCTTCAGGAAAAAAGAAATACCCTATGATTTTGCATGTATTCACTGCATCAATTATTATGGTCATGTACAGGAATGTCATGAACTACATGGAATTCTTGAACTGCATGCAATACTGGTTTCTGCTTCTCAACCTGACAGCTCTCGTATTGTTCCAACTGTGTGCATAGTTTTAACAGGATATTCCCATATGAGGTTAGGAGTTTTCAACTCCAATTTGGACAACAACACATCTTTGGGGGTGCTTCCGCTCAAGGTACAGTGCTGTCCAAGTTCTCTTCAGTTAGTGACCTTTCTAATATTTTCTGTCCAGCACTGACACTGCCTGTTTTCTTCACCCATTATTCTGCATACTATCCTTCTACAATGCACTGACATGAGGTATCGGAAACAATTTCACCATGACACATACTTGCTAGAGTACTGCAAATGAACATACTGTTTTCACATGAATATATTTCTCTAGTACACTTAGAACACCTGCCATCTACAAATAACAGTAAATCAAGTTCCCATTAACTTGGCTCAGACTGCAGCTGCAGGCACACATCAATTTCATCATCTTGTGCACAAACACAATTCGAGATAATGTTGTAATCATCAGACATGGTCCAGTAAGGTCTTCCTGTAATGGTTTCCAATTCCTACATGTGAAGTTAAAAACATCACACGATAACAGGCAGAGAGCTAAAAATAAGTTTTGTAAGTAGTAGGAAATAATAAAGCATTTACCACAAATACAGTTTCATCAAAGAAAAAAAAATGATTCAAAAAAGTCATATAAAGGTGCACAAAAAAAAATGCTCCAACATATCATGAATATCACAGAAACCAAATATATGACTATCCCACCAAAATCAGCACCTAACTTTTCTCTCATGCCCCATGTACTCATAAAAATGTGACAAGGTGTAACAAACTAACCTAACCAACACCTTTTGGTATAGACATCGAACACCAGATTGCACTTATAATAATTACTCGAATGCAAGATGAGGTTTTTGCTTCAATGTGGTGCTTAAATATGTGAGGTCATCTTAAATTCAAGAATGAAGTGCCAAACACTCTGAACCAGACCATGCGGATTCAAACTACAGCCTGCATTACCAAATTCTCATGTGAAGACAAATGACAGAACAGAGCATGATGGAAAGTAAACTTACAATCCTATTTTTTTGATACTGTTTAAATTTTTAAAGCACGACAGTTTGGAAACCAGCTCTGTTTCCACTTTAGGCAAAGAAGCACACCTAACCCGGCAGGCCCCATAGATCAAGCTAGTTTGTGACTAGGCACGTCAGAAACAACTTGTTGAGATACGCACCTCAGAACAGATCTAGTCCTGGGCAGTAACAGGAAAATGACTACTGCAAAATTAAAAATTAACTTCAAGGCTCAAAAATAAAACCTGATCAACCCACAAAATTACAAACCATAAAAAGAATCACAAACTCAAGACTGATCAGACACAACACAAAAATCTGGAACACAAGTACTTAAATTCTTGATGCCACCAACAACATCTGTGGGGAAAATAGTGCGTTTTCTTCATGGGTTCAATAAAGTTTATAAAAAAATAAATATAAATGTATTATTTAATCAATGTGGATCATAATGGCATAACAGTGCACCTCGCCAAACATGATTGTGAAGGGTTTTAAAAGTGTAGATCCAATGCAATGCATGAGACAATATGTTGTGGATGTAGTGATGAGGATGGGAATGTTAGGAATAAGCACGAGGAAGATGAAGACACTGACTGGTAAAGGCAGACAGAATCTGACATGCCTTGTGTATTATGTATATGAAATTAATAGTAGAATATTTTCTCTTATCAGATTTTTTTTTGAAGGAGGGGGGGGGGGTCCATTAGATTTATACAAAAACATTTTCCCTTGGCAGATACATTTTATTTGGGGATCGTCTTAGAATCATCTTGCATTCAGGTAAATATGGTAAGCTCATTTTGCAGTCCCTGAGATGTAACATGGAGACAAACATCTCCTTTTGAAATGCTTCATTGTATGCACTTTATGCAAACAATGCATAAAAAGCACTGCACTGCAATACGTAGGCAGCCCATAAAGAAACCGAACTTGTGAAATAGCGAGCATGCACAGCACGCTCACAATGGTGGCATTGTGTAGCAGGCACTTTAAGCTTCATTCTGACACTAGCAGCTTCATGCCATGTCAATTAGTCATCGAGTTACACACTCTTGAATGAGTGTGTGTTTAGTACTGTCGGCGATTTTTTGCAAGTTGATAAATGAAGGATATTGAAGAGCAACGCGTTTGCATCACATTCTGTTTCAAATAGGGAAAAATGTTTCCGGAGACTTTTCAGATGTTGCAACAGGCTTACGGAGAGGATTGTTTGAGCCATATGCAATGTCACGAGTGGTATCAGCATTTCAAATCTGGCAGAATGCCCATCGAAGACAACCCCAAATTTGGATGGCCTTCTACGTCAATCGACGATGATCATATTGAGGAAGTGCTTGCTGGGATTTGTCAAAATCGTCACCCAACTGTCTATGAAGTTACCGAAGAAGTAGGAATCTGCAGAAGTTCGTGCCACCTGATTTTGACCAAAAAACTGAAGATGTGTCGTGTTGCCGCAAAATTTGTGCCGCGTCTGCTGATGCATCACTCCTTATCCATGAAATTTTGATGAGACATGAGACGAATGTTGTCCCCCAGCCGCCATGCTCTCCAGATTTGGCCCCTGTGGACTTTCTCTTGTTCCCGAAGTGGAAATCCTCACTAAAAGGTCACCAATTTCAGACGGTAGAGGAGGTAGAAGAAAATCTGATATGGGACCTTCGCACCGTCCCGCAAAACATGTTCCAGGACACATTTCAGAAATGGAAAAAACATTGGGAGCGGTGTATCAAGAGTGGAGGGGAGTACTTTGAAGGTGACACGTTTAAGTTGTACGTAAAACAATAAATTTTTAAAAAAGTTCGGTTTCTTTATGGACTGCCCTCGTACACAGCACTCAATACTGACATTGTGAACATTCAGACCACTCAGGACTTCAAACTAATGTGCAACTTACCACTTCTACTTCAGGTTCATGTTCTCTGTTTTTCTCAGTTCCTGTGGCTTCCTCCGTCATCTGAACATGCACAAAGTCTGCAAGAACTGTTACTTCTTTCTCCTCCAACAGTCTACTCATAACTTCGGCAGAACTTGAGTTTCCGCATTCCCCAGCTACATCTGATCCAACCCCAGTTCCAGGATCAGACAAATAACTAGTGGATGAACATTTCTGAGGTATTCCACTTTCCACACCACACTTATCCTGCCTCCCAACTACATTTTCTACTGTGTAAGTATCCTGTACACCACCAACTTCAGCCCCAACCTGTACATCATTAGTATGACCAAAAACTTCAATCCTCTTGGACTGGTTTCTTGATTTGGCATCACTGGTTTTCTTCCGATAGGTCCCTACCGTAACTGTGCCATGATGCTCTGTCCTGAGTTTGTCTCGAGTACTCTCATCCTCATCATCTGCAACAGTCTTTTCAGATGGTTCACTTTCTGCTGCAATGCATGTAACATGATGTGTGTTCAACATCTCACAACCTTGCAAATTCAAGGTCTTCTGCATAGAATGTATGGTAGATGACATTCCATTTTCTTGTCTCAAAACACCGGGAACATTATCCTGATTTTCAAAAGCCTGGACTGTGACTACAGGAGTGTTGTTTGTTAGTACAGGTTGTGTGGTCACTGTATCTGACAAATGCCTTTGTTGGCTGGAATGCTGAATATCGTGGGATACAGTTTGTGAAATAGAAGAAACAGTGATGTTGGAATGCATTTCAAGTTGTGGGTTTTGCACTGGGATGGCCTCAGGCATGGAATAAGACTCGATCAATCCATTATTAATATCAATACTTCGGATTTCTGTTGATGGAGTACTGGTTACTACAGACATATCATCCTGAGTAACACTGTTCATTATGCGTTTGCCAGCATCACAGGCAGGCATTTTCTCAGTCAATCTATTTGACTGCTGATTAATGTCCTTCAATCTTGACTGCAATGGAACTAAAGAAGGTATATCAACTGCTGGTGGTGGTCCACTGTGGATGTTTCCACCTCCCAACAGACCATCACCTGCTGCACTATTCAAAGATCCACTATGGCTGTTTCCTCTATCACAGACACTATCACTTATTGTTGTACTTGCAAGAGGTGGAGTTTTGTTGCTCTCACTATCAAACACACCATTATTTGTTGGACTATTTGCAGCAAATCCACTTCTCTGATTCTTTCCTGTGTCAGAAAGACTGCTGGTTGCTCTACTATTTGCAACAGAAACACAAGTATTTTCTCTCCTAGACAAGCTGCTACTTGCTGGTTCAATCCGTGCACTTTCTCCATCAGACATTCTATCACTTGCTGCAGTACTTGCAAGATACAAACCCTCACTGTTCCCCTTATCAGACAGGCTGCTACTTGCTCTACTATTTGCAACAGAAACACAAGTATTTTCTCTCCTAGAGAAGCTGCTACTTGCTGGTTCAATCCGTGCACTTTCTCCATCAGACATTCTATCACTTGCTGCAGTACTTGCAAGAGACAAACCCTCACTGTTCCCCTTATCAGACAGGCTGCTACTTGCTGGTTCAACCTGTGCAGTTCCTCTATCAGACAGCCTGTCACTTGCCACAATATGTGCAAGAGATAAACACTCACTGTTCCGCTTATCAGAAAGGGTGCTAACTGCTGGTTCAATCTGTGCACTTCCTCCATCAGACAGCCTGTCACTTGCCATGGTACTTGCAAGAGACAAACCCTCACTGTTATTACCCATACCAGAGAGCCTGTTACTTGCTGTACTGTATCCAAAATATCTACTTTGGTTGTTCCCCCTGTAAGAAATACCACCTGCAGGTACATTCTGGGTGTTCCTTCCATCATAGAAATTATTGCTGGCTGTAACATTAGCATTTTCTTTTCCATAGGATTTTCTCCTGTTGCTTACAGACTGTGGTGTTCCACATGACTGCAATTCTGAACCAGATACCACTGGAGGTGCTTGCTGTTGCTGAGGGATCCCACATGATATTCTATGGTAGGCTCCACCATCTCCTTCACTGACACATGCATGGTGTTCATCTCCTCTGTTTCCCCGAACAACATTCACTTGTTGCTCAGCCTGTTGTAACATCTGTCTCAAGTGTTGTGGGTATGTTGGTAACTGTGCTGGATAAGATGAAGATGAAGAATGAAACCTATTTCTTGTTTGTGGTGCATACCCATACATTTCTCTTGTAGGACCAGAATTCAATGAAACATTCTGTGCTCTTCCAGTTAATGAACTTAAAGGAAAATCATTAGACAAATGGTAAGTACTGGCTTGATTTTGTTGATTAAGATAACCAAATGAATTTGGAGCTCTTCCTGGGCCAGCAACAGCAACATTATTTGCATATGACGGACTGGAACAGTTGTATGTAGACATACCTGAAAAGGTACTACTCACAGGTTGAGAAAATGTACCCTGTTGTACGGGTTCACTTCGAGAGTAAGAATAACTGGAAGAATTTGAAGCTGATGCTACTGGGAAAACATTATTCACATGAGGGTATGTACCTTGCTGTACACTATTTTGAGGATATTGCTGGCTGAAACCGTTTGCAGTAAATGTATGTGGGCCAGAATTTCTCACGGCTTGAGACAATGTATTCTGCTGTTCTGCTGTATTTTGAGAATATGGCTGACTGAAGGAGTGTGAAGCTGACTTATTCAGAACTGTATTTTGATTCACAACATCCAAGATCCTTCCCACCTGGGTACTTCCATTTGGATATGTAACCCTAGGATTTGTATTTTGGTGAATATCATTATTGCGCTGTGTCGATGTACATTGCTGTGTAGTTCGATTATGTGAGTACAGTGTGTTAGGGGTATTAAATGATGATGAACCATGTTGATTTGGTGGATACGAATGAATTGAAACACTTCGTTCTGAGTAACCTGATGAACATCCTGCCACTGCACTCCCATTTCCATGAGATCCTACAGAATTTTTAACTGCAGGTAGTACAGTACTTTGCTCTGTATATGTACGTGGCAGTAACCTATTAACTATAGTGGTCTGACTTGGGGTACTGGAAACTGGAACTTGTGAAAGTGGAATGAGTCCATCAGCTGCAGGAACAGAACGTGGTATATAAGGACTGGGTGGAATGGCTCTAACAGTTCCAGAAAGAGTTTGTGGTACATAAGGATTGGGTGGAATGGTTCTAACAGTTGCCGGAACAGTTTGTGATACATAAGGATTGGGTGGAATGGTTCTACCAGTTGCAGGAACACTTTGTGATACATAAGGATTGGGTGGAATGGTTCTGTCAGTTGCAGGATCAGTTTGTGGTAGGTAAGGATTGGGCGGAATGGTTCTTTTGTCCGCAGGAACAAGCTGCGTCACACGAGGATTGTAATTTGAGTGACTCTGTAATGTACTTGATGAGTTTTGTGCTTGTGAAGGATTATAAGAGGGATGCTGACGAAGAATGTTTCTAACCTGAGCATGTCTTGTGTTCAAATTTGTTCCTGCATCTCTCACACGCATTTCGTATGATGCAGGTTTCATAACAACACCTGCAGTGTTAGTCACTGTCTTTCTGCCTGCTGTATGCTGAATTTGGGCAACAGATGCAACACTCTCTCCAGATGCAAAAGATTGCTGCTCTGAATTTAAATTTTCTTCACTGCTCAGTGAAGTTCGTCTTCCACCCTCTACCGAAGTTGCAAGCAGACTATTTGCAGTCCCAGAAACATTATTTGGAAGAGGAACTCCAATGGGCTGTTGCTGATACTGTTGTCGATATGGAGATGAAGAAACGGTGGCTTGTCCAGAGGCATTACCTGAATTTTCCACATTATTCACAGAGTTCCTGGCTACCCAAACACAGTAACTCCAACATTTCTTCACCTGCTCTGAGGTATACGTCTGAGCAGGATTCAAATCATTTAGACGTCTAATTAGAAAGCCTTCTGTATAACCTGGGCAACGGTTTTCAATATACTTATATAAAAAGACGAAATTCCTGACTTTCATAGCTTGATTTTGGTTTGCAAACTCTGTAATTGCCAAACCCCATTCAGTATCCCTCAAAGAACCTGATAGACAAGACAGTGATTGACATCGCTGTCTATAACGAGCCATATCTTGTAATAATACGTAAGTAACTTCTGTCAATTCACGCAGTTTTGTATCCATATCTTTAAAATATGGAGTCGGACTTGGAACTGGAATCCGAGGGCAAGCTATTCCTAGACTTGCTGGATCTCGAACTCTAATCCTAGCTGAAGTGTGAGATGCAGGAACACCAACTACGTCTGGGGTATCAATTGTGCATCTATGAGTTGGTGGAGATACAACAGACTGAGACAGATTTGTTGTCAAGCTGTTGTCATCCAACAGCCTACTTGGTAGCTGACCAGATCTGACTGATGACTGGCTGCCACCTGAAGATGATTCCCCACAGTTTGAAATATTTGACTCTAATGCAGCACAAGATTGGATCTGGTTGTGGTCTACAGCTGCAGGTGACATGTTACAGCCTTCATTACTGCTAGCTACCGTCAACACAGCATTTGATTCTGGATGACATTTGCTTTTCCCAGCCATATCAGATTTCCTTTGAATATTTTTATCGCTCACTATTCCTTTGCCAGAACCTTTTTCTTTTCTCATCTCCATTTCTTTATAGCCTTCTGCAGGTAAACTGTGTGATGAACCAGAGTCTGCACAAATCTCAGGTGCCTGATCTTGGATTTGTTCTGTTACTGCTGACATCCTGAGAACCTGCAACTCAGAGGCACAATCAGTGATACTTCTTCCTCTGCCACCCTGTAAGGAATTGATATGTGGTTCACTGCTTGATGATATAACTGTATGATGATGGTTACCTAGTGGATTTTGCTCAACACATGCACTATGTGGTACATTTAAAGTCCTTTGTGACTGAGTCTCCTCCACACTTAACACAGCTACTTCTGGAATGTTTGTTACAGATACATTTTCGCTACTCCCTGCAGATGCAACCCTCTCTTCTGCCACCTTTTCTACCGTGTTTAATGGCACATAAGCATTTTCTATACACTGTTCAGCAGATACAAGATCACCCATGTTTGTACAATGTCCACTTGATGCTTCATTAACATCCTTTGCCACACAACAATCTACTGAAGAAAGCAGTTTCACTCCATTACTAGACTGACCTCTTTCAGGACCGGGAAACAAAGCATCTATATTTCCCATGTTTATTATTAAATGAAATTCCCCACTCTTTCCTTCCTTAATGGAGCCTGTAATATGTATGTCACTTTTATGGGTCAAACTACTAGGTTCACATTCTTTCAGCCGATCATCCAGTGCCAATGTACCTATATCAGTTCCCTCATTCATGCAGCATGTGAATGATGACCCCAGTTCACATTGTCCTCCACATTCATTGTTCTTCTTATGGTCACTTCCTCCCAACGTATCAGCGTCTACTACTACTATTTTGGGGTCTGCTATGTGTAAGATGTTTCTGTTGGATGTAACACATGACTGCTGATCATTATTCTGCTGTAGTGAAGCATCACTAGCTGTATTCTTCATGGAACCACACACAGCCTGTTTTGAACAGTCACTCTGCTGTACAGAACTGATGAATTGTGTTGATATTTGGGTACCTTCTTTCTGTACCCCCCTTTCATGATGTGAAGAAGATGACTGTTGATCCACAGATTCCTTGGTTTTGTTTTCACCATAATGCCTTACTGTTGCTTTAATAAAGCTAGATGTTTCAGATTCATGTTTATGAGAAAAAGTACTTGGCTGAGAAACTCTGGATCCCATACCCTTCCGTTTGGTATCCAGTTCTGAAGTACTAGTATGTGTAACACACTCATCAAAACAATTAGAAACTTCTGTTGAAATTGAACTGTATTGCAAAACTTTTATGCCCACTCTATCAGAACTGTAAGATTTCTTTCCTGCAGGTTCATCAGGATCCTCTCCAAACAATTCCAAAATCCTTTTTCTCTTCTTATATTTCATGCACAGTCTATGAACATCAACATGGCCTACTGTTTTTGGAAGTTCTTCGGTTTCATGCATCTTTTCTTCACTCTTCCTGCTCTTCATATCATTCCCCACGGGCCTCATTATTGGTTCCTTATTCACAGATACTCCCAAAGCAGCAGCCTCTTCACCTCCATAACTGCATCGCCGCTTCATATCTATTTTTGAAAACAACTGTGAGCCTTCACTCCTTCTTCTTTTAATATTTTGCAATGATTTATTTGTATGTTGATGTGCTGCCACTTTATCTAACTCATCTTTGATACCTGGTAATATTACACCTGTTGGCGTTGTCAAGTTTTTGGTTTTCATTACGTGAAGCAATTCTCCATGGTTCGTGCTTGATGGTGAATGTTTATATTCATACACCAACTTTTGATTACTACTTGTAAATTCCTTGTCTCTCAAGTTTCTAGCACAGTCCTTTATGTCATGTTTAATTTCATCTTCTGTTTTATTAAAATCCTTACCGAAATATCTACCTATGGTTGTGTAACATTGCAAAGATGCCTTCCTAACACCTGGGTACTTTGGTGAACTTTTTGTGTCTTTCTTTGTTTCACTAACTGAACTGTTGTAAGGAACAGCTTGGGACACTTCACACTTCTCCTTGGCAACCGGATTCTTTAACAACTTTACTTCCCTCTTCACAGTTTTCTCAAAAGAAGCACTTTTAGTTACAGAGTTCCTAGGTTTATTAACATGAAGTTTATTATCATGAGATGTTTTACACTTCTCACCACCCATTTCCCTGATTCCAGGCACCATTAACTGTGACTTACTACTCTGATGGAATGTCTCTTCAGCAGGTACCCTGGACACTACATTTTGTTGACCCTGTTGTGATTTTGACACACAACCTTCAAGACTTTCACGTCCTGATGAACAATGCACTGCAAATGTCCTTTGGTCACCTGAAACAATGTTGAATACATGTGAAACTACAATCCCATTGCACAAACACTGCATCCAGCACCAGTACTGGTGCTAAAGTAGAAGTCTTGGTAAACAATATGTTTCTTTCATGTCTGCTGTATTTGTATTCAATTAACAGTCAAATACAAGATTTCTGATAATGAAGTGCATTCTCTCACCTGTATGAAATATTAATAACTCTGCATGGGCTGGTATGCATTAGGCTTTGCAGCCACCTGAATATGGTTTAATGCAAGTAAATTAAATTATCAGCTGTAAAAACATGGGTATTATTAAGAGAATGGTATAATGGGATATTCCTGTTACAATATCTGTTAGTGTTATTTAATGACTGTCAAATGCTGATTATAAGAAGTCTGTGATAGAGGAATGCATATGGCACAATAGAATAATGATACTGACAGGCAAAAACTGAAGAATGTGAAGAAAAACCTGTCTCACTGCAACTCTGTCCACTACGAATCTCACATGGACTGGCCTAAAATTTAACCTGGGCCACCACGGTGAGAAGCCTTGTTACAATATTGTGTTGTGTTTCTGGAAACTGATTTCAAATATCATACTTTGGTTTGGGTCATACTCACACTTACACAAAGCATGCATTTCTGCCATACATCTTTAAGATGTTAAGGTTGCATATACGAACACACATGTACTAGACAGACACAATAACCATCGTCTGATATTAGAATAGTAAGCATTTCTAGTAACAAGTTACAACAGTTACAAATTAACAAACCATCACCCACCACAGCCCACAACTCAACCTTTCAATGGCTATTGCAGTCTTCTAAATGACAGCAATAACCTTCCTAGCTCACATGCTGTACAACAGAAGAGAGTTAGTTCATGTTGTAACCCTGCCTTGTGAAAATTTTACTGGTTTCTAATGAAAACAAATAATATCAGTCACATCTAAAATGGGCAACCACACAAACTTCATACAATGTCTCATCATGAAGATCAATAATATCCCCATACTACCTTCCCTAACCCTTAGCGCATCGTATTAAATCCCATCTGTAAATCCCAGCGCGCCGAATTATTCTGCAGGGTATTTAAATTTTGTGCATGTTTTTAAAAAAACTTGAATATTTCGAGAACTAAGTAAGATAAATTTGTGAAACAAAATGCAATTTGTAGGGAAGGAATCAGACATTGCTCAGGATGCCTTAAAAATGCTGTAATGTCCTTACTGCATACTGGAGAACATACGTTTCTAAAAAAGTTGTAAATATCCATGTTCTTTTACTTCCATTGTGGTCAAGGCTCCAACAGTTTGCACGGAGAACGAAAGAAAAGATGTCTTATAAGTGGTTTTTTGTGTGGTAATCTTAAAAACAACTTCGGTCCACACAAAGCGCCACGTCACACTTCACACATTTGAATAGCACGGTTCATGTCACGTCCCTTGCTGAACACACGCGACGACGCCGCTGCTTAGGGTTGCGGCCAGGCCAGTGCTTATTGTGACGTGTGTCCAGTCTTCCGATGTTAGAAGAAGCTGGGGCTGGTCTTCCCACAGGCATGGATGGTTGTGGCTCATGCCCAGACCGCACCAGCATCTCTCTGATAGGGGTGAAACGAAAATCTCTGTGTGAAATTTTCTTCCCACCACATGAAGATAAAAGGATGTAACTGTTGACAATGGCCAGGTCTTACAGGTGGAAAAGGAGCTTTTTTTTTGTCCACTTCCATGTTCGGCGGCTGGCCGTGTAGCTATTGGACAACCTATCCGAATTGTCAACGTGCCCCATGTGACGGTTATAATCTGCCACAATTGCCGGCTTTATCGCATTCCCGTGTTCATCGTGATAACTGCCTTCTCTGAGTGGATCATGAATGTTTGTCAGGAGGCACACATCTCTCTTGTCCTTCCATACCACAGCCGTCATGTCAAGTCACCCCTGGTCCTTACTCGAATGTCACCAAATTTCAATCTCAGTGTCTTGGGTTTGAGGTCCTTGGGCATGCCCTTTCTATGTAGCCTAACCGTCCCACAACAGAAAATTTTCTTCTGTGCCAAGTCGTCGTATAGGTAAGGGGAGGAAAAAAAGTTGTCCATCTACAGTTTACGGCCAAATCCTTCTACACCCCTTGTCAGATTAGCCACTGTATTGTGTGTTGCTGTCAGGTGTTGTGCCACCCTTTGTCTGTCTTTACCGAGGTAAACATTCATGTCATATGTATACCCTGTAGAGTCACACAGTTTGAACATTTTGATGCTGAAACGTTTGCGTTTTTTCGGGATATACTGCCTGAAAACTATCCTTCCCTTGAATTTCACAATGACTTCATCTACTCCAAATATTCGGAAGGACTGTAAAATTTTGAAAATTTTGTCCTTATATTTTCAAACTAGTCTCATATTTTCCACAGTCTGTCGTCTGTTCTGTCAAATCCATTCTTATTAGTGTCCGTGAAATGTAGAAAGTGTAGTATGTGATAGTACCTAGCACGTGCCATCGTTTGTCCATAGAATGGAGTGCGCAGCTGTTCCATTTTCGTGTAGTCCTCCAGTCTGCCTTGAACTGTGTCCCATCTGTAATGTCAGAGCCAAAAACGCAAACATTTCCGCTCCTGTCACCTCACGTTTGGGAGAATGTCCGTCATCAGAATTATCTAAGCACTGGTGAAAGTAGCAATTCGTCTTGACAACCAGCAAAGTAATAATTTCTGCGAAGAACAGCAGCAGAATGCTAACTGGAGTGGACTCACTTGTTATGTGTGCTGCTTCCCTGATTTTCCCATTGAGAGCCCCAGTAAAGGTATGAACTACACACCTTCGGGGTTGAGGGGGCAGGGTCCACAGGCAGGGTTGAGGCTGTTGACCTGCCACATTACCAACAACATCCTCATCTTCAGAGCTGCTGGCGGAAAAATCTGAGCTTCGTGGCTCTGATATTGAAGACCATCGCAAAGGTGGGTGTGGCTCGTCGTCCTCGTGTCCTCAGACATGGCTAGGTAACCTAGCTAGATGGCAAAGTGTTTACACACAAGTGTGACACAGGAAACCACTCTGCAGCCATTCAGTGTTGAAACATTGTGCAGCAAATAGAAGGAGACGGCTTTCAGCGTTGCCAAACGTATGTTAAAACTTCTGGCTTTACTAGGAGCTCCATATATACATGACATTAGTAGGCTAAGGGTTAACAGCCAACATTTGACACCTGTTAGTGCAGTATGTGCATCAGACGTTAAACTTGCTGGAACTTACAAATTTGAGTGCATTCACTTCATCTCTATGCAATCTCCCTTCATGCCCAACAGCAAAAATTTATAATTGGAAATGTATGTATTTCAGATGCTGACTTCTGGTAACTTGATACCTCATGCACATTTCCACAAAAGTTGCTGAGAGAAGTTCTTGTTTCATCATGCCCTTAAGCACCTCATTTTAGACCATGTACTAATTAAAATTTAAATAAATTACATGCTATCACAACAGACTTAATTCTAGTATGTATGACCCTGTTATTTTTCATATGGTTTTCTTACTAATCTTAGAGGTCGCCACCAGGCAAACATTCAACAAGAGGTGCTGTTATGAATAAGTGTCCCTTGATGGTGACTTCTAAGAATGAAAACACATTTAAGTGAACTAGAAAGGAAATGAATATGTTATATTATATATTAGTTTTGGGATGGTAAAAACAAGGCTGAGACTTATGTTCTATGCATCAAAGACGTGTAACAGGCAAGAAGGCACATCTGTGTATAAGGTACCATCTGAAATAATCAGAGCTCACCAAATTAGACTCAAGCCATGAAAGACAGACATTCAGGTTGTAGATAAAAGCAAGTTTGTGCAACAAATTTGGGCTACCATGCAGTTTCATTCAGTCCAGAGTGCTGTTATTTTGTATAAGTTGGTAGTCACAGATGATGTTCAGTCCAGAAGGGACACTAAGTAGAGGTCCCAGCATAGACACCAAGGTAAGTGCCCATACGAATGCTCACATTAGCCCAATTGACAGAAATGTGTTAAGATCTGCATATAGATAGATATGGGAGTGTCCAAATTAACCTTTTGTACCATAAAATACTATAATTCTAGGGATACACGAGGGCCTGTGTGACAACAGACTGAAAGGAGACAAGGTTATCACACTTCAGATGAACAAGCTAGTAATTACAGAGTAAGTCTGCTGAACCTGACAGCAAGCTGCATTATGAATTGAAATGGTGTGCTCAGAGGTGTCGGCACTAGTGCAAAATAAAGATCAGGAATTAGTAGCAGACGTGTCAGCAGGCAATGATATATATGTAAAAGGGCAAGGGCAGAAAAAAACATAGCAGAACAAATGACCCAGAGACACACAGTGTTGTTGTGATCTGATACTTCAAGATGTTTCATTTTCAATCCGAAATATCTGAAGCCACTGAAATCTATGCCTCATCATCATACTTGAAATGGTTGTACAAACAGAAATATGAGAGTTGTTACCTACACCATTACAATATATGAGAGGCCAATGGTGTGAATTTTCTTACTTTGTTATATCTGATTAGACGGTGTTGGTGCCAGTGTCGTCGTCGTTGTTGTTTAAGCTTTGAAGAGTATTCATTATAAACAGGACTGCATAAGAGAGAAGCATATGTTAAACACTGAATGTCAAGTGACTTCTGCACCACCATTTGGTATGGTGAGAACAGTTACAGGTTAGAGAGTACAATATAATCAGAAATTATTGTTATATTGTTATAAGTTAACATTCACCTGAGGAATGTAAAGATGCAAGTGTTAATGCATTATTCGTTACTGAAGAAAACTGAGTAGAAAATAATGATGATATAACAGCTACTGGATGACATTATGGAAAAGAGAAGACATACGAATTTGAAACTGGAAGCACTAGATCACTCTCTCTGGAGAACATGCTTTGTAAGATGTTATGGACCTGTCGCAAAACAGAATAAAAGAATGAAATGAATGAATGAATGGAATGAATGAAAGTGGGTTGGTTGGTAAAGTCCAGTTTAAAAGTGAAGGCACAAGTGCAGAAACCAAATTTCATCTTTTGGAGCAACGGGCAAGTCCATTTAAACCGGCAGGGCTTCAGTTCAGTTGACTACTGGCAGCCAAGAGGTGCGCGCCAGTAGTTAGTGATTGTATTACCTGTAGAAAAAGCACTGATCACAGCTTGAAAAGTTTGCTTCAAGGCAGAAAGAAGCGGGTAAAAAGGAGAGGTAAGGGTGAAATAGTTCATAATGTGCACAAATTCATGAAAACGGAATGTGCAGTATCACAATCCCTCCTTCAAAGGTGCGTAAGAGGGTTGCTGAAGCAACATGTGTTAGCAGAAGAACTTTATGTAGAGTATTGAAATAAGGCAAAAATGTGGAAAGTGGCATCTCAGTGGCATTTTCAACTCCTTGCAAACTCTTCAGTGACAGTGCGTCAACAGGCCATTCTGTTTTAATCCCTGTAAGGGAAGTGTTATATGGAAACAGTGACAATGAAACTCTCTCTCTTATTTACTGCTTAATTCACGACTTATCATTCTGATAGGCAGCATGTTGTATGTTTTTATTATTGGTAGTAATACTGGACAGACTATGTTCCGTCTTACTGTCAGTGAGTACAGGCTACACACTCCATTCACCTGTTTCCCCTACACTTCCCCTCCCATGTCGCTATGTGCCATCACATTTCAACGCACTCTACCTCATTCAGTGAGTGTGGTGGCTTCTAACCTAACAAAATGACTGGCAATTCATCACAATGTAGCAATTGAATCTGACCTATATGACTCATAAAGACCTCACAGCCCTTCCAGTAAGCTGTGTGGGAACAATTCAATGGGTTGGCATGTGTTACTGCATGTACTATGCCAGCAGGTTCAAAATTAAAAATTCTGCACTGAAACTACAGTATGTAGCTCTGTGTTTTGTACTGTTCTCAGAATAAAGAGTGACTGTCTCCGAACACAGTAATAACAGATGTGTTTTTATAATAGGGCAATATGTTTACTGTGCAGTATGAACTGAATCTTTAACATAACTCTGTTTAAGTCTTTATAGGTTAACATAAGCAAACCATCTGGATGTCACCAGTAATTGTTCGCAATTCGAACAACCCTACAGTGTAATTGTGGTGGGTGATCAAAAAAGCTTGTAAGTCATATTATTCTTGACACAAAACTTGTTGCAATTGCAAATACTCTACATGTATTAAACAGACAGCTCTAGTGTTCACAGTCCTGTATAATTCAAGGCACATGCTGAGCAGGAGCACAACCACAGCAGTTCAACTTGGTGACCCTCATGGAAATATGCTCTCCGTTGGAAGTGTAGAGAATTATGACACTTTGCTGGCATGTAAAGTGTTCGCAACTCATATCCAATGACAGCGCAAGGAAGTGTACAGCAATGAGATGTGATGTCCAAGCAACATGTTGCCAAACGGTGCCCCACACTAGCATCTGGCAGGGATGTGACAACAAACTATACAACATAGCTTCTCAGTGACATAAGTCATCACTGTGCATATCAAGTAACTCATTCAGAGGGACTAATGTGTAACTTGGCAACTGACCTTGGTTGACCCTTTGCCAATGTGCAGCGTATCATTGTGGATGTGTATACAGTACTGTTCAGGTCTGCGCCAGGTGTGTGCCTCATGTGTTACAGGATGATGACAAAGCATGATGTATGATGGCTTTGTCTTAGTTCCATTGTTATGTAGTATAGGAAAATAACTGAGTCGAAACATTGCTGGTGGATCCGTCAGTTTGCTCCCACCAGTAAGACATTGGCCATGATGTGGATACACCCTGGCTCACACAGTAAGTTTTAAGTTTCAACATCTGCTAGAAAAGTGCTCGCATTCCTCTGG
>Ga0123353_10003407_pt1 | contig 20095 bp, 19 predicted proteins | sample TergutLab28metaG_3_FD_92763 | JGI IMG/M metagenome (GOLD analysis project Ga0123353, IMG submission 92763) | Labiotermes labralis P3 segment gut microbial communities from Petit-Saut dam, French Guiana - Lab288 P3 | ecosystem: Host-associated > Arthropoda: Insects > Digestive system > Gut ... | reverse complement strand
GGCCACGACGGCGAGCCCGGTCGCCAGATCCGGGATGCTGCTGTACGGGACGAACTCCAGTGCCACCCTCAGACCGTGGGCCGCGGCCCGGTCGCACAGGCTCCCGAAGGACTCCGCCACCTCCGGGCCGACCGGCCGGGTGTCGAAGGTACCGACGGTCTGGACGAACGGAACCCCGAACGTGTCGGCCAGATGGAACGCGGTCCTCTCCAGCTCCGGGTCGGCGTAGACCAGGCCCGGACGGCTCGGGATGCCCGCGGGTCCCGGCTCGCCGTGGAAGCCGAAGAGCACCTCGACCTCGTTGATCCGCACGTCCCACTCGGCGAGGACCGCGGCGAGATCGCGGTCCGTCCATCCGTCCGCGCGCAGGGACCGGTAGTAGGGGATGGCCAGGCCGATACCGTCGTACCCGGCCTGCCGGGCCGCGGCGACACGGTCGGGAAACGCCGCATCGCGCACGGTGCCCCAGGCCAGGACCAGCCGCGGCAGGCGAGTGACGGCCGGCGACGCCGAATACGCCGGATCCGCCGGATACGCCGGATACGCAGTCACCTGACTACTCCTCACTCTCGCCGGCCCGCGCGAGGATCGCGCGGGCGCGTGCGCGTACGGGCGGGTCCACGAGCCGGCCCTCGAAGCGCGCGACCGGGCCGCGGGCGGCCAGGACCCCCCTCGCCCAGGCGAGTTCGCCGGCGGTGGGGAGGAGCGCTTCGTGCACGACCGGCACCTGCCGTGGGTGCAGGCACAACTTGCCGTGGAGGCCCAACTCGGCCGCCCGGCGCACGTCGTGGCGCACGGCCTCGTCGTCGTCGAGCTCCACGGTCACGCCGTCGACGGGCGAGGCGATCCCTGCGGCGGCGGAGGCGATCACGAGCCGGGTCCGGATCGCGAGCAGGGGCTCCCACGCCGGCAACGCGCCCATCTCGGCCGCGAGATCGAGCGTGCCGAGCACGAGACGCGGGACCGCGGCGTGCCGGGCCAGCGACCGGATCTCCTCGATCGCAGTAGGCGTCTCCGCCAGGGGGAGCACGGGGACGCCGAGCCGGCCGTGGACGTACTCGACCTGGTCGGCCGTCTCGGCCTTCGCCAGCATCACCGCGACGAGTTGCGGGGCGCCGGCGAGCGCGTCCAGGTCGGCGTGGTGGTCATCGGTCCCCGCGGCGTTCACCCGGACCACTGCGGGATGCCGGGCCAGCCAGTCCCGGGTCGCCACCCTGGCCGCGGGCCGGGCCTCGGGGGCGACCGCGTCCTCGAGGTCGACGACCACGAGATCGGCGCCGGAGCGCGCCGCCGAGGCGAACCGGTCCGGACGCGAGCCCGGCACGAAGAGCAGGGAGCGTGCTGATCCGATCACGCGGCGGCCCCCGTCAGATCGGGCAGCACCCGGCGCTCGACCAGGGTCCTCAGCGCGTCGCGGAAGGTCGCCTCGGTGTCGTGGACCCCGACGTAGCCCGCCTGCTTGACCTTGACCGTGCTCACCAGCGCGGGCGGCGGCATGGTCGTCAGGCCGTGGCCGAAGGTGTAGTCGGCGTACTGGTGGGAGCGGCCGAGGACGTCGAGCAGCGAGAGCGGCCGGAGCCGGTGCTTGACGACGATGTCCTCCCAGGCGCCGGCCAGCCGGGGAAGCTCCTCGGACAGGCTCATCGGGCGCGGTTCGGCGCACGGCACGCCCATCGCGTCGGCCAGGGCGGGCCACAGCTCGTGCCAGGAGAACACCTCCCCGTTGGTCAGGTTGAAGTGCTCGCCCCGGGCCGCGGGCGAGGTCGCCGCCCACACCAGCGCGCCCGCCACCAGCCGCGCGTCCACGATCTGGCGGACCGGGTGGATCGCGCCCCCCGGGAAGCCGAACGGCACCCCCGTGGCGACGCTGAGCGCGGCGAACGCGCCGATCACCGGCGGCGTGCAGTAGGAGACGCCGTAGGCCGGCCCCACCACCTGCACCGGCCGGAAGACGGTCCAGTCGAACCCGTGGCGGTCGGCCAGCTCCCGGAGCAGGTCCTCCTGGTGCCAGTAGAAGTTCTCGTGGTCGTCACGCGGTGCCCGCTCCCGCGCCGGGACGGGGATCGGGTGCAGGTGCACTCCGTAGGCCTTCGTTCCCTGCATCACGGCGGCATGCCGCAGCGTCCCCCCGGCGGCCAGCGGCACGAGGACGTTGGCGAGCATCGCCCGGTTCGTCGCCATCTGCTCCGGGTCGGACCAGCCGGCGACGAGATCGGGCTTCTCGTAGGCCGCCGCGTAGACGAGGTGGGTCGGCCGTGGCGCCAGCGATGCGACGGCCTCCCGGGTCGCCGCCGTATCCGTCAGGTCCACGGGTACGTGGGTGCAGCGCACCGACCGGTCCACCTCGGGAGGGCGTCGCGAGAAGGCGACCACATCCCATCCCTCGGCGGCGAAGGCGGTGATCGCCGCGGTCCCAATGAGCCCGCTGGCTCCGGCCACCAGCACGCGCCCAGCACTCATCTCTTCTCCTTCACGCCGGCCTCGTGCGCCGGCAGATCGGACTTCTCGGGTTCTGAGAGCGACCCGGAGGCCGACACCACGCCGTCACCGGTGACGACCTCGACCTCCGCGGAACTCCCGCCCTCCGGGCGGCGGGCCCGTATCGTCTGCGGTCCGACCGCCGGTGAGAGCAGCCGGTAGGAGAAGACACGTCCCGGCACCCCGCATCCGCGCCTCCGGAGCTCCTCGGCCATCAGCACCGCCTGCAGGGGGCCGTGGATCACGAGGTGGTCGAAGCCCTCGCGCCGCGCGTGGTCGCGGTCGTAGTGGATCCGGTGGGCGTTGTAGGTGAGCGCCGAGAACCGGAAGAGCACGACCGGATCGACCGTGAGGGAGGTCCCCGGGCCGGGCGGGCCGGACTCCTCCGGCGCGCCCGTGCAGGGGACCGACGGAGCCGGACCGGCCCGCTCGGGCCGGTAGACGATCTCACGGTCGTCCCGCACCGCCAGCTCGCCGTCCTGGACGTACTCGTCCCGGACCGTGACGAAGCGCAGGTGGCCGCTTCGCCCCTCGACCTCCCGCGAGGCGTGGATCCGGGAGGTGCGGGTGGCCTCCCGGCCGACGACGAGCGGCCTGCGGTGCCACACGCGGCCGCCGGCGAACATGCGACGCGCGCCGGCGGCAGGCGGTGTCGGAAGCCCGACCAGCGGGTGGCCGTCCGGACCGATCAGGTCCTGCGGGACCGCCTCGAGAAGCTGGGTGATGTGCCACATGGGCGGCAGCCGGTCGGGCAACGGCGGCCGGACGCCGAGGAGTCCGGCCAGCCTGTCGACGGCGCCGCGGTCGATGACATCCGTCCTGACCTGGACGTCCCCGCGACCCTCGGTGTTCGACGATGTCATCAGTCCACCGGGGGTTCAGAAGGGCGGGAGCAGCTCGACGCCCTGCGGAGCGCTCACGAAGTAGCGCTCGACCAGGCGCCGGGCGAGCTTCCAGCTGCCCGAGCGGCGCTCGTAGACGTCGTGGTAGGTGCAGCCCACCCAGCTGATCCTGCCGTCGGGGTGCACGCACAGGGCGAAGGCGTCACTGCGGCCGGTCGCCCGGTCGGCGTCCTGGAAGTGGGCGGTGTGGTTGGTGGTCCAGTGGTAGGTCTCCTTCCACACCTTCCCGATGACCTCCTGCGAGCGGCGGATCTCGTCCGTGCCGCTGAAGTCGCCGCGCCCGCCCGGGATGAGGTACTCGGCGTCGTCGTGCCAGATGCTCATGAACCGGTCGATGTCGCGGCGGTCGGTGCCCTCGCAGTAGCCGGCGATGATGTCGGTGATGGCCGCACGGCTCTCGAGTTCGTCGATCCGCTGCTCGAGGGTCCGGCTGTCGCTGCTGATGGTCATGGGATCAGGCCCCGACCCGCGGCGTGGTCCGGAACTTGTCGGGATAGTTGTCCGGCAGGTCGTCCTCGGCCAGGGGGACGATGTGGTGGTCGAGGACGTAGCGGTCCTCGCCGGTGGCCCTGTCGTCCTGGTCGAACTCCCAGAAGACGACGGTCCGGGCCGACAGCACGTAGTACGGGCTCGCGGGCGAGGTGTCGTCGACGAATCCCATCTTCCGCGCGACCTCGGCGGTCAGGATCTGCCGGAAGGTCCCCTCGGTGACGATGTCGTAGTCGCCGACCACCACGCGCGTCTTCTTCGACTCGATGACGTACGAGCCGTTGTTCACCATCTCGGTGTAGTTGGCACGGACCTCGTCCATGCCCTTCGGTCCGGTGTCCCCCTTGACGTTTCCGAGGACGCCGTACTCGTGGTACTGCGGGTCGTCCGACAGCGTCGGCAGGACCATGTCCAGGTCCGCCAGCACTTCGCCCTTGGAGTGGTGGACGACCGTTTCGAGATGCTTGCGCTGAAGGGGTGTCTTTGCTTTGTGCATGTGCTCCTCGAAGCTGGTGTACGTCAACTCCGGCCTGAAGTCCTTCATTTTCCCTCCTCGGGAAGCGAGACCGCGGTGCGGCGGTCGCAACTAATTATCTAACCATGTAAACTAATCACTGGATCCGGCCACTGCAAGACCTTCGGCGAACCTGTGCAGATGCACATCAACCGTCGGCGAAGCGGATAGTCTCGACATGGCCCTGACAGTTTTCGCCCTCGGCGCGTGGCGTCGGGAAGCCTGGCAGGCGCATACTTGGCACGGCGAACGCGTTGAGCGAACGTCCAGATTCGGGGAACGGGATGACCACGACCTCCAGCGGCTCCATCGACGGCGTCAAGCACGAGCACGCCATCCGGGGCGAGGACCTGACGCGCCTGCGGATGACGCTCGGCCGACTCGGACGCGTCCTGCGCCAGCAGACCGACGACGGTCTGAGCTACGCCCTCATCTCGCTGCTGTTCAACATCGGCCGCAACCAGCCCGTCTCGGCCGGTGAGCTGGCGGCGTCGGAGGGAGTCTCCCCGCCGTCCGTGACCCGCTCGCTCAACCGCCTCATCGAACTCGGCTTCGTCACCCGCACCGCGGACCCGGCCGACCGGCGCGCCGCCCTGATCGAACTGACGCCCAGCGGCGCCCGCGAGCGCGAGCAGGTGCTGAAGAGCCGCGAGGTCTGGCTGGAGGAGCACCTCGGCCGGCTCGACGACACCGAACTGGAGAGCCTGCTCACCGCGTTGCCCGCCCTGGAGCGGCTCTGCGACCCGGAACTGCCGCGCCGGTCCTGACGGCCGTTCCGGGCGGACCCGGATCCCCCGCGGGTCAGCGGATCTCGACACCCTCCCGTGAGCGCGCCAGCGCCCGCTCGGCGCCCTCGTGACGCACCTCCCGCAGGAAGTTGAACTCTCCGGGCTGGAAGTGGATGTTGCTCAGCGAGGCGCCGACCACGGTGGTCGCCGCGAACGAGAGCCCGACGCCGAGTTTCTCCAACGACGCGAAGACCGCGTACTTCTCGGTGACGATGCCGTCGCGCATGATCGAGGCGCACATGGCGGCGAGTTCGGCCGCCCCGCGCGGGGCGTCCTCGGCGACGCGGTCGACGAGCCCGTGGTCGAGCGCGGTCGCCGCCGACCAGGCGACGTTGCAGTACATGAGTTCCTTGGCGCGCTTGAGCCCGACCGTGGCGAACAGCAGCGACATGTCGCCGTCCACCCCGATGTTGTGCCATCGGGGCGAGCCGAAGGTCGCGTCCTCGCCGGCGACCACCAGGTCCGCGCAGAGCACCAGGTAGAGGCCGGTGTCCCAGCAGCGGCCGCGCGCCTCGACGATGGTCACCTTCCGGCAGTGCACCAGGCGCTGGTAGAGGCCCGTGCTCCCCCACCAGGCGTCGTCCAGGGCGATCAGCCGCGCCCGCTGGCTCGGGTGTTTGCGGACCGCCCCGCCGGGGGCGTCGCGGTACTGCTCCCAGGCGTCCGCGGGATCCCAGCCCGCGCACAGGTCGTCGCCCTCGCCCCGGATCAGCACCGCCTTCACGTCGTCGTCCTGGTCGACGTCCGCGAGATGGGCCGCGAAGGCCGAGGCCATCGCGCGGGTCATGAGGTTTCCCGTCGCCGGCCGCCGGACGGTGATGGTCGCGATGTGGTTGTCGTGGTCCTTGTCGAGTTCGACGCTGCCCTCGTTCATGTGCCCTCCTCCGTGAGACCGGACCCGACCGCCGCACGGTGGATCGCGTAGTGGTCGGCCAGGTCGAACTCCCGGCCCACGCCGTGCGCGTCGTAGACGGCCTGCTGCAGCATCTTCGACATCGTCAGGCCGTCCAGCGGCATCCCGAGGACCGCGGCGGTCATCGACTCGACCTCCGCCTGGAGCCGGCCGGCCGGGACGACCCGGTTGACGAGCCCGATCCGCCCGGCGGTCGCGGCGTCGTGGACGGTCCCCCGGAGCATCCACGACTTGGCCCGGTTGAGCCGGATGGTGAGCGCCGCGAGGACGAAGTTCGCCTCGGGCACGTCGAGGAAGGGCGAGCCGAACACGGCGTCCTCGCTCGCCACCGCCAGGTCGGTGCACAGCAGCAGCGCGCTGCCCGCCCCGTGGCATCCACCGCGGACTTCCGCCACCACGACCTTCTTGGCGAAGCAGGTCGCCTGGTACACCGCGGTCGACGCGGCGAAGGAGCGGTGCCATGCGGTCGGTGTTTCGGCCGCGGACGGGAACCCGGTCGGCGCCGCCGGCGCGAAGTCGGGTCCGGTGGCACGCAGCACGATCACCTTGACGTGATCGTCGTCCGACGCCTCGACGACGGCTCCGGCGAGCGCGTCCGCGAAAGCGTCGTCGTGCGCCGTCAGCGGGGCGAAGCTCTCCGCCTCGATGTACGCGCGGCCGCCGGCCACACGAAGGTCGACCGCACTCATGTCGTCACCCCCGCGCGGGGATCCGCCGCGCCCTTGCGCTTCTTGTCCGCGTCGAGCGCGCCGCCGACGCCGACGTCCTTGGCGGTCTTCCAGAAGTCCATCTCGTCCGGGCCCGATTGCAGGAAGTGCGACACCAGCAGGCCCGTGATCGAGGGCACGCTGGTGTCCATCACGCCCTCCGCGGCGCGGAGTCTCGACTTCAGATACAGCAGGTGGCCGGGAGGGCGGGCGGCGAGGTCGGCCGCGATATCGTGCGTGGTCCCGGCGAGTTCCGGCGCGGAGGCGACCGTGTCGACAAGACCGAGGTGGTGCGCCTCGGTGCCGCTCATCGGCATGGCGGTGAACCCCGTGCGCCGGGCGGCCTTCATGCCCAGGATCCGGTTGATGTGCACGCTGGCGACCGCGCCCGCGGGGCCCAGGAACCGGGCCTCCAGTGCGCCGATCCGCGTGTCCTCGGCGGCCGTCACCACGTCGACCTTGCACGCGATCATGAAGTAGGCGGCTGCCGCGCAGTAGCCGTGCAGCTGTGCGACCGTGATCTTCGGTGAGCGGGAGATCGCCTGGCTGAACCCCAGCCGGCCCCAGGCCATGTCCGCTCCGTACCGGTATCCGACGGTCAGCGTGCGGCGCCGCTCGTGCGGCCGTTTCTGGCCCCACTGCTCGTTGATCTCGTTGCCGCTGCAGAACGACTTCCCGTTGCCGCGGATCACGACGACCCGGACCTGCGGGTCGTCTCCGGCCCGCGCCATCAGCTCGATGATGCGGTCACGCATCGGGACGCTCATGGCGTTGTGCTTCTCGGGACGGTTCAACGTCAGGTAGGCGATGCCTGAGGCCGCGTCGGCCTCGTAGAGCACCTGTTCCGCTGCGGCGGCGATGCTCTCGGGAGTTCCGTACTTCACGCCTTGCCCACTCCTTCCGTAAGTTGCGGCGACTGCGACGGTTCGTGCGCGGGCCGCGCCTGCTCGACCACACCGTCCGCGACGAGTGCGTCGATCCGGTCCTGGGGGACGCCGAGACGCGTGAGCAACGCACAGGTGTCGGCGCCGAGTTCGGGGGTCCAGTCACCGACCCGGGCGGGGGTGGCGCTGAGCAGGAACGGATTGCCGACGGTGCGGACGGTCCCCCATGTCGCGTCCGGGTGCTCGACGACGAAGCCGTTCGCCAGGACGTCGGGATCCCGGGCCGCCTCGACGAAGGTGTTGACGGGAGCCACCGGTACACCGTTGTCCCGCATCCGTTCGACCCAGGTGTCGCGGTCGGCGGTCAGGAAGGTCTCCTCCAGGATCGGCTCCAGCACGTCGCGGTGCTGCTCGCGGATCCTGCTCCTGGCGAAGCGCGGATCGTCCCGCAGATCGGGCCGGTCGAGCGCCGCGGTCAGCCCGTCCCACACCTTCTGGTCGGTCGCGCCGATGACCACCCAGCGGTCGTCCCGGCACCGGAACGCGCCGGAGGTCGACGTCACGCGGCCCTGCGTCCTCTTCACCTCGTCGCCGTGGAGGGCGATGGTGACTTCGGCCGTGTGCATGGCCAGGCAGGAGCCGACGAGCGAGCCGTCCACGCGCTGGCCGCGCCCGGTGCGCTCCCTGGCCAGCAGCGCGGTCAGGATGCCCATGGCGAGGAAGACGGCGCCTGCCGAGTCCGCCATCCCGCGGCTGGCCAGCCGGGGCGCCCCGTCCGGGGTGCGCACGAAGTCCGAGAGGCCCGAGACGGCCTGCGCGACCATGTCGAACATCGGCTCGTGGGCCCGCGGGCCCAGCGGACCGTATCCGGACGCGGCGGCGTAGACGATCTGCGGGTTCTCCTGGCGCAGGGTGTCGTAGCCCAGGCCCAGCCTCTCCATGACACCGAGCCGGAAGTTCTCCACGACGACGTCGCACTCGCGGGCCAGGGCCTTCACGATGTCCCGGCCCTCCGGGGTCGTGATGTCGACGGCGATGGACTTCTTGCCGCGGTTGAGGCCGGTGAAGAAGCCGGCGTATCCGTCGGGCGCCTGGCGGAGCCGCCGGTCCCACTCGCCTCCCGGCCGCTCCACCTTGATGACCTCCGCGCCGAGGTCGGCGAGGATGCGGGTCGCGTAGGGACCCTGGAGGAAGCGCGTCAGGTCGAGGACCTTGATGCCGTCGAGCGCGCCGGCCTCCACCTCTTCGGGCCCGTTCATGAGTCCTCCTCCACGGTTGTCGTGACGAGCACGTCGAGCGCTTCCACGCGGCTGCCGTTGACGCGCAACGGGTTGACCTCCAGGGTGTCGAGACCCGGTCCGACCGACAGCGCGGCCCGGCTGACCGCCACGACGGCCTCGCTCAGTGCGTCGAGATCGGCGGGCCGGCTTCCGCGCGCGCCGCGGAGCAGGGCGGCGCCCTTCAACTCCTCCAGCATCCGGCGCACCTCGCGGGCGTCGACGGGAAGGACCCGCAGGCTCGTGTCCTTCATGACCTCCACCCAGACGCCTCCCAGGCCCACGGCCAGCACCGGCCCGAAGGTCGGGTCGACCGTGACGCCGACCAGGAGTTCCTGGCCGGGCTCGCGCATCGGCGAGACGAGCACGCCGCGAAGATCGGCGTCGGGGACCTTGCGCAGCACCGTTGCCCTGATCGAGTCGTAGGCCGTCGCCGCGGCCTCGGCGCCCTCGACGCCGAGGACGACTCCGCCGACGTCGGACTTGTGCGCGATCGCCCGCGAGCAGATCTTCATGGCGACCGGGCCACCGAACTCCAGCGCCGCGTTCGCCGCTTCGGCCGCGGAGTTGACGAGGCGGGCCGGGACGACCGGAACACCGGCCGCCTCCAGCAGGGTCCGGCCCTCGTCCTCGGCCCAGGTGCGAGCCGTGGGGCCGCCGGCGACGGCGGGAGCAGGGGGCGCGGCGGTCGTGCTCGCGGTGAGCGCGTTCCGCAGTTCGACCCATCGGGCGACGTGCCCCAGGGAGGTGACCGCGAGGTCGACGCCGGGAAGCAGGAACAGGTTGTTCCCGGCGAGCAGCGAGCGGGCGTAGGGCGAGACGTCCAGGCAGGTGTTCGACGAGAGGAAGACCGGTACCGGCGCCGCGGCAACGATGTCACCGATGATCTTCATCCGGCTCTCGATGAACGTGGGGTCCGCCGGGCGCTCGTCCGGCAGCGGCGTCATCATCGAGAACATGAAGTCGATGCCGGCGTCGTCGACCGCGAGCTCCATCAGGTCGTCCTCGGCCTTCGTCGGACGCGGTCTCGCCCGTGCGTGGCCGAAGCCGGTGGTGTCGAGGGGGTTGAGGATCGAGGCGAACTCCGGCAGGTGCTCGGCCAGTTTGGCCCTGGTGTCCTCCTGCCAGGCCGGCAGGGCGATGCCGTTGGTGGCGGCGAGGTCGGCGATGATGTTGCAGCCGCCGCCCGACGAGGTGACGACGCCCATGCGCCGGCCGTCCGGGAGACGCGGGCTGTAGCCGAACAGCCCGGCGGTTGCGACCAGTTCCTCGATGCTCTCGACCCGGACCATGCCCGCCTGCCGGAACGCCGCGTCGACCACGGCGTCGTCGGTGGCCATCGCGCCGGTGTGCGCCATGGCCGAGCGCATGCCTTCCTCGCTCCGCCCGGCCTTGTAGACCACGATCGGCTTGCCGGCCCGCAACGCCTTCGCGCCCAGGGCGAAGAGGCGGTCCGGCTCGCGCACGGTCTCCAGGAACAGCGCGATGGCGCGGGTGTTCGCGTCCTCGATCAGGTAGTCCAGGACGTCGAGACTCGTCAGCACGGCCGAGTTGCCCACCGACGCCCACAGCGTCGAGCCGACGCCGTGCGCCTGCGCGAACTGATAGGTCGCCCGGGCCATCGAGCCGCTCTCGAAGACGGCGCCGACCGGACCCGCCACCGGCGCGGACTGGGTGGCGACCGCCCAGGGCGCGACCCCGTCCACCGCGTTGATGAACCCGATGGTGTTCGGGCCCATGACCGTCAGCCCGAGGTCGACCGCGCGCTCGGCCAGCCGGCGCTGCCGGTCACGACCTTCGGCTCCCGTCTCCCCGTAGCCGGAGGCGAGGACGACGGCGTTCTTGATGCCGGCCGCCGCGGCGTCCTCGAGGATCGACTCGACGCGGCTCGGCCCCACCATGATGTAGGCCATGTCGACGGGCTCGCCGAGGTCGCGCAGGGTCGGCACGGTCGGCTTCCCGAAGATCTCGGCGTACTTGGGGTGGACGAAGCGCACGTCCTTCACGCCGCCGCCGAGTTCGAGGGCGTTGAGGAGGTTCTGCCCCCAACTGGAGCTCGGCGACGCCCCCACCACCGCGATGCTGCGAGCGCCGAAGAAGCGGCGCAGCCGGTCCGGCTCGACTATCGAGCGTCGTGCTGCGTAGTCAACGGTGAGCATGGGGCGTGACTCCTCGAACCTCGGGGCAATTTATTTAGCCAGGTGAAATATGGTACATCGGTGACGGCCCGACCGGGGTGCCGGCGGGCCGTCCCCTAGCCGAAGTAGGCGGCGTTCAGCTCGGCGCCCTGGAGCGAGGACGGCGTTCCGGTGGCGGCGATCCGTCCGTCGCGAAGGACGATCATCCACTCGCTGGCTCTCGCCAGGCGGTCGCTGTTCTGCTCGACGACCAGCATCGAAATGCCCTCGGCCTGCAGTGACCGCAGGGAGGCGTAGATCTTCTCGACCACGACGGGCGCGAGGCCGAGCGACGGCTCGTCGAGGAGCAGCAGCTTGGGCCGCTGGATGATGGCGCGGGCCAGGGAGAGCATCTGCTGCTCTCCGCCGGACAGCAGGCCGGCGAGCTGCGTGCGCCGTTCGGCCAGGATCGGGAAGAGCTCGTAGACCAGGTCCTGCACCTCGGCGATCCGGCGGCGCACGGCACGCCGGCTCAGCCGCATCGTGGAGATCTGGAGATTCTCCTCGACCGTGAGCGGGCGCAGCACGCGGTGCCCCTCCGGCAGGATCACGATCCCCTTGCGGACGCTGGTCGCGGTCGACGACCCGTTCATGCGCTCGCCCCGGAACAGCACGTCCCCCGACCTCGGCCGGAGTCCTCCGCTGAGGGCGCGCATCAGGGTGGTCTTCCCCGCGCCGTTCATGCCGACCAGGCCGAGCAGTTCGCCCTCGTCGAGCCTGAAGGAGATGTCGTGCAGGACGGCCTGGTGGTCTCCGTAGCCCACCGTCAGGTCGCGTACGTCGAGAAGCGGCGTGCTCATCCGGGAACCCCCAGGTAGGCGGAGATGACCTCTTGCTGTGCGAAGACCTCGCCGGGCGGGCCTTCGGCGATGACCTGGCCGTGGTCCAGGACGTAGATGCGGTCGCAGGCGCTGGTGATGAGCGGCAGGTTGTGGTCGACCAGGACCACGCCGAGGTCGCGGGCACCGAGCGCCCGGACGGTCGCGGCGATCTCCTCGCGCTCGAACTCGGTCAGTCCGGCGCCGGGCTCGTCGAGCAGCAGGAACGCCGGGTCGAGCATCAGGTTCCGTGCGATCTCGACCAGGCGGAGCACGCCGTACGGCTGGTCTGCGGCACGGCTGTGGGCGCGGTCGGCGAGAGCGAGGTCGGTGAGCAGCGTCATGGCGCGGTCGCGACCGGCCAGCGCCTGCCGGCGGGCGGCCGGACTCAGCAGCGACTGGCGGAACCACCCGACCTTGCCGATTCCGTCCCCGGCGAGCATGACGTTCTCCAGCAGGGTCAGTTCGGGGATGACCTTCGGGGACTGGAACGTCCGGCCGATCCCCGACCGCACCAGGTTCTGCGCAGGCGCGCCGAGGATCTCGTCGCCGCCGAGGCGGATCGAGCCCGTCGCCCGGACGTCCCCGGTGATCGCGTTGAGGAGCGTGGTCTTGCCGGCGCCGTTGGGGCCGATGAGGCCGATGACCTCACCGGTGGCGAAGGAGAGCGAGACGTCGTCGACCGCCGTGGTGCCGCCGAAGGCGACGGACACGTCGCGCACCTCGACCCGCACGTCCCGGTGCACGGCCTTGACCGAGTCCGCGAGGTTGCGCGTCACCGCCTCGGCGACCGCGTCGCCGCCTCCGCCCGGATCCTCGGGCTCGGACACCTCGGCGGACCGGTCCGCGTCCGGCCGCCGTCGCCGGACGATCCACTTCACGAAGTTGTCCAGCCCGCCGGCGATGCCTCCGCTGGTGAGGACGACGAGCACCAGGATGCCCACGCCGTAGATCAGGTCCTGGGCCTGGCTGGTGGCCAGCGAGAGCTCGTCCATCACCACGATGGCGACCACGCCGAACACCGGGCCCAGGAAGTAGCCGCTGCCGCCGAGGATCGCGGCGAGCAGCAAGGCGACCAGGCGGGTGAAGCTGAACGTCTCCAGGTCGATCACCAGCTGGAAGTGCGCGAAGAGGACGCCGGCCAGCCCGGCGAGTGCGCCGGAGAGCGCGAAGGCGACGAGCCGGGTCGCATCGGGTGAGACACCCACCGCGGCCAGGACCCGGGGCCCCTGGCGCAACGCGGTCAGCTTGCGCCGCATCGCCGACAGATGGATCCGCAGGACGAGTTCGTAGGTGAGCCACGCGAAGAAGGCGGCGAGCCAGTAGTACGACAGGAAACCGCCGGTGAGCTGGTGGCCGAAGAGTGTCGGCAGCGGAATGGCGTAAATGCCGATCGTGCCGCCGCTGAACTTGTGCCAGTTCACCATGACTTCGGCGAGGGCGAGCGCGAAGGCAAGCGTCTGGATGGCGAGGAAGAGTTCGTCCAGGCCTCTGGTGGGAATCGCCACGAGTACGGACAATGCCGTGGCGACCGCGACCGAGATCACCAGTGCCGGCCAGAACGGTATTCCGAACCGCACTTCGAGATAGACGCTGGTGAAAGCGCCCACGCCGTAGGTGATGACGATCGAGAGATTGAAGATGCCCGCATAGCCGTAGACGATGTTGAAGGCCGCGGTGAGGATGTAGGCGATGACGCCGGCGGAGGCCAGGTGGACGTAGTAGTCGTTGCCACTGGCGATCAGGCCGACCAGCACCAGGACCAGCGGCCCCGCGACGTGTTTGGCCCAGTTCGAGGTCAGCGCCCGGCGGAGTCCGCCGGCCTTCCGTGTATCGCTCGGCTTGCCGCGAGCGGCCCTGTCCAGTCCGATGGTGCTCATACGCGCTCAGCCGTTCCGCGGAAGGTGAACAGCCCCGTCGGCCGCACCAGCAGCACCAGGGACAGGATCACGAAGAGTGAGGTCAAGTGGTAACCGGCGGCGATGTGCTGGTCGGTGAAGGTCATCACGAAGCCGGCCACGACGGCGCCGCCCACCGCGCCGAACAGGCTTCCCAGGCCGCCGATGACCGCGCCGACGAGACTCAGGACGAGGAGGGTCGGTGCGACGTCGACCGAGACGCTGCCGAGGGAGGCCTGGAAGATGCCCCCGATGACCAGGCACGCCCCCGAGACGACCCACGCAAGGAGTTCGAACCGCACCGTGCGGACGCCGTAGACCTGCGCCAGTTCATGGTCGAACGAGACGGCGGAGAGGTTGTGCCCGATGAGCGTCCTGTCGAACAGGAACCACATCACGCACAGCAGGAGGATCGACAGGGCGATGACCAGCAGTCGCTGCTTGGAGGTTTCGTAGCCGCCGATCGTGACCGACCCGTGGATCCAGGGCTGCACGATCGACGGATGCCCCCCGAACCATGTCCGGGTCAGGAAGTTGAGGAGCAGCCCGAAGCCGAGAGTGGCGAGGGTGAGGCCGATGACCGGCACCCTCTTCCGTTGTGCGGGCACGATCGCGATGGCGTAGCAGAGAGCTCCCATGACGCCGCCGGCGACAATCGTGAGGGCGACGCCGACCCCACTGTTTCCCGCCCCCCAGGAGGCGCAGGCCGCACCGGCGAACACACAGAAGTTCCCGGCGCCGAAGTTGACGACTCCGCTCACGCGAAACACCAGACTGACCGCCAGGACCAGCGGAATCAGCACCGCCGCCTGCGACAGGCTGGTCACGACCAGCGAGATCATTTGCGCACTCCCTCGTGCCTCATGAACGGCCCGGACCAGAATCCTTCACATGGCTAACTGGTATGAGACTGGGGTGGCGCGGCACCCCTGTCAAGGGCTCGCAGCGAACGTTCTGCGGCGATCGAAGTCGGCACTGCCCAACTTACTTAGCATGGTGTAGCGTTCGTCTTCCCATCTCAGAGAGGGGTCTGACCATGACCACCGAGCCGCTGCTCCGGCTGTACCACACGGGCATCATCACGGACAGCCTCGACAATGCGATGGCCGCCATGGGCGATGCCCTGCGCCTGGACTGGGCACCGCCGCTGACCTCCACGGTGCCGCTGGAGTGCCCGGACGGCGTCGTCGGTCGTGAGGTCCGCTTCACCTACTCGCTCCAGGGCCCGCACTTCATCGAACTGCTGGAGCAGATCGACCCGGCGCCCTACCTCAACGTGACGGGCGGGCGCAGGGTCCACCATCTCGGCTACTACACCGACGACTTGCGCGCCGCGGCGGCGATGCTCGAGGCCAAGGGGTACCGGCGCGAACTGAACGGCGTCGCCGAGGACGGCGGCATCGGCCGCGCCACCTTCCACTACAACCCGGAGTCTCCCGGCATGTGGATCGAGCTGGTCTCGCACGAGGTGGCCGAGGAGATCGACGGCTGGATCGCCGAGGCGGCGGCCGCCAAGAACATCCCGTACGTCTCCCCGTTCGCATGAGCGGGCCCCTGGCCGGCCTTCGCGTCCTGGACCTGTCGACGTACGTCGCGGGCCCGTCGGCGACGATGACGCTGGCCCAACTCGGCGCGGACGTCGTCCGCGTGGATCCCGTCGGCGGAGCGACCGACACCCGGCGGCTGCCGCGCGGCACGGACGGCACCAGCCTGTACTGGGCCGGACTCAACAAGGGCAAGCGCTCGGTCGAGGTGGACCTGCGGTCGGAGTCGGGGCGCGACGTGGTCCGCTCGCTCCTGGCCGCCCCCGGGAGCGGCCACGGTCTGCTGGTCACCAATGCCGTCGGGCAGTCGTGGCTCGACTACGAGCAACTCAGGCAGGTCCGGCCCGACGTCATCGTCGCCCACATCAGGGGCCGCGGCGACGGGCGCCCGGCAGTCGACTACACCATCAACTCCGAGGTGGGCCTGCCCTGGCTGACCGGCCCGGTGGACTCCTCGCTCCCGGTCAACCACGTCCTGCCCGCGTGGGACCTGCTGGCCGGCCTGCACGTCGCCCTGGCTCTGCTGGCGGCGCACGCCGAGCGCACCGCCACGGGTCGCGGCCGCCTCGTCGAGGTCAACCTCGCGGACGTCGCCGCGGCGACCATGGCCCATCTCGGATTCGTCGCCGACGCGGTGGTGAACGGCCCCGGCCGGCTGCGCGACGGCAACTACCTCTACGGCAGCTACGGTTGCGACTTCGCGACCGGTGACGGCCGGCGGGTCATGGTCGTCGCCCTGACGGCCCGCCACTGGGACCGGCTGGTCGCCCTCACGGGAACGCGCGCCGTTCTGGAGAGCCTTCAGCGGACACTCGATGTGGACTTCGGCGAGGAGGCGGCGCGGTACGAGCACCGCGACCTGATATCGGCGATCCTCGCTCCGTGGTTCGCCGCCCACACCCACGCGGAAGCCGTCGCCGCGCTCGACGCCGGCCACGTCCTGTGGGGCGACTACCGGACCGTCGGCGAGTTCGTCAGCGATCCGCTGGTGACCGCCAACGACCTCTTCCACCAGGTGGACCAGCCGGGCGTCGGTTCCTTCCCGGTTCCCGGCCCGGTCACCCGGTCCGCCGGGTGGGGGCAGGACAAGCCCGGCCCGGCTCCCCGGCTCGGCGCCGACAACGACGCGGTCGTCCGCGAGTGGCTGCACCCCGAGAGCCGTCCGGCATGAGCACCGGGCGGATGTTCCTCACCTTCACGCACCTGAGCGACGCGACGCGGCATGCCGAGTACAACGCCTGGCACCAGCTCGACCACCTGCCGGAGAACGCACTCCTGCCCGGTGTCGCCTGGGGGGACCGCTGGGTCCGCACCCCGGAGTGCGCGGCGGCCGGCCACGTCGGCGACATCGCCTTCGCACCGGTCCAGTACGCGGTCGCCTACGGCTTCCGGCCTCCGCTGGAACCGGCGTTGCGGGACTGGACCGACCTCAACCAGAGGGCGCTCTGGTGGGGGCGGCGTCCCGAGCTGGCCTGGACCGAGCGACGACCGGTCGGCTTCTTCCACCCGGTCAAGGAGTACGCGGCCGCCCGCGTCCTCGTCGCGGCGGCAGCGATCCCGCACCGACCGCATCGCGGAATCCACCTCACGCTGTCCAGGACCGCCGCTCCCTCCACTCCCGGCGGCGCCGCCTTCTTCGAGGCGCTGGACCGGACGTCGATCCCGTCGATCCTGGCGCTTCCCGGGGTCGCGGGTGCGGCGACGTACCGGTTCGCCGAGGGCGCCGGAGGGTTCGGGTCGCCGGCCCAGGACGCCGACGGCGACCTGGTGGTTCGCCTTCTCCATCTCGACGGCGATGTCCTGGAGACGAGCGCTCTCGTCGAGCACGAGCAGCCCGGCTGGATCGGGCGCTCCAGTACGTCCGGCGACGTCGAGCATGTCCTGCTCAGCACGCCGATGCTGTCAATCCGTCCCTGGCAGTGGGACTGGTTCGACCGCGGTTAGCCTCGGCCCGCTTCGGGCCCGGCGGCTCGGCACGCAGCAGCTGACCACGACCGAGGCCGCGCACGTAGCGGCGCAGGCGAGGGCGGCCCAGGTCAGCCCGGTCGTCGTCGCCTCCCCTGCCGGGCCGGCGGCACCGATCAGCGCCCCGGTGACGGCGCTGCCCGCAGCCCCGCCGACGGCCCTCAGCAGGATGTTGACGCTCGTGGCGCTGCCCGTCTCCCCCGGTTCGACCGCATCGACGATGAGCCCGGGCAGCGTGCCGAACGTCGCCCCCGCACCGCAGGACGTCAGCACGACGGACGCCACCAGCAGCGACAGGCGCCCGTCGACGCCGATCAGCATCAGCGGGCCGAGCGCGCCCACGACTCCGCCCGCCGCCAGTGCGAGCCGCCGGCCCCATACCCTCGCCACGGCCGTCGCGGTGCGGCTGCTCAGGTAGTTGCAGATCGCTATCGGCACCATCACCACACCGATCGCGCTGAGGCTGAGCCCTACGCCGTACTGGCTGCCGCGGGGTGCGAGACCGATGCGTGTGATGAGGACCGGGGTGTTGTACAGGCTCACCCCCATGAGCAGGCCGGTGAGGTGTGCCGCGAGCACGTCGCGCCGGGCGAGCAGCCTCAGCTCCACCAGCGGGTGTGCGGTGCGGAGTTCGAGCCGGATCCAGAGGAGAAGGAGACCCAGGGCTGCTCCCCCGAGGGCTGATACACCCGCACTCGACCAGCCCCACGAGTTGCCCTGGCTGATGGCCAGGAGCGCGCATGCCGTGGCCACGATCAGGACGATCGCGCCCCGCACGTCCAGCCGGGTGCCGCCGTCCGCCGGCGCCTCACGCGGCAGGCCGGCGGCCACCGCGATCGTGACGAGCAGCGCCAGCAGCGCGGCGCCACCGTATGCCGCCCGCAGGCCGTGGTGATCGGCCACGAACGTCGTGAGCGGATAGGCCGCCCCGGCCCCGAGCGCCGTCGTGATCGACAGGAGCGCGACCAGTCGCACCGCCGCCGGACCGGTGAACGAGGCCCGGGCGCAGGCGATGGTCATCGCCACCAGGGCCACGGCAATGCCCTGGAGCGCTCGTCCGGTCAGGAAGACCCCGAACTGCGTCCCGACCGCGGACACCGCGCAGCCGAGCGTGACGACGGCGCAGACGACGACCATCGCGGGCCTGCGCAGCCGCCCGTCCGCGAGGCGGCCGAGCAGCGGAGTCAGCGTGGCGCCGACGAGAAGGGTGATGGTGTACGACCACTGGGACGCCTCGGTGCCGACCCCGAACGTCCGCTGGACCTGAGGAACCAGCGGGGCGCCCAGGGTGACGACCGCCGCCGAGACCAGGGCGGTGCACACCAGGAGTGCCGACAGGGCCCGCCCGCACGTCCCCGGCCCCGACCCCGGCACCGGCACCGACCCCGGCGCCCGATCGTTCAGAGGGTCACCGTCAGCCTGTCCACCGACCGCATCTTCAGGCCCGACCACTCGGGCACGAATCCGTCGGCCAGACGCATGTCGGGGAACCGGTCGAGCAGGACGTTCGAGGCCATCTCCAGTTCCGACTTGGCCAGCATCGCGCCCAGGCAGAAGTGCCGCCCGGAGCCGAAGGCGAACGTGTCACCCGCTGCGGTGAAGGTCTGCTCGTGGGCGAGGTCGGTCCGATGGAAGTCGAAGGTGTCCGGGTGGGAGAACCGCTCCTCGTCGCGGTTCGCGGAGGCCATGAGCAGCATCACCAGGGTGCCGGCCGGCAGGGGCACGCCGCCGATCTCGCAGTCCTGGGTGACCTTGCGGCCGTTCATCTGGGAGGGCGGGCTGATCCGGAGGGTCTCACTGATCGCGGGTATGACCTGGGAGCGATCGTCCCGCACCTCCTCGAACAGCTCGCGTTCCCGCAGCAGATAGGCGAACATGCTCGCCAGAGCCTTGCCCGTGGTCTCCGATCCGGCGTTGAGCAACTGCGTGACGTGGCTGAGGATCTCCAGGTCCGCCAGGCGCTCACCGTCGATCTCGGCGGTGATCAGCCCGGAGATGAGGTCGTCGCCGAGGTTCGAGCGGCGGTCCTCGATCACCGGTGCGAGGTACTCCCACAGTTCCTTCGTCGCCCGGCGCCCGCGTTCGTCGATCTCCGGGTCGCGGGCGAGGTTGCCGAGGAAGGCGACGTGCCGGCTGTACCAGTCGAAGAACCGGTCGTAGTCGCTGTGCGGCAGCCCGAGCATGTCGGTGATCACGTAGACCGGAAGGTAGTAGCCGAAGTCGGCCAGGAGGTCGACGGTGTCGCCCGGCCGGAAGCCGCGCGCGATGTGCGCGGACGCTGACGCGACGGAACGGTCGAGGATCGTGGCGACGTTGCGCGCGATGACCGGCGCCCACTTCTGCAGGCCCTTGCCGCGGAAGTACGGCGTGACCAGGGCCTTCTTCCGGCTGTGCTCCGCCCCGTCCATCTGCAGCATCGAACGGCCGAACACGGGCTGGAGGCTGACCTCGTAGTTCTGGGTGGAGAACAGGGGGTTGCGGTAGGCGGATCCGACGTCGGCGTGCTTGCTGATCAAGTAGCCCTGGTAGCCCTCGTCCCAGTGCACCGGGGCCTCGGCCCGCAGCCGCCGGTAGAAGGCGTCCGGGTCGGCCGCGACCTCGGAGGACAGAAAACCGGGAAGTGTCCCGGCGGCGGTGGTGGTGGTCATCGGGACGTCGCCTCCTGCGCGATCTCGTCGAGTCGGTATCCGGTCGTGCCCCCCGTGAGCGGCATGACGGTGAGCGAGAGGCCGCCGTCGACG
>Ga0123353_10003406_pt1 | contig 20096 bp, 21 predicted proteins | sample TergutLab28metaG_3_FD_92763 | JGI IMG/M metagenome (GOLD analysis project Ga0123353, IMG submission 92763) | Labiotermes labralis P3 segment gut microbial communities from Petit-Saut dam, French Guiana - Lab288 P3 | ecosystem: Host-associated > Arthropoda: Insects > Digestive system > Gut ... | reverse complement strand
TATCTCGACCGCCGCGATTTCCGGCTGTTTGCGGGGCGCATCACATTAACGCTTGGCGACCTGCTCCGCCCGCTGCCGGATAAGGAACGCGCATTTGCGCTGGAATTGCATGAATATGCTGTGGCAAAAGGCATGAAAGTGCAAATGAAAGACCCATACACCTTTCGCTATGTTTATAAAAAACTGTATTCGCTTGAGATACATAATATCCCATTCAGCGTTTTGGTTCCTTACAGGCTGGACAACGGCAAACGCGTTCCCGGCCAGTTTGAGCGGTTTTTGGCGGCTGCCGAAGGCCTTCCCGACGCCGACGGGGTTATCCGGTACATTCAAGGCGGCATCTGCGTATGCAACTGCTGCAACGGCACTAAAAAGGCAAATGAGCGCTGCTCGAATTGGGTGGAAATCCGGGGCGCGAGAAGGCTTCCCTCGGCGTGCCATCCCGCAATAAGCAAATACCGCCGGGGTTCGCATGATCCCGCTTATAAAGATGAGGATATTCAAATGCTGAAACGTATAATTGACATCCGCATCGCGCAGGTTGATAATTTTTAAGCAGATCACGGAGGTTCTAAAATGATTACCCATCAAATCCCCCTCGAATCTTTTACCCCGCACGGCAAAGTTTCAGTCAATGTGGAAAACGGCGTACTACGCATGACGGGCGGCGCCGACCGCGGCGTGTATATAGGGATACCAAACAAGTTTAAACTGCCGTTCCGTATTGACATGGCCGCGAAAATGGATTCCCCCGCATTGATATTAAAAATAGGCGAAGGGTATATAAACCTGAACACGGGCGGCATGGACAACAGGCGGATGATGTCCATAGTCGGCGGCGAGACAAAGCCGAACCTGCACAAGTTCGACAACAGGGCGCCGCTGAACGAGTATTTCGATATTTCCGTAATATACGGCAAAAAGGCGATGCAGTTGTCCATAAACGGAGAGGAACGGTATTTCAGCAAAAAAGACATATACATGAAATCGCCGCTGATGGAAACCGATTTCAAGGACGGCTTCGGATTTAAAATCGCCTGCCACAAGCGCACGGAGGTTTATATAAAGTCATTGACGGCGACGGAATATAAAGATGAGCCCGAATTCCCCGTATTGCCGAAAAAGGATTATATATACGCCCCCACCCTTACAAAAACAGACAAGCCGGCGCTTGGGGACTGCATAAAGGATTTGACGCCGGAGCTTAAAGACTGCGTAATTGATATGGACAAACACTTGAAAGCGCTGAAATTCAGGAGGCTGATCGAAGGCGGCTATCCTGAAAGCAGGGTTACATACACCATGCCAAGGGTCGCTTTGTGGAAAATGAATATATCGCACAATTTGATGACCCATCGGACAATGGCCATGCTGGGGTTCTACGTCAATCAGGCAGGCATACATACGGAAAAGTTCAACACATTATTTTTGCGCAGGCTGGAAGAATACAGCCCCGATTTTGCCGGCGAAATATTTTTCAGGATGTCGCAGGCCAATTATTGCAAGACCTGCGGGGGAAACCGTTGTTCAAACTATAATTTAACCGAATATAAAGGAATCAAGAAGAATAATTGCGCCCATTTCGTGCAATTCAAGATGATACCGTCCGATTTCGATGATGTTAAAAAGGTTATAGAAACGATTATTGATTTATCAAACGGAGGAATGTTACATGGTTGATTTAAAGTTGGGGACATACCCGCCCATGTGCCCGCGGAGCATTTTTCTTGAAAAACAAATAAAGCCCGCGCTGGAAGGCAAAAGCATTGTGAAAACCTCATGGGAAAAATATTATACGGGGAAATATTCATGGCATGGGGATTCGATCCCGGGATTTGACGAATTGCCGGGGCATACGGTTATCTTCGCGGACGCGTCCTATATATTGACCGACAAAGGCGCGTTAATTTTTTACTCTTATCCGGACGGCGGATTGCGCTATTTTCATAAAGGCGAGGTTGTTGACCTTAAAAAAGCGGTCAAACCTACGTCGCACGGATACCACGCGAAAATTTTTCTGGACGACGGTTCCTGTATCGGCGTCAACCAATACGGCTGGGGGACGCTGTTCAAAGTATTCGATATAGATTTAAAACAGATTGATGCCGGACGCGCAGACAAAAGCGGCCGTTATCCGTTTCTCCCGAAAGCTCCGATTGACGTGGCCGATGAAGAAGATTTCACATATGGTCGGTTCCGGGGCTGGCTTTCCGAAAACCCCGGTGTGAACATAATCGAAAGCTGCGCGACGGCAAAGGGGGCGCTCAGGATAGACAACCCGGTTATGAATTACATCCTCCTGATTTCAAAAATTCATCCGAGAACAAAGACGCGGGCACTGGCCAATGATGAAATCAAAATGTTGTTCGATAACACGAAAAAACTGATAAATGAATATAAATCGGGAATCCGGGTCTGCGGGCATACGGATATATACGGGGAGGCCGTAACGCCGCGTAATGACGTGCTGTGGATGACCTCATCCGTTTTTGGCGCCCCATGCCCTGTATGCGCCGCGCCGATAGAGGCGACGCCCGCGGCAGGGACAAAAATGTATTTCTGCCCCTGCTGTCAGGCGATAAAAAAGTAAAGGAGGAGCAACAAAATGTCTGAAAACAACGGGAACGCCCTCCAAAAATTAGAGGATGTTATTAATGAGGTATTCAGTGGCGACACATTAAAAAATGCGCTGGATTTTACGGCGTTTTTAAGGGCAAACGAAATGATTTATAGAAAATCTCATGGTGAAATAAGTTATAATGGCAATTGCGTGTGCTATATGCACCTTGATGGCTTAGCGCAAAAACCCGGCCCTTGGACTATTTGGACTGAGGGCGATTATAGCGGCGAACGCGAGGATTTTCCGATGGATGAGCATATGAAAGAAATCGCTTGGGCAAATGTCAATATTTGCGCCAGTTGCGGCGGCAGTTGCAGTCCGGGAAAGCGCACGACGATTTTCGGGAAAGAATTTGATAATGTATGCAGCGCCGCTATGGCATTTTACATTCCGGATACCGAAACTTTGGAATGTGTAAAAAAATTATTGGAAATAAGGAAAAAGGAGATCAATCTATGCCGAACAGCAATAAAATCATCCAAACAATGAAGAAAAAGGGAATATCCGAAGAAATCATAAAGCAATTTGAATCCGTTGGTGCCGGAGGAAGCTACATAGAGCAAAGGCTTGCGACGGTCGATTTAATGGACAGGCTGCTTTCAAAAGAACAGTGCCTTTCCGTTATGGAGGAGCAGGGCTGCTGCGTAACGGGCAAGCCTGCCGCGGCTCACCGCGCTTTCGGGCGAAAGCATGAGGGCAAAACGGTGGAAGAAAGGCTGCGGCTGTTTGACGAATTGGATACGCCCCATAAACCGCCGTGCAAATTGAACGGCGACGGCACACTGTCGGTTTTCTGGGGGTTCGGGCAGGACGGGGATTATAAATGCGTGTGCGGAAATATAGGAAAATTGCCGCAGCCGGTCAGTCTATCCCCCACATACTGCGGCTGCTGCGGCGGCCATGTCCGGCAAAACCTGCAAAAATCCCTTGGGGTTAAGCTGCGGCTGAAAGAAATCGTTTCCTCTCCGGTCAGCTCAAACGGGAAAAAACGCTGCGAATTTCTTTTTGAGATTATATAAAGATAATTTAAGATAAAAATATGCGGAAAGGAAACGTTTTTATGACAAGAAATGAAAAAATCAAAGAAGCCGTCGACGACTGCATTGCCAAAATGAATGATGAGGATAAGAAGATATACCGGGAAATTGCCGAATATGCCGTTGAACTGGGCTACGCGCCGAAACCCGTCAAAACCGCGCAGGGCATTTCAGACGAGCTTGCTTTTACAAAAAACAAGGTAAAGCGCACCTTGCTTAGAATGCATCCAAACGTAAGGGATATCCCCTTCAAAGTCCGGCCCGGGCAAAAGGGGCAAGCGGGGCTGAGATTGGCCTTTTTCGCGACGCCCAGATATTCAGTGCCGTTCAAAGAAGGGGTAAAGCGGGTAATTGAGGATTTTGACGGGAAATACACCGGCTGTTACGGTTGCGGCCGCTGCAAAGGCGATTTAGAGGGGTATACCTATATTTATCCCGATGGCAAAGCGGTTTTTCGCTGCGGGAGGGAGCTGATAGCGCTCCCGCCGATAAGCGCGGATTACATAAACGAAATTAAAGCCATGATTAAAACACAGGACGATTTCTGGATGAAGCAAATCTAAATAAAAAAGGAGAACAATAACAATGATAGAACTGCCCGAAAGCCGGCATCTTGCCGAACAAATCAAAGAAAATTTAACGGGCAAAACCGTTATGAACGTGTCCGCAAACAAATCGCCCCACAAATTCGCTTGGTTTCACGGCGACCCCGCCCTTTACCACGGCAAACTCACAGGGAAAATCATAGCCGGAGCGAACGCCTACGGCGGCATGGCGGAAATCGTATTTGACGGCGCGCGCCTTGTCAGCGGCGACGGGGCCAACCTGCGTTTCTTCGCCCAGGGCGAAAAATTGCCGGACAAGCATCAGATGCATATAGAATTTGAGGATTTTTCCTCCCTTGTCTGCTCGGTTCAGATGTATGGTGGGATGTGGGTATTTATAGACGGCGTTGACAAAGACGAAGGCTATTACCTTTCGTCAAAAACCAAAATAAGCCCCATATCGGAGGAAAACAGCGAGGATTATTTCTTCGGTTTGATGAACGACGTCAAGCAGAATTACAGCGTCAAGGCGTTTTTGGCGACCGAACAGCGGTATCCGGGCCTTGGCAACGGCGTTTTGCAGGACATCCTTTTTAACGCGAGGGTCCATCCCCGCCGCAAGCTTGAAACGCTGACGCAAAATGAAAAAGAGGCCGTATATCACAGCGTGAAGCAGACGCTTTCCGAAATGACGGTGAAAGGCGGCCGCGACACGGAAAAAGACATTTTCGGCTGCCCGGGCGGGTATAAAACGAAACTCTCCGCTAAAACAAAAAACGACCCCTGCCCTGTATGCGGCGACGATATTGTCAGGGAGGCGTACCTGGGCGGGAACGTCTACTTCTGCCCCACCTGCCAAAAATACGAGAAAAGTGCAGTTCGAAAATAAATTTTCAAACTGGAAGTATTGTTCTTTCGCATCGTATATGATGATGCGAATTTGTTTCACAAAACGAACAATACTTCTACCTGTCATAGAAAGGATAGTTATATTATGCAGCCCATACGCATCATAGAAATCCCCGGCTGCAAAATGGTTTCGTCGGGAGCCGGTATGTTCGGGGAGGATAAAATCGATAATTTCGCAAAATGGTTCTCATCCCTGCCGCGAACGGTGCATTCGAGGGATTACCTCACCGATTCCTACACGGAATCCACTGATGAAATCTACGAAAAAGGCGAATTCAACGGGATGCTTTGGTATTACGAATATACGGACGGCATGGATGTGCCGGAAGAGTATGAAATTGTTGATTTCAAGGGCGGCCTTTACGCCGTGGCGACGGATATCGACCAAAAAACTGATGTTAAGAAAATGAAAAAGGCGGTGAATAAGTTTTTGAAAGCAATCGGGTTTATTCCTGACAAAAGCCGACCGGAACTTGGGAATATCATCACATCAGAGGCCGCGCAAAAGGTTTTGGGTTACGAGCAAATGGATTATTATACGCCGGTAAAGGCGCTAAAATAAACACGGACGAAAGGCGGCAAAAAATGTCACAAATGAAAGACATTATCAGCGAAGCCCGTTTTGATATCATCGAAGAAGCGGACAGGGAATTTATAATCGCTTTCGATAAGGAGATGCGCGGTTTGGGCTATGATTTCGGCGGAGATATCGGCAAAGGCTACTGCTGGGGGAAATATATGATCATATATTCAAAATCCGGGGTGAAATCAAAAAAAGTGGCCGCCCGGATTTTTATCAGGGACGACTGCATTGTCCTGCGGCTTTATTTTTCGGGTATCGACAAACACCGCGCCTACATAGAAAACACGCCGCTTCATATCAAGGAAGTGTTTACGGGCGAACACGGCGATTGCGGGCATTGCGAGGGCGGGCACAGGGAAGGCGGTTTTTGCAAATTCAGGAAAACATATACGGTTGCTAACCGCAGTTTTGAAAAATGCAACGGCGTCGTCTTTGAATTTTGGTGGCCGGATTTAGCAAAATTGCCGGATTATATGGATTTATTAAATGAATTTTATGCGGGAAAAGGGGGCGGGAAAAATGCAACCTAAAATTATCAGCAGGGACAAGCTATATATCACAGGCCTTACAGGCAACGGCTCTAAAACAGGTGAGGTATGGAGCGATTTTGACAGCAAATATAATAAAAACCCGTTTCCGAGAGCCGACGAATGCGGATATGAGATCCGTTATTACGACAGCGAAAGGCCCGCCGTCCTCGGCAAAGACATCCATGTGGGGTTTTCGGCCGAAGCTCCGGGCGATATCGGCGGTTTTGCAACAATTGTCCTGCCCGCAGGCGAATACGCGGTTTTCGATGTGTACGTTGCGAAAGGCTATGACAGCGGTAACAAAGAGATGGATGAATGGCTTAAAGACAACGCGGCGCAATATAGACCGCGCCTGATTGACGGTATCGGATATATTGTTGAATGCTACAATGAAAAATTTGACGGCGGCGATAAGCCAGATTCAATTGTTGAAATATGGGTTCCGATCCATAAAATATAAAAAACTAAAAGGAGAAAAAACCATGGAAAACCAAAAAATCTGCCAATGCTGCGCGATGCCCTTGACAAACGCCGAGGATTTCGGCACCAACGCCGACGGGAGCAAAAACGGGGATTACTGCAAATACTGCTATGAAAACGGCTCTTTCGGCGAGGAAAAGACGATGGAGGAGGTAATCGAGATCTGCATACCCTTCTGCCTTGAAGCGGGCGCGTACAAAGACGCGGAAACCGCCCGCGCCGCCATGACGGGATTTTTCCCGACGCTTAAGCGCTGGTCAAAGAATGAAAATTAAATATACAGGTATTCCGTAGGGGACGACGCCCTCGGCGTCCCGAAATATAGATAAAATCTTGTTGCAAACGGGACGATGTGGGCATCGTCCCCTACGGGTATCACATTAAAAGGACGGAATTATATGAATGAATATAAATACCATTGCCAGCACCAGGCGGAATCCTTTGCCAAAGCGATTGTCCCCGTGCCCGACGATTATCCTTTAAAGGACGGCCTGCCGGAGGATTTTAGGATTCGTTTCAAAAAATTATGTGAACTTGCGAAAGAAGTCTATATGGATATGGCAAAACAGCCGGAGTCCTACGGGCTGATGCTTGTTGACATCGAAAGCAAAGACCAAAACCGCGCCCGCGACTGCTACCGCACTATTCACAGGTTCGCCGACCTGTTGAGTCGCCTCTGTTCGTCGGGCGAACTGAAAAACCGCCAATTGGCCGTTGGCGCGGACGCGTTCAAAAAGGCCGTAAAAAAAGGCACGGGTTTGGTTTCGGGCCCCGTGCCGAAATATGAGCTGATTCTGTCCCGGCTTTCCGCTTTCGGTTTTGTTTTTTCGGGTTTTGACGGAAAACCCTACGGCAAAAAAACCGAAGCCTTCACCGTCGAATATCCCGACGACCCGGATATGATGGATACGATAAAAACATACTGCGAATGCTATGAAGTTCTCAAAAACAAAGAAAACAGGCCGGAAACCGAATATTCCCTGCATGAAATGCATCACCGCTTTTACCGTTTTGACTACAAAATAACGTCAGACCTCGCGGCTATCCCAACAAGGCAATGGGTAAGCGACGACGCGGGTTACAACGGTTTTCCCCCGGAACTGAAAATGTTTTCCCTCGCGTTCTACGACGAGTCGCTTAAATACAAGGGGATAAAATTCGACGGGGAATACCATTACAAATCCAAGCGCGTCGCCCGCATACAGCAAGGATACATGGCTTTGGGAAATCCGAAATTCAGGCTGTCGGTAAAGCTTTCAAAGCCCGACAAATATATGGATATAATCGAAAAGCTGCCCGACGACATTCAAAAGCCTTTTGAATGGGGCAATTGCCGTTATTGCGATTTTCAGGGGGCGACGCGGGAGCATTGCAAATTCCGCGTCCTATGGAACTATGACGGCATAGCTTTGGCGGGCTGCGCCCATGCGTGTTTTGATTTTGACGCTTTTGACCCGGAATACGCGCCGGTGTATTGGCAGCTGATAGAAAAAGAGTACAATTTAACAAAATTGTAGGGGCGATTGTTAATCGCCCGCAGCTTAGTGAAAATTTAGGAGGCGACACAATGAACATCAAAAATTATCTAACCGAAACAGCCAAAAAAAACGGTTTAGACGCAAATAATCTGCAATTCCCCGACTGCGAAATAGGCCCCGCGAAAATCAAGGTCATTATGATCAACGAAGTTGTGCCGAAAAACCCGGACGACTGGTTCTACAGCGAAACCGACAACCCAGAAAACAGGAGAAACGCGTTAGGCTTGTTCGAAAGCGCGGGTGTGAAATCCTCGGCGCGAGGGGATCCCGTTAAAAATATGAGTGACATACTTGATTTGGGCGTCTATATTACCGCCGCTTTGAAAACCCCGAAAGAGGGCTACACGGCCGACCCCGAAGCCGTCAAGGCGCAGCTGCCGATTCTTGAAGCCGAGCTTGCGCTGTTCCCGAACCTTAAACTCATCATGCTCATGGGCGACGTGGCGATAAAAGCGTTTAACATGATCGCGAAAACAAAAACAAATACAAAGAAAAACGTCTGCCCCACGGGTTCGGCGGGCAGACGCAGGCACTGGAATAACGAGGAGTTTTATTGGAACGGCGTCCGCGTATTCCCGTCATATATAATGACCGGCAAGAACCTGCTGATTGAGCCGTTCAAGCGCGATACTATCACGGAGGACATAAAAAGGATGATGGAGATTTTAAGCGGAGGAAGAAAAAATGCCTGAAAAGAAAACGGCCCGGAAAATCGAAGAAGAACTGAAAGAAAAATTAAGCGGTTATGCGCTTAAAAACGCGATGGATTTTGTCGGTTTCATGAAAGCGAACGAAATGCCGCCCGATTCAGGCGATGACAACTGGTTCAAATATCAGGGCGAAAACATATGCTTGATTATAACGGGGCATTGCGAACCTAAAAATATGAGCGGCAATGGCGACAACTGGTCTGTTTTTTGGGCCAATTGCGAGGTTTGCTGGGGTGAAAATGGTGTGGTTGATAAAGAACTTGAAGATTTCGCCCATGCGCGGATAAACCCCTGCGGCAAATGCCCTTGCGAACACAGCCCGGGGATACGCAAAAGGATTTTCGGAAAAGCATATGAAAACTCCTGTTATTCGACTTTTTGTTTTGACAATCCCGATGCCGGGGATTTGGAGCATATAAAAACATTGGCTAAAATGAGAAAACAAAACATTGCCGACATGAAGCGCGCCGAATAAGAATTATGCGGTGCAGGATTTGGTATGCCGCCCTAAAGTAGGGGACGCCGCGTAGGCGTCCCTTAAAGTTTACATTTTTATCTTGTTTCGTTGAATCCGCTCCCAAATATAGTCAAACTCATCAATAAGCAACGGGCTTGGCGGCTGTCCTTCCTGCGGGAAGGGCAGTTCCGTGTTAGCGACGATACCGCGCTTCCAAAGCATATGCTTAAGGAAATAGCGGTTGTTCAGGTTAAAAATCTCAAGGTAAGGCAGCAGCCTGGTGTAATATATGTCAACCGCCCCGTCGATATCGCCGCTTAAATAGCTGAAAATTACGTCATTGTGTATTTCGGCGGCTTCCGTCCCTGTCATAAAAGCCGTAACGCCCAGGCGCAGCAGCTGGATCATATGAAACCCCGCCGCGCCGCCGATAATCTGCATTTTCCCGCCCGTGCGGGACATCAGCTCTTGTGTTTTTTCGAGGAAGCCCCCGCCTTCGGCTTTGGCGTAAAGGCATGACGGGATTTCTTCCCCCAGTTTGACGATAAAATCCGCGTCGTAACAGGCCTTTGACGCGCCTGTGTCCTGAATGATGACGGGCAGGCCGCAGACATCCGCGACCCTTTGATAATACTCGAAAAGCCTGTCTTTTTGCATGGCGCCGAAAACGGGGGAGCAGACCATCAGCAGGTCCGCGCCAAGCTTTTGCGCTATTCTTGCATTCTCTAAGCTGTCAGCCAAGGATAAATCCGTGGTCCCGATGAAAACCGGGGCTTTTCCGTTTACGCGCTCGACCACCGCCGATATAATCTGTTCCCGCTGTTTCGCGCCGACTTTGAAATATTCCGACGCGCCGCCGAGATGCCCTATGGCCGCCGCCTTGTTTTCAAGGCAGTAGTCAACAACGCGGTTCAGGCTTTCCAAGTCCAATTCCCCGCCCGGGTGTATGGCGGTCGGCAAAATAGGCATTTGCCCGCGGAATTCGTATGGCTAATTCATTATAACAATCCCTTTACAAAATGATAATGTGTATTATATAATAAGATAAGGCAAGTGTCAAATTAAAGTTATAAGGAAGGGATTTGTTTATGAAAAATAAGCTTAAAATTATTATCGCCGTCATCGCAGTTGTTTTAATATTTTTAACCGGTTTCGCGGCAGCTGTGTATAAAAATTGGTGGCTTAAACCGGACATTTTATATCAGGCTCCTGCCCTGCCCGGGGCGGAGCTGCCGAGACTGCCGTCAGAAGCGGCGGAAACGGGATTCACTGCGGAATTTGCCCTGCCGACGCTGACGCCGGAAAACGCGGGGCCTCTGCTTAAAAACCCTGACAGGGGCCTGCGTATGGAAACATATATGACGCTCGGGGATGCCCCGGAGTGCTATCCCGGCGACATGGGCGACCCTTACGAAAAATTATTGAATTTTATTGAAAAATACCGCGAGGACAGCCCGACCGTCGTCCAGCTGTACGTTTATTTGTGCCGTTATAACAACAGGCCCCTTGACGAAAACGCCTTTTCGCAGCTGGAACGGATGTTTGAGCTTTGCCGTGAACAAAAAATAAGGGTATTGCTGCGTTTTGCCTACCAAAACGAATCGAACCCCGACGCCGGCTACAAGCGCGTGGACGGGCATTTGCAACAGATAGGGGAGTGGTTCGGGGCAAACGGCCAATTGGTTGACGACGTTGTTTACTGCGTGCAGGCGGGCATAGTGGGCTATTGGGGCGAAGGCCACAACAACAAGAACTTCAAGTCCATCCATATAGGCCGTGCTTTTGACCGTTTGCGCTCGATAACCCCCGATGATATTTATATACAGGTACGCAATGTTGACTTATTGCAAAAAGTTTCGTGGGCGCCTTTGAGCTTCGGTATGCACGACGATTATATAATCGGCGAAAAAAACGGCGAATGGAGCTTTTTCTTAGGCAAAAACGACGAGGAAGAAAAGCTGCTCGAAGAACGGTTCAAAAATACCGTAAACGACGGGGAAATGCCCTGGGGCGTAGCGACGTATTACGATAAAAAGGACGGCGAACCCCTTGACAGCATTGACCCTGTCGCCGTGCTGGGACAGATAAAACAATATTCCCTAACGACATTGTCGCTGGAGCATAACTACCGCGAGGGCGATTTCGGGCGCGTATTTTCAATGGAACGCTGGAAGGACGTGCCTGTCACCCCCGGGCAGCTGGAAGCGCTTGATATGCCTTATCTGCCTTCTTTGTTTGAAAACGGCGAAATGTCGGCTTATGACTATATCCGCTATCATTTGGGCTACCTTTTGAGTGTAACCTCCTTCGAGTTTGACGAAACGCAAAATAAAATACGCTTCACCATACAAAACAGCGGCTTTGCCGCGCCGCTTAACTTTAACGCCCTGAGCGTCGTTATTGACGGCACGGAATACCTTATTGGCAGCTATGATAAATACGCTTTGGGCTCAATGCGGGCGGTTGCGTACACGGCCGCTCTGCCCTATGATTTTATTCAGGAGGGCCCGCATGAATTTAATATAAAGCTGGCGCGCCGCGCGGGGTCGGATATTTGTGTTCGTTTTGCGAATGAAAATGACATCTTTTGTTAATTATGTATTAAAAACTTATTGAAAATTTTACCGTTTTATTATTGCAAAATTATTAATATTGTTATATAATTATTATGCGTGAAAATATTTATTAAATAAAAGGAGAATTTTTTTATGGATGCTATTATTAAGTTTTTCGCCCCTATTTTATCTTTCCTGCTGATTATCGGGATGTTTACGGGTCTTGTGAACCCCCCCGTGGCGGATTTTGTCCCCAAGGACATAACTTTCCCTGCCGACACAAGGGAAAAGATGACGATAATCGACAGCGGGGCCAGCGATTACGTTATAGTCGTCGGCGAAAACGCTGTCCCGGCCGAGGCAATGGCGGCTCAAAAGCTTCAGGGCTTTTTAAAGCAGATAAGCGGCTTCGAGCTTCCGATAATCACCGACGACCAGGCTTCGTCCGCCCTGAACGAAATAATAATCGGCGACACGAACCGCTATGCGATGGACGCGGAGAAATTCGAGTCCCTCGGCAACGACGGGTTTGTCATCAGGACGAACGCGGACGGCAAATACGGTGATATAAACGAAGGCGATATAGTCTTAATGGGCGGCCAGCCCAGGGGGACGCTTTACAGCGTCTATGATTTCCTTGAGAAATTCCTCGGCTGCCGCTGGTTCTCGATTGAGATGACCATAATACCCGAAAATGACGTGGTTGGCGTGCCGGTGGACATCGACGAAATCGAGATTCCATACTTTACCTACAGGCAGCCCACACTGGTGTGGCGGCTGACCTCCGCCGACGTGGACTATTCCCTCGCCAACAGGGTCAACGCCCAGGGCATGATAGGCAATGCCACGTGGCCGGAGGAATACGGCGGGGTGGTATATTATCCCGTCACCCATTCGGCTTTGACAATACTGCCCCCGTCCAAGTATATCGCCGAGCATCCCGAATATTTCGCTAAAAACGCGGACGGCAGCCCGATGGAATGCGAACACGGCGAGAACAACCCCTGCCTTACCAACCCCGACGTCCTTGAAATTTATAAAGAATATGCCCTTAATATTATGAATAACAACCCCGGCACCCAGGGTATTTCCATGGGCCTGAACGACAGCGGCACGATTTGCCAGTGCGTGGACTGCAGGGCTCTCTATGCCCAAGAAGAAAACCCGTTGGCGGGCCAATCAAGGGCGCTGATGGAGGTTCTCAACGCGGTCTGCGAATACCTTGTCGACATGGGCCATACAAAAGTGACGATCAACGCTTTCGCCTACGGCACAGCGACCTACCCGCCCAGCATAGACCTGCATCCGAACATCGTCATCCATTTCTGCCCAATCAATATGTGCTACATACACAAGGCGGGGGAGTGCGATTACTGGGAAAACATCTATTATTTCGAGGAAGTGCTTGAAGGCTGGTCGAAGATAGCGAAAAAAATCACGGTTTTCGAATACCCCCTTTCCTATAACGAGCCGGGCATACCCTATCCCATCTGGACCGCCCTGCAGACATATATGCAGTATTATTACGAAAACAACGTGATAGGGCTTTCATGCTGCGTAGCCACAATCCATGACGTTAACTTCTATGTAATGAGCCAATACCTTTACGCTAAACTTCTGTGGAACCCCTATATTGATTTAGAGGAAGTATATCAGGACTTTCTGCCCAAATATTACGGCGGCGGCTGGCAGTACCTTAGAGAATACATCCGCGCGGCCTCCGAGGAGTACGGCGGCAGGACGATAGGCGGCGTGACGTACCACGGCAACAGCCTTGACGGCGCGTCGGTCACAGGGAACTTCTTCCTGACAAAAAATGAGATAAAATATGTCGAAGGCCTTTGGGCGAAAGCGAAGGAACTGGCAGGGGGCGCAAAACAGCTTGAAAACGTGCGCCGCGCCGAGCTTTCGTTCAGGATTTGGAAATCAGACAACTTCCGCGGCGAATTCTGGCCGCTTAAAATCCCCACGTCGATAAGGATGGACGCCAACAAGCAGCTTTATGACGATATATGGGAGCTTGGCGTCACATGGCACAATCAGGCCGATTATCTGCCCACCCCCGATGAATTCTATGACCTCCAGCTTTACCTCCTTTTCCCGAAATACTGGTCGTGGAGGCAATTGGGCCGTGACAACCAAGGCAATGTTGACAGCTTCTTAGAGCTTTTGATAGGCGTATTGAAATAAGACGCGCGCTGTACAGGGGACGCCGTCCGGGCGTCCCCTGTATATATTAATTTTGATGAGGAGTAGTAATTATGTGTAAAGGACAAAAATTTTTCATCTGCAAACATTGCGGCAATCTGATCGGACTTATCGACAACAAAGGCGTTCCGATGATGTGCTGCGGCGAGGAAATGGCGGAGCTTGTACCCAATACCGTTGACGCCGCCGCGGAAAAACACCTGCCCGCCGTAACCGCCGCCGGAAACGGCATAAGCGTCCGGGTCGGAAGCGTTCCCCACCCGATGGAGGACAAACATTACATATCCTTCGTATATGTCGAAACCGAATGCGGCGGCCAGCGGAAATGCCTGTGTCCGGGGGACGAGCCGAAGGTCGATTTCTGTTTCGCGGACGACAAACCCGCCGCCGTTTACGCCTATTGCAACCTGCACGGGCTGTGGAAAACAGAAATCCGGTAGGGGCGATTATTAATCGCCCGGAAATACCACACTTTAAAATTATATAAATGAAAGGATGATTATAAAAATGATTAAAACCGTAAAAAAATTGTTATCCGTATTATTATGCGCCCTTATGCTGCTGATTCCGCTAGGCATTGCTTCAAAAGCCGCCGATGAACCCATAGTCGCTGAAGCGCCATTAAAATACACCGTTCTGGGCGACTCCATAGCGGAAGGCGTTGGCTCGAAAAACAAAAAAACGGACGGGTTCTCGGCCATAGTGGCCGAAACAAAGGGATACGATCTCAACAATCTCGCTTTGGGCGGCATACCGTCCGAAATTCTGATGAAATGGGTGCTTGAAAAGGAAAACGTCCGGGACGGCATAGCCGAAGCGGACATAATCAGCGTTTCAATAGGCGGTAACGATTTCCTCCTCTCGGGCATATTCAGCATGGTGATAAACGCCCTGCTGAAGGACGATTACACCGTCGTTGACGGGATAATCGCAGTTTTCAAGGAAAATTTCGAGGTTATAATCGGGGAAATCCGCGGTTTGAACGAGGGCGCCATGCTTATAGTGCAGACCTTGTACAACCCAATGGAAAGCATCTTGGTCATAGGCGAGGTATACGACAAGGCCGTTTCGTCGCTCAACGAATGCTATTACGGATACCTTGAGGACAACCCGGGCGCGTATCTGATAGCCGACGTCTACGGCGCGCTCAAGGGCAGGGACGGCATGATCTGCCCCGACCTGGTGCATCCCTCAAACAAGGGCCACGCCATGATAGCGCAGGTGGTAATGGACGCAATCGACGGCACGGAAACGGAGCTTCCGCCCCCTGAAGAGGTTGCGCTGAGTACATTCCAAAGGTTTTTCCAGAACGTTATAACCTTCATCAAATGCGCCTTCTACTGGGCAATGGCAATGCCGGGCTATATAATCGAGTACGGCCCGATATATTCGCAGATGTAATGTTAAAGAAGCTTTGTCAAAAAAGAAAATGCGGAAGGCAGGGGGCGTAACACAAGGGGACGGTTCTCCTGTGTCCTTGAGAAAACAGAAAACACAGGTTAAAACAGGCAACACATGAGAACCGTCCCCTTATGTTCTGTTCATCTCTAAAAAAATACAGGGACGGCAGACCCGTCCCTTACGCATTTTATTAACATTGGGACGTCGAGGACGCCGTCCACTACAAAAGCGGGGTTTTAGAAGAAATCAACTCTCAATTCTCAATCCCCAACCGTTCCTTGGCCTCATCCCGTAATTTGAACTTCTGTATCTTCCCGCTGGCCGTAAGCGGGAATTTGTCCGTAAAGAACACATGGCTCGGGGTTTTGTGGTTGGCGAGGTTCTTTTTCACGTAATTCTTGATCTCTTCGTCCGTGGCGGAGGCGTTTGCCTTTAAAATCACGAAGGCGCAGGCCTCCTCGCCGTATTTTTCCGAAGGCACGCCCACCACGGTCACGTCGGACACGGCTTCGTGGGTGTATATGAAGTCCTCTATCTCCTTCGGGAATATGTTCTCGCCGCCGCGGATTATCATGTCTTTTATGCGGCCCGTAATCCTGTAATAGCCGTCCGCGTCAACCGCCGCCAGGTCGCCCGTGTGGAGCCAGCCGTCCTTGTCGATGGCGGCGGCTGTGGCATCGGGCAGCTTGTAATAGCCCTTCATCACGTTGTAGCCCCGCACGCAGAACTCGCCGTCAACGTCCGTGCCGACTTCCTCCCCCGTTTCGGGGTTTACGATTTTCGTTTCCATAAACGGAAGGGTTTTGCCTACGGTGGCGACCTTGCGCTCTATCGTGTCCTCGGTGGTGGTCTGGGTGCAGCCGGGGGAGGATTCGGTCTGGCCGAACACTATTGTTATCTCCTTCATATTCATTTTGTCGATAACGTCCCGCATGACCTTGATCGGGCAGGGCGAGCCGGCCATTATGCCCGTGCGGAGGGTCGAATAATCGTATTTCTCGAAGTCCCTGTGTTCCAGCATCCCTATAAACATGGTCGGGACGCCGTGGACTGCCGTGCATCTTTCGTATTCGATGGTGTGCATGACCTTCATGGGCGTGTACCACAGCAGGGGCAGCATGGCCGTGCCGTGGGTGGCGGACGCCAGGATCGCCAGGACCATGCCGAAGCAGTGGAAAAACGGCACGGGGATGCAGAGCCTGTCGTTTTCGGTGAATTTCATGCAGTCGCCTATGGATTTGCCGTTGTTCACAAGGTTTTTGTGGGTCAGCATGACCCCCTTGGGGAAGCCTGTGGTGCCTGAGGTATACTGCATATTCACAACGTCGTCGGGGTCGAGGCTGTCTTTGGCCTCTTTGTATTTTTTCTCGGAAATAAGTATTCCGAAATGCTCGATGTCGTTCCAGTGGTACATACCCTCGTAATAATTGTCGAAAGATATGACCATTTTCAGCATAGGCAAGGCCGCCGACTCCAGATTGCCCTTTTCGCACGTTTTCAGTTCAGGGCAGACGGAATATATCGTCTTTTCGCAGTCGATATCCTTCAGCCCGTCGCAGATGAATAGCGCCTTGCTGTCGGACTGCTCCAAAAGGAATTTAAGCTCGTGCTCTTTGTAGCTCGTGTTGACCGTGACCAGCACGACGCCGATTTTCGCCGTGGCGAAGAACAGAACGAGCCATTGGGGGTAGTTCGTCGCCCAGACCGCCATATGGTCGCCGCGCTTGAAGCCCATGCCCAGCAGGCCTTTCGCGATTTTATCGACCTTTAGATTGAATTCGTACCAAGTCTTGTCGAATTCCATTTCGATGTACTTCACCGCCTGATGCATGGGGAATTTCGCGGCCGTTTCCTCCAGCATCCGCCCTATGGTGATATTCAATAATTTTTCCATTGTCTTTTCCTCTTTCATTAAATATAAAAAACCCGCGAATCTCTTCGCAGGTCATTTTAAAAAATTGTGTGGTTTTGATACCTTAAAAATTAATGCAACACGAACCTGCCCTATTCATATTTTAAGCCGAGGCTTAAAAGGATAAGGCCGAGGAGAAGGCTGTTATTATTTTTTACGACAGTTGGATTAATCATAAAAAACCTTTCGTGCTGTTTTTCCATCTTTTTTGCATAATATCACATATTATTGCCGATGTCAATAAAATATATAAAAATTTACGCATTTTTTCTATTGCATACATATTTACGGCAAATTGTTTGATGTGATTTATTAAATATCACAATTTTATTTGTCTATTGAAAATCCATCGTATTTATGGTAAAATATGAAGGAAAGCAAGCATAGCGATAAAAGACGGATACAAAACTTGTAAAACAAACGGAGGATTAATCAAATGTCAACCGAAATACTGTTCGCGAACATGGCCTATTCGAGATACGACGAGACACTGACCCTGCCTTATAAATTTTCGAGGCTGCTGGACGAAAGCGGCCTTGAGGACAAGGTAAAGGGCAAAACCGTCGCCATTAAGATGCACGTGGGCGGCGGGACTTCCTATTCGACCATACCGCCCGTGTTTATACGGGAGCTGGCGCGGTTTATCAACGAGTGCGGCGGCGACTGCTTTGTCACCGACCATTCCATACACAGCAGGCGGCCCGAAAACAGGGGCTATGCCGAAGGCGTCCTGGGCTGCCCGGTGCTTGACGGCTGCGGCTTCCTGAACAAATATTATTATGAAAAAGAAGTGGGTTTCAAGTCCTTCAGGCACGTGGACATCGCAGGGCTTATCCACGACGCGGATTTCATGATCGACCTGACCCACGCCAAGGGCCACGGCTCCTGCGCCTTCGGCGGCGCTTGCAAGAACATAGCCATGGGCTGCGTTACCCGCAGGACAAGGCACGAGATACACGGCCTTGAGGGCGGGCTTACCTGGGATAAGGATAAATGCACACGGTGCGAGCTTTGCATTGGCTCCTGCAACCATTACGCCAACAAATTCGACAAAAACGGGGATTACGACATCAATTTCCACCACTGCACCCTGTGCCAGCACTGCTCGAAGGTATGCCCGACGGGGGCAATCGCCATCGACGGCAACAACTACATAGACTTCCAGCACGGCCTTGCCCTATGCACAAAGACCGTTTTGGATACCTTCGACAAGGGGAACGTGTATTACATAACGTTTTTGACCCAGATCACGGCCCTTTGCGACTGCTGGGGAATGACCACGCCGTCGCTGGTGCCTGATATCGGGATAATCGCGGGGGATGACATAGCCGCAATCGAAAACGCCGCGCTTGACCTCATAAAAACCGAGGATCTGATATCCGCAGGCATACCAGAGGGCATGGAACTGACGGGCAAGGGGCATCTTTTCGAACAGCTCCACGGGAAAGACCCCTACGCCCAGCTGACGGAGCTTGAAGCGGTCGGCGCGGGGAACAGGGAGTATTATCTGACCGAGGTAAAATAATAGCTGACAGAAGCGAGATGACAGAGGACAGAAAATGAATAAAAAAGCTTTTATCATTATTATCATATCTTTTTGCGCCGTTTTAGCGGCTATTTCGATATTTAAAGGAGGCGATATTTTGGATCTGTTTTACGGGAAAAAACTGCGCGGGTCGGCAGTCAATTTGCCTGCGGGGTTCACCGTTACTGCCCACGCCGGGGCGCTCGGCACCGAGCCTAACACATATGGCTCAATAAAAACCCTGCTTGAATGGGGCGCGGACATTATCGAGGCCGACCTGCGGTTCAATGATGAGGGGACGCCCGTATTGGCACACGACGCGGTCAAAAACGGGCAGGAAACGCCGCTTTTATCCGATATTTTTGGGTTGCTTAAAAATTATGTAACCCAAATGAACATTGACGTAAAAGAATCCCGCAATTTAGCGGAGGCCCGGCGCCTCGCGGAGGAAGCGGGGATAATTGACAGGGTGTTTTTTACCGGGATTTCCGAGGGAACCGTTCCCGCAGCCCAAAAAGATGCGCCGGGGATACCCTATTATCTAAATAAAGAATTGGACGAAAAAAAACTCGAATATTATGATTATCTGCAATCCCTCGCGGATAAAGTTAAAGAACTCGGCGCAATCGGCCTCAATATTAACTACAAATACGTTTCAAAAGAGCTGGTGGACACAATGCGCGAAAACGGCCTTCTTGTCAGCGTCTGGACGGCGGACAGCAAAAGGGCTATGGTCAAAGCGCTTGCAGCGGGCGCCGACAATATCACAACGCGGCATCCGGACGTTTTATCATGGCTTATTGCTGATTTGGAACCGCGTTAGCCCAAAAAACCGGCTATTATCCGAATAGCGTCGGCGGCGGGGAGCGGGCTGCGGTATTTGCCTGATATTACCGTATAAAGCTTCTCGTCGTTCGGCGCTATATTTTCATCTATAATGGCGCAAATCGAGGATAGAATGCCGGGCAGATTTTCGCGCAGATACGCGTCTTTTTCCTCTTTTTCAAGAAAATTCGGGAGGACAATTTCGCGGCTTTCGCGGGCATGGGGCAGGGAGCGTGCAAGTTTCAAGGCGGCAGCCTTTTT
>Ga0123353_10003404_pt1 | contig 20101 bp, 33 predicted proteins | sample TergutLab28metaG_3_FD_92763 | JGI IMG/M metagenome (GOLD analysis project Ga0123353, IMG submission 92763) | Labiotermes labralis P3 segment gut microbial communities from Petit-Saut dam, French Guiana - Lab288 P3 | ecosystem: Host-associated > Arthropoda: Insects > Digestive system > Gut ... | reverse complement strand
AGAAAGTTCAAGCTACCAAGTTTCACTGGAAAAACGGCGTGAGTGAAGCTATTGAGCCCACTCAAACCGGAACTCCGCAGATTCCAGCGTCGGCTCACCAGGGTGGGCGGGACGCATAATAACGCAAGACAGAAACAGGTCGGTGGTGGTGAGGCGACGCGTGCCTGATCGGTTGATATTTCGGATAAGCGTATCGGTTGCTATCTACCTACAAATTTGTCGCACACCCAGGATTGCGCTATAACTTAGGCTGTATTTCTGCGTAAATTTGTGATAGAATACAAAGCAAATAGAGTATTTTATATACACAACATGGAGGAAAACGATGATAAAACCTACACTTATTGTGATGGCGGCCGGACTTGGAAGCCGTTACGGTGGATTAAAGCAAGTCGACCCGGTCGGGCCGGCGGGTGAAATAATCGTGGATTACTCAGCATACGACGCGTGGAAATCAGGGTTTGGCAGGATAGTATTCGTTATCAAAGAAGAGCTGGAGACATTGTTCAAGGAGCGGGTAGCAAACCGGATTGCCTCTGCGATACCCGTCGATTGTGTACTCCAGCGCCTCGAGGACCTGCCCGCGGGATTCTCTCATAATGCGCGACGGAAAAAACCCTGGGGTACCGGTCATGCTATTTATTGCTGCAGGGAAATCGTCAACGAACCATTCGCGGTTATCAACGCGGACGATTTCTATGGCGCCGACGCATTCGCCAAGGTCGCCGGATTTCTCCGGGAAACACCAGAGGACTCTAAGCACCATGCGTGTATGATCGGGTATTTCGTAGAGAACACGCTTACTGAGCATGGTTCCGTTGCGAGGGGGGTGTGCGACATATCAGAAAACGGGTATTTGAACAGCGTTACTGAGCGAACACGGATAGCGCGTGAGAATGGCCGAATCATAGACACGGACGAAGCCGGTTCTACGATTATCGCCCCCGGAACTGTCGTTTCCATGAACTTTTGGGGGTATACTCCATCTATCATGCATGAGTTTGAACCATATCTGCTCCGCTTTTTATATGAGAACCGTAATAATCTGGAAAAGGCGGAGTTTTATCTACCGTATTTCACCGATAAACTCCTTAAGGACGGAAGGGTGGATGTCAAAGTGTTGAAAACCGGAACAAAGTGGTACGGAGTAACCTACCGCGAGGATAAAGCGGCGCTTACTGAAGCCATCAAAGCAAAGATAAAAACCGGAGAATACCCTGAAAAACTTTGGGATTTTTAAGAGAACATGTGATGACTTTTGATTCCCGGACACGCTCCCGGAGAATTGTGGATTCTGAGAGTTTTCCATAATTCTAAATTTACTTCGATAAATATGAAATAACTGTTGACAAGCGACCCAACATTTGATATCCTACCTGAGCGCCTTATTTCGAACTGAGTCTTTGATTTGGATTTTTAAGGCGTATACGCGAAGAACCGGGAGATTGCAGGCATAGCGCCACAAGCGATTGTGAGCTGCAGGGCTGACCAGCCTGGTAACTTTCGGGGAGTATGTCCGGCGTCACATTGACACACTAATATGTTGATATGTGACGTGTAATCGGGCGGCTGAGAAATGTTGTGCAAGGTAAATCACCCGCATTTCTATAACCAGCCGGAACAGTACAGTAGTGGATGTGCATATTACCCGCCCGTCCTGAAAAGAACCCGGGATTACGAGTAAGATGCGTATCGGTCGGGTATGATGTTCCGGTTAGATTTCCGGGCAGGAATGATACGCACGGCTGAGTGTAAAGAATTTTGATTCAGAATATTAGTCGAGGGGAATCATTCTGGGAGACAGGGTTCTTGAAGTCAGCTTATTGCGAATCAAAATCAGGAGATTTCATTGCACACAACTGTTCTCTTCCGTAACTGACAGCGATTTGCATAAGGGAGGAAAAAGAAAAATATGGCAGCCAGTAAGAAAATGATACGCATAAGACTCAAGGCATATGATCACCAGCTCATCGATCAGGCGGCGTCTCAGATCGTCGAGACAGCGAAGCGCACAGACGCCCGAGTCTCGGGACCGATACCGCTTCCGACAAAGAAGGAAATAGTGACTATTCTGCGAGCCGTGCACAAATACAAGGATTCGCGGGAGCAGTTTGAGAGGCTCACGCACAAAAGGCTCATCGATATCATCGGGCCTACACAAAAAACGATCGAGGCGCTTATGTCACTTGAACTCCCCGCGGGCGTAGAGATCGAGATCAAGCTGTAACGCGGGAGCGCAACGCTTGTACAGTTGAAAGACGCACCCAGGCTTTCAGCTGTGGAAGGTCATGTTGGGTTGCTGAAAGACTCAACCAATAACCATAATAAGGAGTGAACGCAAATGACTAAAGCTATCATCGGGAAAAAAGCCGGTATGACGCAGATATTCGATGATAACGGAAAGGTTGTGCCCGTAACTGTAATTGAAGCCGGACCGTGTGTCGTAGTTCAGAAGAAGAGCGGCGAAAATGATGGATATGACGCTGTGCAACTCGGGTTCCAGGATGTCAAAGATCGAAAGCTCACTAAGCCGGAACTCGGTCATCTTAAGAAAGCCGATGTTGCTCCCAAGAAACACTTGAAGGAGTTCAGGATGGACGATACGTCGGCGCTTAATGTCGGCGACGTGCTGAAAGCTGATGTCTTTTCACAAGGCGATAAGGTTGACGTCACTGGCATATCAAAGGGCAAGGGATTTGCGGGTGTAATAAAACGCCATGGCGCAGGCAGAACACCGACTTCACACGGCGGGGGCCCGGTTCACCGCCATGCGGGTTCGATGGGTTCCGGAACCGACCCATCACGTATTTTTAAAGGTAAGATTGGAGCAGGACAGATGGGCGCCGAGCAGGTGACTGTCCAGAATCTTGATGTTGTCAAGGTAGACGCGGAGCTTAATATGATAGCCGTAAGAGGTGCGATACCAGGTCCTAAGGGAGGGATCGTCTACCTCAAGAATACGGTCAAGAACAAATAGGGAAGGAGAGAGCTAGATGCCAGCAAGTAAAGTATACAACATGAGCGGCGAGGTTATCGGCGAAGTGATGCTCTCCGAGACTGTATTCGGTGTCAATCCGAATATCGTGGCGATCCACGCTGTTATTAAGAATCATCTCGCTAACAAGCGGCAGGGTACACAGTCGGCGCTGACCCGCGCGGAGGTGAGCGGTGGCGGTGCTAAGCCGTATCGTCAAAAGGGCACCGGCCGGGCGCGACAGGGTTCGACCAGAGTCCCTCACTATACCCACGGCGGCGTAGCGTTTGCCCCTAAACCGCGCAGCTATCGCTACTCCTTAAACAGGAAACTCAGAAGGATCGCTTTAAAATCCGCGTTATCATTGAAAGCTGCCGATGAGTCGATCATCGTAGTCGACAGTATAGAAATGAGCGAGATAAAGACTAAAGACTTCAAGACGTTTTTGGATGCTATCGGCGTTGAGGGCAAAGCGCTCATCGTGACGCCAGAGGCAGACAAAAACGTCATTTTAAGCGCGAGGAATATCCCGGGTATCAAGACGACGTTCGCTACGCTGCTCAATACCTATGATATTATGGACGCGCGGACTTTCGTCGTCGACAAAGCGGCGCTCCCGTTGATCGAGGAGGTGTATGCGTAATGAGAACAGCATATGATATAATTCTGCGTCCGATCATAACAGAGCAGTCCACGGAACATGTCGACATTAAGAAGTACGTTTTCGAGGTAAGTCCCGACGCCAACAAGATTGAGATCAGAAAAGCCGTCGAGGAGATATTCGGGGTCGAGGTGCAGAAGGTCAGGACGCTTAATATGAAAGGCAAGAAGAAACGTACAGGCCGTTATCCAGAGGGTAGCAGAAAAGACTGGAAGAAAGCCGTAGTCAAACTGACAGACGGATCGAAGACTATCGAGTTCTTCGAAGGACTGGTATAGAGGCCATAGGGAGGATAATCAATGTCTGTTAAAACATATAAACCTACTACTCCGTCGAGAAGGCATATGTCAGTTTCCGGATTTGACGGAATAGATAAAAGGGCAAGACCGGAACGCAGCCTCACTGAGGTTCTCAAGAAGCATTCCGGACGCAACAGCTACGGACGTATTACTGTCCGGCATAAGGGCGGTGGCAATCGCAGGAAGTACAGGGTCATCGATTTCAAGCGCAACAAATTCGATATCCCGGGAACGGTTTTGCGCCTCGAATATGACCCGAACCGCTCGGCGAATATAGCGTTGATTGAATACCCTGACGGTGAGCGCCGGTATATCCTGGCTCCGGTGGGGCTGACGCAAGGCGACACAGTCGTTTCATCAAAAGAAGCCGATATCAAGCCGGGCAACTCCCTCCCGATTGCTTCTATTCCAATCGGTACGATCATTCATAATATCGAGTTGCATCCGGGCAAAGGCGCGCAGCTTGTCCGCAGCGCCGGAACGCAGGCGCAGCTCATGGCGAGAGAAGGCCAGATGGCGCAGATCAGGATGCCGTCCGGGGAGTATAGGCGTGTTCGAGTCAATTGCACGGCGACGATCGGACAGGTCGGAAATATAGATCACGGGAATATCCATATTGGGAAAGCAGGGCGCAAACGACATATGGGCATTCGCCCGACAGTCCGCGGTTCCGCAATGAACCCCGTCGACCACCCACACGGTGGTGGCGAGGGAAAGAGTCCTATTGGGCGTCCCGGACCGGTTACCCCGTGGGGTAAGCCGACTCTGGGCTATAAAACGCGTAAGGCTAAGAATCCCACCGATAAGTACATCGTAAAGCGCCGCGGTAAGAAATGATCCAACGCGCCGACGGCCGGGATGAGTAAGGCCGACGCGTTCGTTTTGCTCCCGGTAAGAGCTGGAGCCGCGAAACATGAATATGAATGATGGAGGAAGAAATGAGCAGAAGTGTTAAGAAAGGTCCCTTTGCAGCACCGGAGCTCGTCAAACGAGTCGATCAACTCAACGCGTCTGGCGAAAAGAAGGTGCTGAAGACATGGTCGCGCGCCAGTACGATTTTTCCATCGTTCGTTGGGCATACGATAGCGGTGCACGACGGTCGCCGGCATGTTCCCGTGTATATCACGGAAGATATGGTAGGCCATAAGCTTGGGGAGTTCGCTCCCACGCGTACCTATCGTGGTCACGCCGGCAGTAAAACGTCAAGATAAGGAGGCAGATGATTTATGGAAGCAAAAGCACATCTCAAGTACGCGAGAATCTCTCCGCGTAAGGTCAAAATTGTCTGTGACCTTATAAGGGGCAAGGATACGAAGATTGCAAAGGCGACGCTTGCGCAGATTCCCAAGGCAGCGGCGGAACTGATGCTTAAGCTCCTCAACAGCGCCGTGGCGAACGCAGAGAATAATTACGAAATGGATCCGGATAACCTCTATGTATCCGAAACCTACGTCAACCCAGGTCCCACGCTCAAACGGATAAGGGCGCAATCGAGAGGCAGGGCGAGCCGGGTACTCAAGAGAACGTCTCACATCACCATCGTCGTGGCTGATAAGGAATAGGGGGAGGATGCTATGGGACAGAAAGTAAATCCGCACGGGTTCAGAGTCGGTGTTATAAAGGATTGGGATTCCCGTTGGTACGCAAGAGCGGATAAAGTAGGAGATTTAGTAGTAGAAGACTATAATATCCGTAAATATCTGAAAGCGCTACTGTTTTCCGCCGGAGTTCCCAAGATTGAGATCGAGCGCGACAATGCCAAGGTCAGAATCTTTATACACTGCTCCCGGCCGGGCGTGGTCATCGGAAAGGGCGGCGCTGAAATCGAGAAGCTTCGTCGTGATATCGAGAAGAGAATCGGTAAGCCGGTAGCGCTCTCGATTGTCGAGGTCAAGAATCCCGATACGAACGCTCAATTGATAGCTGAAGGTATTGCCGCTAAGCTTGAGACGCGTATTGGATTCAGGCGCGCGATGAAAAATGCCATGAGCAGGGCGATGCGGCTCGGAGTGCGCGGTATCAAGGTAATGGTATCCGGCAGGCTAGGCGGCGCGGAGATCGCGAGAAGCGAGACATATCACGAGGGTACGATTCCACTGCAAACGCTTAGAGCTGACATTGAATACGGTTTTGCCGAGGCAGCGACGACTTATGGGCGAATCGGCGTCAAAGTGTGGGTGTATAACGGTGAAATTTTAAGCCAGACACTCCGAACGACACCGAGGACGATGGATACATCGCGGCCGCCAAGGGAACGCCGCGATAGGGGAGACCGCGGTAACCGGGGAGACAGAGGCGACCGCGGCGGACGTGGCGGCCGCGGACCACAGGGCGCGCCAGGTGGCTATGGTGGCGGCGGCTATGGTCGTCCAGCACCGGGAGGCCAAGGCTCATACGGCTCTCAGGGCGGGTATAATCGCCCATCACAGGGTGGCGGTTATCAAGGTGGAAGACCGCCGCAGGCACCGTATGCTCCGAGAGAAGGAGGCGCTAACTGATGCTAATGCCGAAACGAGTGAAACACCGCAAGGTACAAAGAGGCCGTATGAAAGGAATAGCCACGCGAGGCTGTACAATAACGTATGGTGATTACGCCATGCAAGCGTTGGAGCCGGCATGGATAACATCTAATCAAATCGAAGCGGCCCGCATCGCGATGACACGTTACTCAAAACGTGGAGGCAAGGTGTGGATAAAGATTTTTCCCGATAAGCCGGTAACGTCAAAACCGGCGGAGACGAGGATGGGGTCAGGAAAAGGTTCGCCCGAATATTGGGTGGCGGTTGTGAAGCCCGGCAGGGTACTCTTCGAGATAGCCGGGGTGTCGGAAGACGTCGCCCATGAAGCGATACGCCGGGCGGGACACAAGCTGCCCTGCAGAGTCAGGTTTATTAAGCGCGAGGGCATGCCGGAACGAGAGGACACGCCGGAGCGCGAGGAAGTAATTGAGACGGGGGGTGAATAAGATGAAGGCAAGTGAGGTAGTAATGCTCAGCCCCGCAGAGCTTGAAGAAAAGCTGATAGGACTTAAGAAGGATCTCTTCTTTTTAAGAATGCAGCACGCGACGAATCAGCTGGACAACCCCATCAAAATTTCCCAGGTCAGAAAAGACATTGCCCGAGTCAAGACAGTTATTCGCCAAAAGCAGCTTGAGAGCGCAGGAGGTTAAGACAGATGAGTGACATCAGAACATCCAGAAGGAAGACTAGGGTTGGCAAGGTCATATCGGATAAGATGGATAAAACCATCGTCGTCGCTGTTGAAAACCGCGTACCGCACCCGCTCTATAAAAAGATAATCAAGAGGACATATAAGCTTAAGGCACACGATGAAGACAATGAATGCACAATCGGCGACAGGGTCCGTGTTATGGAGACGCGCCCGATATCAAAGGATAAACGCTGGAGACTTATTGAGATCATCGAAAAGGCGAAGTAAGGGGGCAACAGGTCATGATTCAACAGGAAACGTTTCTGAAGGTCGCCGACAATACCGGCGCCAAGGAAATTAAGTGTATCCGGGTGCTAGGCGGATCCGGCCGGAAGTACGGCAGCGTCGGCGACGTGATTGTCGCATCCATCCGGAAAGCGGCGCCGGGCAGCGCGGCAAAAAAAGGTGAAGTCGTCAGGGCTGTCATAGTCCGCACCGCTAAGGGCGTACACCGTGCCGATGGCACATATGTGCGGTTTGACGAGAATGCCGCCGTACTTATCAAAGAGGATAAAAATCCCAGAGGTACCCGTATATTCGGCCCTGTGGCCCGTGAGTTACGTGATAAAGATTATATGAAGATTTTATCGCTTGCGCCCGAAGTCATTTGAGGAAGGGTTAAGAGTGGCAAACCACGTAAGCGTTTCGTGCCTTGAGTTTGTCGAAAGGAATGAGCTTTAAATGCATATCAAAACGAATGATACGGTCATTGTCTTGTCTGGCAGGGACAAAGGAAAACAAGGAAAGGTATTGAGCGTCGACCCGGAAGGCCGAAAAGCCATCGTGGAAGGCGTGAATATCGCCAAAAGGCACAAGAAACCACGCAAAGAGGGCGAACCGGGAGGAATTATTACGATGGAGACGCCAATCTACTTCAGTAAACTGATGCGTGTGTGTCCTAAGTGCGATAAGCCCACAAAACCCGCATACGACTTTGAAGATGATGGTAAGAAGTTCCGCGTCTGTAAGAAGTGCGGCGTGAAGATCTAGGGAGGAGAGGCCATAATGACAAGAATGAAGAAAAAATACCAGGAAGAGGCCGCTCCCGCGCTAATGAAGAAATTTGGGTACAAGAGCGTAATGCAAGTTCCCAAGGTCGAGAAAGTCGTAGTGAATGTCGGATGCGGAGACGCACGTGACAACGCGAAGGCCATTGAAGCCGTAGTGAGGGATATTTCGACAATAACGGGTCAGAAAGCCGTGGTCACAAGAGCAAAGAAGTCTGTAGCGAACTTTAAACTCCGCACAGGTATGCCTGTAGGCGTAAAAGTGACTCTGCGACAGGATAAGATGTGGGAGTTCCTTGACAGGCTGCTTAACGTTGCATTACCTCGCGTGCGCGACTTTCGGGGCATAAGCGCCAACTCGTTCGATGGACGAGGCAACTATGCGCTGGGCCTGAAGGAACAACTCGTTTTCCCGGAAATCGACTATGATAAGATTGAGAAGATCCGCGGTATGGATATCGTGATATGCACCACCGCGAAAACTGACGAGGAAGCCCGTGAGCTGCTGACCTGCTTAGGCGCCCCGTTCATTCAAACATAGGGATCACAGTACGGGAGCCGCGCGGAAAGTATTCTCATGCATTCCTATATTTGTCTGGACTTTCATCAGGAAAGGAATGATTACTTTTAAATGGCAAAGAAAGCAATGATACTAAAACAGCAAAGGGAGCAAAAGTATTCGTCCCGGCGCTATAACCGCTGTAAAATATGCGGACGCCCGCACGCTTATCTGCGCGACTATGGCATCTGCAGGATATGCTTCCGTAACCTGGCGTATAAGGGCCAGATTCCGGGAGTGCGGAAGGCGTCGTGGTAAGAGTGCGGAAAGCGACACCGAATGGTCAATGTATAGTGTGCTGTGGCGTGTCATAGGACGCTGGTCACCTCGAGCAAACAAGTAATTGTGTATGTTACCACTTGTACATTATCATCGATACCTTCGGTGCGAAAACAGGCTAATGCCTGTAACTCTAGATAGGAGGAAAGCGATATGCAAATCACAGATCCCATTGCCGATATGTTGACGCGTCTGAGGAACGCAAGCTCGGCAAAACACGCGACAGTTGATATTCCCGCGTCGAACATGAAAAAAGCGATTGCGGAGATTCTTCTGCAGGAGGGGTACATCAAAAACTTCCAGCTCATCAACGATGGCGTTCAAGGCATTATCAAGGTAACGCTGAAGTACAACGGGAACGAAAAGGCCATAGCGGGGTTGAGGCGCGTCTCTAAGCCCGGCTTACGGGTATACGCGGGCGCCGACGAACTGCCGTACGTTCTCAAGGGGCTTGGAGTAGCCATTATTTCAACATCCAGGGGCGTCATGACCGACAAGAAAGCCAGGGCCGCAAATGTCGGTGGCGAAGTCCTCGCGTTCGTGTGGTAGGGGGGTATTTAGATGTCTAGAATTGGAAGGACCCCGATAGCCATACCCGCGGGAGTGGAGATAAGCATATCTGATACGAATACCGTAACAGTCAAAGGTCCGAAAGGAACGCTCGAGAAGGCTATCAATCCCGATATCAGCGTTAGCGTCGACGGCGCGTTTGTAAACGTAGGCAGGCCTTCCGACGCGCCGCGGCACCGGAGCTTGCATGGATTATCACGGTCACTGGTGAACAATATGGTAATCGGCGTAACCGATGGGTTTAAAAAAGAACTGGAGATCAACGGCGTCGGATTCAGGGCTGTGAAGGAAGGGAAAAAGCTTGTGCTTAACCTCGGGTATTCCCATCAGATAATCGTTGAGGAGACTGACAGCATAACATTAGCCGTTCCGTCGCCCAGCAAGATCATAGTAAGCGGTATCGATAAACAAGAGGTCGGCCAGTTCGCGGCTGATATAAGAAAGAAGAGACCGCCCGAACCGTATAAGGGCAAGGGCATCAAATATTCATACGAGGTCGTTCGCCGTAAAGAAGGCAAGACCGGCGTGAAATAAAGAGAGGTGTGCCTAAATGATTAACAGACCTGATACGAGCGCACAACGCAAGAAGCGCCATAAGAGAGTACGCAGCAAGGTTTCGGGCACGCCGGAGCGGCCACGGCTCAACGTTTTCCGAAGTGAGAAGCATATATACGCTCAGATAATAGACGACACGAAGGCGGTGACACTTTGTTCCGCGTCGTCAGTCGAGAAGGATTTCGAGGGACCGGGTTCAAACAAGGAAGCCGCGCGCAGCGTCGGGAAAACGGTCGCTCAGCGCGCTGTAGCAAAAGGCATAGAAAATGTTGTGTTCGACCGCGGCGGATATATATACCACGGACGCGTGAAAGAGCTTGCGGAGGCTGCCCGTGAGGGCGGGCTGTCATTCTAACGGGGAGGAGGAAACATATATGGCTTTCAGCAATAACAGAAGAGACAACAGAAGAGACAACCGCAAAGAGGAAGTTCAGTCTGAGTTTACGGAAAAAGTCGTTTCCCTCAACCGCGTGTCGAAAACTGTTAAAGGCGGACGTATATTTAAGTTTGCGGCATTGTGTGTCGTTGGAGACGGCGCCGGCCGGGTCGGATTCGGGCTCGGAAAAGCCGGTGAGGTGTCTGAGGCTATCCGCAAAGGTATAGAGGACGCGAAGAAGAATGTGACTACGGTGACGATTTCCGGAACCACTATCCCCCATGAAGTTATCGGAGTGTTCGGCGCCGGCAGAGTCCTTCTCAAACCCGCCCCTCCCGGTACCGGAGTTATCGCGGGTGGTCCCGTACGCGCGGTCGTAGAGGCGGCCGGAATATCCGATATAAGGACGAAGTGCCTGCGCTCACACAACCCGCAAAACGTGGTCGCCGCCACGATGGTTGGGTTAAAATCGCTGCGCGATGCCGTGCAGGTTGCGAAGACAAGAGGTAAAACACCTGAAGAGATCGCCTAGGGAGAAGAAGACGGGAGTAGTGTTCCCGGCGCTTTATACCAGACAGTATCCGTTCCCGCGTTTCCTGCTCCCTGATCGCTAAAACCGGAGGTTATGAAGATGGCTAACTTAAGAATCAAGCTTGTAAAGAGCTTAAGCGGCAGGCATGATAAGCATATCGCCACAGCAAAGTCTCTTGGGCTTACTAAAATCGGAGCCGAGACGATCCAGCCTGATAATCCGCAGACAAGAGGTAAAATCATGCAGATCGGATATCTGCTTACGGTAACGGAAGAATAAGGAGGATGCGATCAATGTACCTTAATGAGCTTTCTCCCGCGGAAGGTTCGACCCATGCTAACAAGCGTAAAGGGCGTGGCCACGGAACCGGCAACGGCAAGACGGCCGGACGCGGGCACAAGGGTCAAAAATCCAGAAGCGGCGGCGGAACGAGGATTGGCTTCGAAGGCGGACAGATGCCGCTTGCGCGGCGAGTTCCGAAAAGAGGGTTTAACAATATTTTCGCAAAACCTTTAACGGCACTGAATGTCGCGGCTTTAAACAGATTTCCGGACGGCGCGACGGTCGGAGTTGATGAGCTTCTGGAGTCGGGAGTGCTGAGCAAATGCGAACATGGTGTAAAAATACTTGGAAACGGTATGCTGAACAGTAAACTGACGGTCAGGGCGGCTGCGTTTTCAAAGTCGGCTAAGGAGAAAATCGAGTCAGCCGGCGGAAAGGCCGAGGTGGTATAGAGTGATAGCAACACTGCGTAATGCGTGGAGAGTTGATGAAATAAGAAAAAAACTTCTCTTCGTACTGTTTATGATTCTTTTATACCGGCTGGGGAATGCGGTGACGGTACCATATGTAAATACAGCGCAACTAAGCGAGTATTTCCAGCAGTTAAGCAACACAGTACTGGGCCTTATAAATACTATGTCGGGCAGCGCGCTCGAACGCGCGTCGATATTCGCTTTGTCGATACAACCCTACATCAACGCATCTATCATTATCCAACTATTGACCGTGGCTATCCCTGCACTTGAGCGCATCCAGAAGGAAGGCGGGGAAGATGGCAAGAAGAAGATCGAGAAGATAACTCGTTATTCTACCATCGGTATCGCGGCGCTTCAGGGATATGGTTACTATGTACTTATAAGCCAAAACAATATGCTTGACCCGGGCGCGACAGGTTTCTGGCCTCCGGTCGTCATAGTGGCGACGTTTATGACAGGCAGCGCACTACTTATGTGGATGGGCGAGCAAATCACTGAGTTTGGTATTGGCAATGGTATATCAGTGATCCTTTTTGTCAGCATAGTAGCCAGATTCCCGACATCGATAGCGCAAATGGTCTCGTCTGTTATCGCGGAACCGGCGAAATGGTGGATCTATGTACTCATGTTGCTGGGAGCGCTGGCCATTGTCGTGCTCATCGTTATTGTCAACAACTCGGAGCGTCGTATACCAGTCCAGTACTCAAAACGCGTAGTCGGCAGGAAAATGTATGGCGGACAGTCAACGCATCTGCCGATGAAGGTAAATATGTCCGGCGTTCTACCGGTCATATTCGCGCAGTCAATAGCTTCGGTTCCCGCTACGATAGTTGTGTTTGTACCGAAGTGGCAAGACGGATGGCTGATGAAAGCGCTCGATACTAACAGTGTAACGTATATGATCATTTACTTCCTGCTTATTTTGTTCTTCTCATATTTCTATTCAACAGTGCAGTTTAACCCCATTGAGATAGCGAATAACCTAAAGAAGAACGGAGGCTTTATACCTGGATTCCGCGCGGGGAAGCCAACAAGCGAGTTTATCCAGAAGGTCTTGACGAAAATCACGCTGTTTGGCGCGCTTTATCTTGCTATCATCGCCATCACGCCGATACTTATAAGCCATTTTTCAGAAACAGCGAAGAACTCCGGCATATCATTGGGCGGGACATCAATTATAATCGTCGTCAGCGTTGCGCTTGAGACGATCAAGCAGCTTGAGTCGCAACTACTCATGAGGCATTATAAAGGATTCCTGGAGTAAGCAGAAAAGTGGGTTGTGATCGTAGGGGCAACCCCTGCGCAAGAAGGAGGATTTGCGTTGAAACTCATACTCTTAGGCCCACCTGGAGCGGGTAAAGGTACGCAAGCGGAACTACTGATAAAGAAGCTGAGCGTCCCGCAAATATCGACTGGAGACATCCTGCGCAACGCGGTAAAACAAGGCACTCCGATAGGGCTAAAGGCAAAGGCGTATATGGACGCGGGCAATCTTGTTCCTGATGATGTAATAATAGGCATTATGAAGGAACGGCTCACCGAGCCGGACTGTGCGGATGGGTACATTTTCGATGGAATACCAAGGACTATCGCTCAGGCTCAAGCTCTCGACGAGCAGGGAGTCGCGATCGACGCGGTGCTTTCGATCGAGGTTCCCGATGAGGAGATCCTCATACGATTGGGGGGCAGGCGCACATGCCCGGAATGCGGAACGATATTCCACATAACGACAAAACCGCCCAAGCAAGAAGGAGTATGTGATGTTTGCGGAGCGGAGCTGATAATAAGGAAAGACGATCATCCGGATACGATCCGCAACAGACTCGCGACATATCATAAAGAGACGGCGCCCCTTATCGACTACTACAAGGCGCAGGGCAAGCTTAAGGCAGTAAGCGGCTCAGGAAGCATCGATAAGAATATTGCCAGGACCTGCGAAGCGCTGGGGCTAAACAATAGATGAAAGCCGCGACACGGGATGCGGAAATGAAAACACTGTTATTCACTCCTATTTACATCGCCGGTTTGCGGCGATATGGAGGCTGTAATGATAAGGCGTAAAACCGCGCGTGAAGTCGAGATGATGCGCCGGGCCGGAGAAATTGCCGCGGCTGCCCGGCAAATAGCCGGGAAAATGGTGACGGTCGGCGCAACAACAAAGAGCATCAATAAGAGAGTACACGACTTCATTGTCGCACAGGGCGCAGTACCTATACTCCTCAACTACAGAGGATTCCCCGCAAGCGTATGCATATCGGTGAATGAACAGGTCATTCATGGGATACCATCCCACCGGAAGCTCATCCAGGGAGACATAGTCAGCATTGATGTCAGCGCGATGAAGGACGGGTATATCGGCGACTGTGCCGCGACATATATAGCCGGTGAGGGCAGCGTGGAATCGGAGAAACTCATTAAGATCACCAGAAAATGCTTCTTTGAGGGCCTGGAGTTCGCGCGTGTCGGATACAGGGTGTCTGATATATCAAAGGCGATACAACTTTGTGCCGAAGAGAACGGTTACTCAGTCATCCGGGAATACGTCGGGCACGGCGTAGGAACTAAGCTGCATGAGCCTCCGGAGGTTCCGAATTATGTAGAGACTCCACGCAAGAAGGCGGATCCGCGGCTTATCCCGGGTATGACGATAACGGTGGAACCAATGGTGAATGAAGGTGGCGCCGCAATCAAGATACTCGACGACGGATGGACTGTCGTTACTGCCGACGGGAGAAACTCCGCTCATTATGAAAATACGATCCTGATCACTGACGGCGATCCTGAGATTCTCACAATCTGTGAGGGTGTACTATGAGTAACGTACGCTTATCAGTAAAAGATGAAGACGCATCAAATAACAAGACGATAAATATATCGGATATCGTTATGTCACTCAACGGCCGGGATCAAGGCAAACACTTTCTGGTCATCGGAACGGAGGATGAATACTCTTTACTTGCCGATGGTAAGGGGCGCAGAGTAGAAAAACCAAAAAGAAAGAAGAACAAACACTTAAAGTTGGAGGATGATTCTGACAAGTCGATCGCGAGAAGACTTGTTGAAGGCGAGAAAGTCACGAACAATGAAATCAGGCGTACCCTGGCAGGATATGCCGCGGACCACGGAGAAAAGGGAGGTATGTTATAATGGCGAAAGACGACATGATCGAGCTTGAGGGAATAGTAGTCGATTCGCTGCCTAACACTATGTTCCACGTAGATATTGGTAACGGGCATACGATTTTGGCGCATATCTCCGGAAAACTCCGAATGAACTTTATTCGCATACTCCCGGGCGATAAGGTAACGGTGCAGATGTCGCCGTATGATCTCACTCGCGGCAGGATCACATGGCGCAGTAAGTGAATCAAGAATGAGGTGTTCATTATGAAAGTTAGGCCATCTGTTAAGCCTATGTGCGAGAAATGTAAGGTCATTAAGCGCAGGGGCAAGGTAATGGTGATTTGCGTCAATCCTAAGCATAAGCAGCGACAAGGATAATAGAGAAAGGACTGATTAATAAGTATGGCACGTATAGCCGGCGTTGATTTGCCTAAAGAAAAGCGAATCGAGATCGGGTTGACCTATGTCTTCGGAATAGGCCGGACAAGCGCGAAGAAGATCCTTGAAGCCACGGGGGTAAATCCGGATACGAGGGTGAAAAACCTGACGGAGTCGGAGGAAGCCGCGCTTCGCGAGTGCATAGACAAAAATTATATGGTCGAAGGCGATTTACGCCGTACGGTAGCGCTCGATATCAAGCGATTGACTGAAATAGGCAGTTATCGCGGAATGAGACACAGGCGCGGCCTGCCCGTGCGTGGACAGCGAAGTAAGACAAACGCGCGTACCCGAAAGGGACCTAAACGTACGATAGCCAACAAAAAGAAGTAAGGGAGGGAACGATTCACATGGCAGCACCCAAGGGTAAAAAAACCAGAACCAGACGCAGAGAACGAAAGAATATCGAAAAAGGCGCAGTCCATATCAGATCGTCCTTCAACAATACCATGGTAACGGTGACAGATGTGCATGGAAACGCCATCTCATGGGCTTCCGCAGGTGGCATGGGATTTCGCGGCAGTAGAAAATCGACTCCATTTGCCGCGCAGACCGCAGCGGAAACAGCCGCAAAAGCCGCTATGGAGCATGGTTTGAAAACAGTTGAAGTCTTCGTAAAAGGCCCGGGCTCAGGCCGGGAGGCGGCTATCAGGGCTTTGCAATCAGCAGGGCTCGAGGTTACGATGATAAAGGATGTAACACCGATCCCGCATAACGGTTGCCGCCCGCCTAAAAGGCGCAGAGTCTAAGGAGGAACACACAATATGGCTAGATATACTGATGCAGTTTGCCGCTTGTGCCGCAGGGAAGGCCAGAAGCTTTTCCTTAAGGGCGACAGGTGCTATACAGATAAGTGCGCCGCCGATCGCCGGCCGTACCCACCGGGGCAGCACGGTCAGGGGCGTACGAAGACATCTGAATACGGGCTACAGCTACGGGAGAAGCAGAAGGCTAAAAGGTACTATGGTATCTTAGAGAGTCAATTCCGCGGTTATTTTGATATGGCTATCAAGAGAAAAGGTAAAACTGGTGAGAATTTACTTGCGATACTTGAGTCGCGTCTTGATAACACAGTCTATAGGCTAGGCTTTGCGATGAGCAGGGCGGAGGCAAGGCAGCTCGTTTTACACGGACACTTCCTCGTCAATGGCAGGAAAGTCAATATCCCGTCATTTCTGGTCAAGCCCGGTATGATAATATCACTCAAGGATAAAAGCAGAAGCCTCGACAAGTTTAAAGCGGTTATTGAAGCAAATGCATTCAGACAGCCGCCCAAGTGGTTGGATTATGATTCGAATGCCCTTCTCGCAAAAGTCGTATCCGTTCCTTTAAGAGAGGATATAGACCTGCCAATCGAGGAACAACTCATAGTCGAGCTTTATTCCAAATAATTGAGAACCTACATTCTTCGCTGTAGCAACAGGTTCTTACCCTCATGTTTACAACTATCCAGTATATATTGAAGGAGGGTATTTCATGATTGAAATTGAACGGCCTCGCATTGAATGCATTGAAACGCCCGGTGATGAGTTTTACGGTAAGTACGTCGTCGAACCGCTCGAGCGCGGCTATGGCACGACACTGGGAAACTCACTGCGCAGGATATTGCTGTCGTCCCTTCCGGGAACAGCGGTCACAACTGTAAAAATCAACGGGATTGATCACGAGTTTTCAACGATTCCGGGAGTTAAGGAAGACGTCACCGAGATAATCCTGAACATCAAAGGAATCGTCGCCAGACTCCATGCGCAGAGGGTCAAGACAGTCTATATCGAGGCGTCGGGAGAGGGCGTTGTTACTGCCGGAGACATTAAGCCCGATGGCGAGGTGGAAATCCTTAATCCGGAGCTGCATATTGCCACGCTGAGTCCCGACGCATCGCTAAGCATGGAACTTACGATCGACCACGGGCGCGGGTATATGTCTGCGGAAAGAAACAAACTACAGCAACCGGTTATTGGCGTAATACCGATAGATTCCATCTATACACCTGTCCATAAAGTCAACTACACCGTTGAAAATACGCGTGTCGGAAACGTTACAGACTTTGATAAGCTGACAATAGAAGTATGGACAGATAAGACGATTACTGCCCGGGATGCCTTATCACTTGGCGCGAAGATACTCTGTGATCACTTCACGCTGTTTACCGACTTGTCTGATACTATCAGCAGCAAGTCCACGGTTGTAGAGAAGGCTGAAACGCAAAGAGATAAAGTCCTTGAAATGACGATTGAAGAACTCGATCTATCGGTTCGAAGCTTCAACTGCCTCAAGCGCGCCAATATTAATACTGTCGAAGACCTCATTTCAAAGACGGAAGACGACATGATAAAAGTCCGAAATCTTGGACGGAAGTCTCTGGAGGAAGTCATACATAAGCTCGCGATGATGGGCTTGACCTTATTGAACGAAGAGAATTAAGGAGGAGTAATAGGAAATGCCTGGGACACGTAAGCTTGGGAGACCGACTGACCAGCGCAGAGCGATGATGCGTCAAATGGTTACGGACTTTCTTGATAATGGTAAAATGGAAACGACGGTGACGCGGTGCAAGGAGATAGCGCCGGTTGCCGAGAAGATGATAACGCTTGGCAAAAAGAACACTCTTGCCTCACGCCGTCAGGCTCTGGCGTATATCACGAGGGAAGATGTCGTGACAAAAGTATTCTCGGAGACAGCGCCCGGTTATTCGGAGCGCAATGGCGGGTATACGCGTATCACCAGAATAGGCCCGCGACGCGGCGATGCCGCCGAAATGGCAATTATCGAACTAGTATAGAAAACAGTAGGGTATTCATAGAAATCGGCATATGGCACTACGCCGTATGCCGTTTTTCGAAATATGGAGACAGTAATGAGCGACAACTTTTCCGGATATCACCCGCTTGTCAATTTTCTGTACTTCGCGCTGGTACTGACGTTTTCAATGGTGTTCATGCATCCTGTTTGCCTCGTGATTTCACTCATATGCGCACTCACTTATTCGTGGCACTTAAGCCGCGGGAGAGCTGTGAGGTTTAACCTGAGATTCGCGCTGCCGCTGCTTATCCTCACGGCGATCGTTAACCCTCTGTTTAACCATGAGGGCGCGACAATTCTCGGATACTTTCGAAACGGTAACCCGCTAACACTGGAATCGATATATTACGGTATCGCGGCGGCAGCCATGCTTGTTTCGGTGATAAGCTGGTTTTCATGTTTTAATATAATCATTACATCGGATAAAATAATCTACCTTGCAGGACGGATGATCCCCGCTTTGTCGCTCATCCTGGCGATGGCTTTGCGGCTCGTTCCCCGATTCACAGCTCAGGCGAGGAGCATATACAACGCGCAAAGCTGCATAGGCCGCGATACATCAAACGGGACTATCATCACGCGCACACGAAATGGAATAAAAATCATTTCGGTACTCGTAACATGGGCGCTTGAAAACGCCATCACCACAGCGGATAGCATGAAGAGCCGCGGTTATGGATTACCGGGCAGGACAGCATTCAACATATATCGCTTTGATAACAGGGACACGCTTACAACGCTTTTTCTGCTTGCAAGCGGGGCTTACATCGTAACGGGCGCAATTTTTGGCGGATTGCGGTTTATGTATTTTCCAATGGCAGCAGGCATAACGACAGGAGTTTATCAATACAGCTTGTTTGCCATATATTTCATGCTGTGCCTATCGCCGGTGATTATAGACGCTATGGGGGGTAGAAAATGGAAAGCTATATGATCCATGGTTTATCCTTCATATATCCTCAAAGGACACGCCCGGCAATCAGCGACATTTCACTCGCGATTGCAAAGGGGCAGTTTTTAACGCTATGCGGTCCATCCGGCGGAGGTAAAACCACTCTGCTGCGGCATCTCAAGCCAATCCTCGCACCGCATGGTGAGAAGACAGGTAGCGTGTTATTTGAGGGGGCGCCGATCGAGAATCTCGACCAGCGCACGCAAATCGAAAAGATTGGTTTTGTGTTTCAAAGTGTGGAAGACCAGCTTATAACGGACAAGGTATGGCATGAACTGGCTTTCGGACTTGAGAGTATCGGATGCCCAACGGAGGAGATACGAATAAAGGTCGCGGAAATGGCGGCATTTTTCGGTATCGAGCCATGGTTTTACAAGAAAGTGGCAAACCTGTCCGGTGGTCAAAAGCAGATTCTGAATCTGGCTTCGATTATGGTGATGCAGCCATCGGTCCTATTACTTGACGAGCCGACGAGCCAGCTTGACCCGATAGCCGCCGTTGAATTTCTTTCGACTGTCGGGAGGATCAACCGGGAACTTGGTGTGACGGTTATAATGACAGAACAACGGCTTGAGGAAGTGTTTCCGCTGTCTGACCGCGTTGTTTGCCTGGATGAAGGCGCGATCATCTGTAATGAAGAGCCGGGCTGCGTCGGAGAAGCCCTGCGGCGTCTTAGGTACGGAATGCTTAATGGCATACCGGCCCCGGCGCGGATATGGACGGGAGTATCGATCGGCAATGAGCTATTGACGATGGGGACCAGGTGCCCCGTTACCGTGCGGGAAGGGCGGGATTGGTATGACGAACTTCTTGACTGTAACGAGGATATAAACCAAAAAGTACTGAATTCGGAGTTTGCATTGAGGAATCCGGCCCTCCCAAAAAAAACGGAAGAGTCCGGATCGTTGATGAATAAAGATACCCTACCGGCGATAGAGATGACAGATGTATGGTTCCGGTATGAAAAGGATTCGCCTGATGTAATAAAGCGGCTGTCGCTAACCGT
>Ga0123353_10003403_pt1 | contig 20104 bp, 16 predicted proteins | sample TergutLab28metaG_3_FD_92763 | JGI IMG/M metagenome (GOLD analysis project Ga0123353, IMG submission 92763) | Labiotermes labralis P3 segment gut microbial communities from Petit-Saut dam, French Guiana - Lab288 P3 | ecosystem: Host-associated > Arthropoda: Insects > Digestive system > Gut ... | reverse complement strand
TCCGGCAATATCAAATATGTCCATTTTATGCGCTATCCATGATATAATGTCCTATGGAATACGCATTTTACTATAATTACCAAGTTTAACGCAATAGATGTTTATTGCGCTGTAGTACTAGGCTGTGTTGAAAATTTGCCAATTTTATATCGAAGTTGGTATGGGCGCTTGCGCAAACGTCTTGTGTTTGCAGGGTTTCCCCTATCCCGCTTCAGAAATTTCTAACCGTTTGAATACACCATGGTTGAAAGGTTGATATTTATGAAACACTTGAGATTTTTTCTACTTTCGACGTTATTACTGTCAGTATTGTTGTCGATTGGTGCGACCGTTGGTTTTTCCGCCGAAATTACGCTCGAATCGCTCCTTAACGAGATGATCGACAGGACGGCGATTGCGCAATTTCCCGATCCTATGTACACGTGCAAACAGGCGAGCAGTTACGACCGGGCGTCCGTCAGCCCGGATCAGCCGGGATGGTTTGCCAATGGTGACGCCTCGCAGTTCATTCGTGAAGAAATGCACGGCGACCGCAAGGAATGGGTTCTCATGGATGAAAACGGCCCCGGGGCAATCGTTCGCTGGTGGATCACCGCGCCGCATTACAAGGCGAAGTTCCGGATTTACCTTGACGGTGACGAAACCCCTGCCGTCACCGCAAAAATCGACGATTTGGTTGGCGGAGAGTTTTTTGTCGGAGCACCGCTTTCCGAGGCCACCGCCAACGGTCGGAATCTCTACTTGCCGATTCCTTATGCCAGAAGCTGCAAAATCACGGTTGACGACATGCCGACGCAGCAGAATCTTTATTACCAGATCAATTTTCGGACTTATCCCAAAGGGACCGTCGTTAAAACGCTTTCGATCGATAACTTGGACGATCTGGAAAAATTCATCGCTCAGGTGCAGGAAGAACTCCTTGCTCCGCCAGACATTCTGGACTCCAAAAATGTCGGGTCCTACCGCATTGAGTCGAAAACTTCCGTCGGGATGCCCCTCAAATTCGGGTCTCCCCATTATTTTGCCGCGATCAGGTTTCGTCTCGAAGCGGAAGACCCGGTTCAGGCACTCAGAAGCTTGATTCTCCGGTTGAAATTCGACGATCGCGAAACGGTTTGCTGCCCGATTGGTGACCTCTTTGGCACCGGTGTCGGCATCAATCCCTACAGGAGCTGGTACACAAGTGTCGAGGAAGACGGCACCATGGTCATCCAGTATCCGATGCCGTTCAAATCCGATGTGGAAGTGGGACTGCAGAACCTTTCCGATCAAGACATCAGAATCTTCGGCGCCTATGACCTCCGTCCTTATGAGTGGAACGAGAATTCGATGTATTTCCATTGTAATTGGCGGCAGGATCACGAAATCCAAACCGTGGCGGGAGATGGAACCCAGGATTGGACCTATCTCGAAGCCAAAGGAAAAGGCGTTTTTGCAGGCGACACGCTGAGTGTCTTGAACCGTCACACCGCCTGGTGGGGCGAAGGGGATGAAAAAATTTATGTTGATGGAGAGACGTTCCCCTCGCATTTCGGAACAGGCACCGAAGATTATTATGGTTATGCCTGGTGTACGCCGCAGTTTTTTGAGTCCCCATTCCACGCCCAACCCCGTGCGGAAGGTCCTCAAAACTTCGGCCACACAACCAACTCGCGATACCGTCTGCTCGACGGAATTCCGTTTACGAAGTCCTTCAAGTTCGACATGGAGGTCTGGCATTGGGTGGCAACGAAAATCGATTACTCCGTGGTCACCTACTGGTACTCCGTCGGTAGTGCCGTCGTTGTCAACAAACAGAAAAATCTGACGGAAGAAGCCGCTCGAAAGGTTGAGTATAACACCGAGTATGTGCTTGATATTCCCGGTTTTAAGATCATCAACAAACCTCAGGGAAATCTTTCCATCCAGGGCATGAAAGGTTTTGGCACCGGCTGGCACAATGACGAGCAACTTTGGTGGACGGGAACCCAGCCGGGAAATGAACTCGTGTTGAAAGTCAACACGCCGGATTCCGGACCGCAAAAACTCGTCGTTTCGATGACGCAGGCGATTGATTACGGAATCGTCCAGTTCTGGCTCGACGGTCAAAAAATCGGAAACCCGGTCGATTTGTTCAACAACGGGGTGATTCCGTCCGGTCCGGTGGAAATCGGAACCCTTGATCTTGCCGCCGGTGACCATGAACTGAAAATCGTCATCGAAGGAAAGAATGAAAAATCAACCGGCTACCTTTTCGGAATGGACAAATACGAATTTGTTCCGGTTCGTTAAAAAAAGGTAAAAAGGTATAGAGGTGGAAGGTAAGAAGAAAGAGGAAAAATGAAAAACACCTCTCACTTCTTTCCTTTCACCTTCACTTTCCCAAAAGGATGATGTTATGGCGAAAGAGAGTTTCACACCGAAGTCGACCGTCACGGAAAACACGGATTCCAACTGGAGACGTCCGCATTTCAGACCAAACACCCAACAGGAAATCGTGTTTCGATTCCTGGTGATGGTCGCTTCCGCAGTGGTCATTTTTGCCGGAATTCGGGCGGCAAACGCGATTGTCGCCCCGGTGTTTTTGGCTCTGTTTCTCACAATCATTCTGATTGTTCCGTTTCGCTGGTTGAAGCTAAAAGGGTTTTCCGATTTTTTTGCACTGGTGATCGTCATCGGCTCGACGGTCGCTGTATTTTTGGGGATCGGCTGGATGGTCGGCAATTCGCTCAACGATTTTAGCAAACAACTTCCCAAATATAACGAAAAAATCCAATTGGAAGTCGGAAAAATTGAGAAATACATCAATAACTATGGTTTCGCAATCTTCAGTATCATGCCGCCGAAGGATTCACCGGCTTCCGGTTCCTCACAGGTCAAGGAAAAAAACCTGTCGGAACATGAAACGACAGGTGAATTGCCGGAAACCGAGGTTATGGAACCAGTCGCGGAAGGTCACGAGGAGCCGACGCTTGTTCAACTGGATATAGAAAAAGTCATGGGATGGGTCCGTTGGGGGGCCAACGAATTGCGACATTTCGCCGAGAGTGGTTTTCTGGTCCTGATCATCGCGCTTTTCATGATTTTCGAAGCGGCGCGATTTCCGGAAAAAGTCAACCGTGCTTTTGGCGGCGGACCGATCACAAACGAGCATTTTCACCGAATCGCCAGCGACATTCGTCGTTATCTCCTGTTCAAAGGCGGGAGTAACCTGATTTCCGTCACTTTGGTCACGATTTTTTATCTTATTATTGGTGTTCCCTATGCACTGCTTTGGGGATTGATCGCGTTTTTTCTCTATTTCATCCCGAACATCGGGTCGATCATTGCCGCCATTGCTCCCGTGCTTCTCGTTTTTATGGATCAGGGAATCCAAGGCGCCTTGATCCTGATTGTCGGACTTGCCATTATTGAATCATTCATCGGTTATGGTCTCGAACCGCGAATACTCGGTCACGGACTCGGGATTTCGACCGTCGTGGTCTTTCTCTCGTTGATTTTCTGGGGTTGGATTCTCGGCCCCACGGGACTGTTCCTTGCCGCACCGCTGACGATCATGGTGAAAATCATCCTTCAAGCATTCAAAGAAACGGAATGGATCGCCATTCTTCTTGGTGATAATTCCCCCCACGCTTCAGGAAAACGGTAAAAGCGCAAAGTTTTTTAATGCCATCTTTGCGTTTTGCGCTTTCAATATTGCATGGGTGCAATGGGAATCATGGGAATGTTCTGGGGGAGCGGCATCACCGGAACCGGAGAAGTTGTAATCGGTGTCGATGACGGGATGGAGTTTTGCGGAGAACGAGACGGAGAGGTTGGAAAAGAGGAGGGATTGTAGGGATTTGCAGCGACCGATTCCGGGGTTTGCTGTCTTTCCCTGTTCTGTCGGTGGATCATCGCCAGCAGCCCACCACCGTTGTTGTCGTCAATCGGATCAATCGTGGGTAATGTTGCCTGAGATGGGCGAGATGAACTTAAACTGTCCGGCGGTTGAGCGACGGAAGACGTTGTCAGCCCCGCCAGCCCTCCTGTTTGCGACGTGGAATTTCCAGGGTTTCCGTTCGTCCCCGTTTCGTTCGTTGCAAAAAGATTTTTGAGGTTCAAACTGAAGCCCGGTTTGTCCTTTGGAGAACCAATTCCGGACACGTCGGTGATCTGTTTCTGAGCGTTTCCTGTGGTTTCATTCAGTTTTTGAGCCCCTTTGAGACCTATTTCCGCCAAAAGGTCAATATTTTTATAGAACTGACTGTTCATCCAGTCCGGTTCATTCACCGCGAGCCAACCCAACGACACGAGGATGATGTAACAGGCAAACGTCGTGTCCAAGCGTGACCGGTTAAACAGTTTAAGGGCCGTTCCAAACGATTTCTTCACGTGGACTTTGTTACCGAGACGTTCAACACTGTATATTTCGTCGAGGATCAGGTGAGACAGGAATCCGAGTGAAAAACCGACCGCTTTGAGGATGCGTTGTTCCGTGTTTTCATCATCGCTGAGGAGAAAAATCAACTCACCTGAAATCAGCATCGCGGGAATACTGTGAATGATTCCCCGATGAACGGTGAATTTTTTGATGATTCCCGCCGCACAATAACGAATGATCAGAAAAAGAGAGACGCCGATGAACATCACCATTTCGCTGCCGACATCCATCGTGCTGAGTCGATTGATGACCAGGGTTGAAACGATACTGCCGGTCATCCACATGTAGTCCTGAAAGGAGCGGCTGGTGTTGGAATCAATGTCGGGCAGAAGTCCCCCGAGACTGCACAGTCCGCCGGTCACCAGGCAGGTACTTGCCGGAAATCCACAAGGCCACCACGCCAAGCCCCCAAGAACGACGCCGGCTGTTGTACTTACCGTGAGATGTTGCTGATAGTTGCCCATGAATGACGGAAATAGATGAAAAATGGCGGATACAGGAGGTGAAATCTACCAAATTTACTATTTTGACTCAACGGCAAAAAGTCAAAAAAATCGCCCTTCTCCGTTTTTTGGTCATTTGCTATAATAATTTCGCCAAAAATGAGTTCGGATCGCGTTCAGATATTGCGTATTTTATGGAATCCTTGCAACCCTACGACATTATTATTCTTATTCTGCTTGGGGTGTTGACCTTACGTGGATTTTTCAAGGGGGCGGCATCGCAGGTTGCGACGCTTGTTGCGTTGATCGTCACGTGGTGGGCGGCGGTCAAATTTTCTCCCGTCGTGACCCCGATGATCAAAGCCGACCCGCCGTGGAACAAAATCGTTGCGATTTTTTTAATTTTTATCGCCGTTTATATCGCCGTTCGGATTCTCCACCGGATGATTGCAGGAATGATTACTCGGTTCCGAATGAAAAGTTTCGACAGGCTTTTCGGAGCTATTTTCGGACTCCTTGAAGGAATTGTCCTTGGAATGGTGGTCACTTTTTTTGCCGTCACTCTGACAACTTTTACGTGTGAAAAAGCTCTGCAATCAAAAAGTGGGGTGATTTTGGCCAGGTTCGTGGAAAAAATTGCGAAAATATTTCCCGAGGATGTCAACCAACTTGTGAAAAAAAATCTTGAAGCGTTTCAAACAACGATGGCTCAACAGAAGGCAAATGCCGGCTCTGATGCCCCCATCAACACGCCGAGCAAATCCGAGGCACTGATTTCAGGACTTCTCCATAAATCCAGCATGGTGAGCGACTTGAACACAAGCTATAAAAGTTTGGTTGATCCGGCGAGTCAACCGCCGACACTTCCGGCACAAACATCCACGGTTTCCCAGGAAAAAGACACCGGTTCTGGGTTGTTTACAAGACTTCTTCAAACAACAAATAACAAACCGATTCAGGAACCCCCGGAGCTCAAAAACAATGCAATTGCTGAAAATCCGCCGGTCACGATTGCGGAAAAACCGGGTCCGGAAAAACTGGTTTCCTCGCCCCAGATGGAAAACACTGCTTCCGACCGAAAACGTTGGTTGGAGTTGATTCTTTCTGAATAATCGCTGTAAAATCATCAGTTGGTGCAAAAAACATGGAGAAATTCCAGGTTTCCAGGGGTTCGGAAAAAAATTTTCGCTTCGGCGTTGTTGGTCGCTGGTATCGACGGGAATTTTTACCGATTGTCAAGGCAATTTCCGCTGTCAAGGCGGTTTCGGCGGAATTTGAGACGCAAAGATATGCGGATTTGAGTTTGATCGACCAGGAATTCGATCTTGTTTTTTTGTTTCAGTCTTATCCCGGCGAATTTACTAGGGAACAACTCTCGAAAATTCGACACAATTTTCCTTTGTGTCGTTTTGTTCTTATTGCAGGGGTGTTTTGCCAAGGAGAAAATCGAACAGGAATCGTTCCAGACGGGGTGTTTCGCTACTATGTCAGTCAATGGACAGAGATGAAACGTGAAATCGACTTGTTTTTGTCTCAAAAATCTTCACTTTTGTCTCAACCCATGACAATTTCTGAGGAAGAAATGATCCTTTCCTCGTCGTGGGAAGGGTTGGACGTTTTGGAAATGCTGGTTTCTTGGAAAAAACGTGTCTATTTTCATTCTGATGACTCGGGACTGTGTGATTATCTGGAAGACCTGTGTCAAATAAAGCGATTGCAGCGAGTTTCACTCGAACAACACCCGGATTTCGTGATTTTCGACCTTCCGGAACAATCTTTGGATCAGACGAAAACATTGGTGAAAAAACTGCGACATTCCTGCCGGGATGGTCGGCTTCTTCTCCTTAACGGCACTTTTTGCGCGGATGACGTGACGGCTCTTCTGACTTTGGGAGCCGACTTCGTTCTGTCAAAGCCGTTTCTTTAGAAAAAAGCAACAAAGTATCTGATTTTTGCGCAAGACTTATATTCGTCATATCCGTTGCGCTGTTTTGGGAAAATTTCCTGATCTTACTGAAAAAAAGTCAAGAGTCCTCCCTAATTTGGAAAAAAGATTCTATTCTTGATCATTGAGATGGCATTGCTTGCGTATTAAATGGTGTAAGTGAATCAATCCCTTCAATCGATTGTTCGCAAAAACAGATAATTCAAGCAAAATTCATCATGAAAACTTATGACAACCATGAGACTTGGGCATAAACTCAGATCAATGACGGCCAATTTTTCGACAGGAACAGTTCAAATCGGTCGCTTTTTCGCGCAACTCTTGGCGTTGCTGACCGCTTGTTGTTCACTTTCGGTCAGTCATGTTTCGGTCGGTCATGCACAAACGAACAATCTTCCTGTTGTCAAACTTCTTGGTGTTTCAGGAATCAAATCGCAATTTCTTGCCGTCGGAGAAGGAAAAAATGCGTATTACCCGATTCAGGTGACACGAAAAGGGGTGACGGATGCCAAGCCGTTTTATGACACGGAAATCCTTGTTGCCGACCCTCTGGAAAAAGAGCTTCTGGATGATGCGGCCGATGGACGATGGGACAAATTCAATGTTTTGACCGCGGCACTGGTTGCGGAAGGGATGTATGACCGAGGAAAACTCACAAAGTATCAGAACCGACTTGACCAGGTTCTGTCTTCCTTGAAAACGCAAAATTTGGCGACCCTGCATCCGGAAGAAATCGCCCACCTAATATTTGATGCACTCCATCACCAGATTTTGACAGGGGCTTACAATCAGGATTGCACGGACATTGCGCAAACAATGGACACGGGGCATTTCAACTGCGTGAGTGCCACGGTTTTGTTTCATGCCATGGCCGAGAAGGTCGGGCTGGACGTTCGTGCCTTGGAAATGCGCGGACATGCCTTGAGTCGCGTTCATCTTCCCAACAATCAATGGTTTGACCTGGAGACAACTTGTGCCGACTGGTTCAAATTGCGACATGACCCATTACTTCAGCAGGCGGCCGTTCTTCGGGTCACCGCGGCACGACCTGTCGGGGCTCCAAATCAGCCGGTTGCCGATTCCTCGGTGTATCTCAGATCGGAAGACGGGCCAAAAACACTCAGAGAAATCTCCGGGGTGCAACTGATTGCGACAATCTACTACAATCGGGGTTTCGACCTGATTAAGGCGGGAAAATTTGACGAATCGGCAGCCGCCAACATCAAGGCCCTCTATCTTGATCCGAAAAACGAGAACGCCTGGGGAAATTTGAGGGTGGCGATCAATAACAAGGCGATTGATGATGCGTCCCAAAATGATTTTGGACAAGCCGCGAGGCTTTTGGATGAAGGTCTCCTGATAGATCCTGATTATGAGCTTTTTCGTATCAATCGCCATAGGATTTATTTGCGATGGATTACATCAAAAGGGGAGCAAAAAGAGTATGAATCGGCGTTTTTGCTTTGTGATGAAGCGGAAAAAAGATTTCCTTCACAAAAAAACTTACAAAATATACGTTACATGCTTCACCACCAACTTGCCTGCAACGCTTTGAAACGACGTGACTACCAAGAGGCGTTTTTCCAGTTTGACGGCGGTGCCCGGATTGTTCCTGAAGAGATCAATGCTTCGGAAATCGAAATGACGGAGGTTTTGAGTCATGCCCGGGTCTTGATGCAGGAGAAAAATTATGAGATGTGCGTGACACTCCTGGATCAGTTGACATCAAGGCGTCCCGACTCGAATTCCGTCGTGATTCCACCTTTCCATCTTACCGCAATGATGGAGCCGCTTCCGGAAGTTCAGGTTTCCTATGAAAGAACGGTGTATTCCCCTATCGGGAATGGTTCGACCCAAACGGTGAATTCGGGGTCGTTGCGTGAAGTTTCGACGCTTCGAACGGAGGCCGTCGTGGCCTGGACCAACGAATCGTTGGCGACCAGGGACTACCCGGAAGCGATTCGCCGTGTTTGCATCGGGGCTCCGGCGGTAGATCAGATGCCGCAGGAATTGAATGAATTGCTCTTTAAGATTCATCACGATTGGATTGACGCTTTGCGTTCCGAAGGACGTGCCGATGAAGCGGATTACCTGCTTCAGTGTGCCAAATCCAACGTCTACCTGCAAGGGCGGTTTTAGTAGGCTTTAGGCTGGAGACTTTATAGGCTGGAGGCGAGTACCCGGGGAAAACCTAAAACCTATAGCCTAAAGTCTAACAAACGCTTCTTGCCATTTTTTCTTGAAAAATCGTTAACACGCCCTAATTTTCTTGTTTCTCCTTGCCGTTCTTTCGGAACTCCCCCTTGTCAGGTGGAACAAAAGACGCTAACATAGCATGGTTTCGTTGCTCTTGGCGACGCCGCTTTCGGTGCGCGAAATGATTGTTTTGAAAAATAGCGTCAGGTAGGGAGATATATAGCAATGACAGCAAACCTCCAAGATTTCGATGTGAAACAGGTGGTTTTGTTTGATGGAACCTTTGGACCGCGAGAAATTGATCAGCTTTCTGCCGTGTCAAGTCGCGACTTCAATCAATTCGAGGTGCTGAAAAATTCCGTCCAGGAACTCGAAGCCAAGGCCGATGAACTGAGTCCGGCGGGTTACGTCCGTCTGGGGGTTTGCCAGTATTTGATCGGAAATTATCAGGACGCGGTGAAGTCCTTGAAATCGAGTGACGGCGGGGCGTTGGCTCATTTTTACCTCGCCAAGCTCCATTTTGCGATGGAAGACTATGGATCGTCTCTGAAAAGTTACGACATGGCCCAAAAAGCGGGCTATAACGTTGATTTTTGTACGATCGGACGAGCTGAGGTTTATCGTTACATGAACGAAAACGAAAAAAGCCTCGCCGAGCTGGACAAACTTTCAGGTGCGATTGAGCAGACGGCGGAATATCTTTATCAGCGTGGTGCCACGGTTGCAGCCATTGGGGTTAATCCGAGCGAAGCCATTGCCCTTTATGAACGGGCCGTTGGGGTCGATAGAAATCATCCGGGGGCTCTTTTCGGTCTGGCTCTTGAAAATGAACGCCGTGGCAACGACGATGAAGCTCTTGATCTCTACAAACGTGCGGTCGGGCATTTTCCGACGAATATCGGGACACTTTTTAATATCGGAATCTTGTACGAAGATATTGAGCAGTATGAACAGGCGATCATCTGTTTTCAGCGTGTCCTTGATGCGGACCCGACAAACAAACAGGCCCAACTTTTCCTCAAAGATGCCAGAGCATCCAATGAAATGCACTTTGACGAAGAGGCCCAGCGACGCCGTGATCAGATGAGCCAAATTCTCAATCTCCCGGTTTCCGATTTTGAACTTTCCGTTCGCAGCCGGAACTGTCTCAAGACGATGGGGATCAACACGCTTGCCGATTTGTGCAAACATACAGAGCAGGACCTTCTGGGGAGCAAAAATTTTGGAGAAACAAGTCTCGACGAGATTCGGAACATGCTTGCACTGAAAGGTTTGCGGCTCGGTCAACTGGCAACGGAGAAACATGTTCAGGAAGTGGTCGAGTTTGAAGTCCTCTCCCCGGATGAACAGGCGACGCTTGTCCGACCGGTGACGGACCTGGACCTTTCTGTGCGTGCCCGCAAGTGTATGAACCGTCTTGGAATCCAGACAATTGGGGAACTGGTCCGACGCACCGCCGACGAACTGCTTGAATGTAAAAATTTCGGCGTGACCAGTCTCAAGGAAATCCGTGAAAAACTGACTGTTTATAATATCAAACTGCGCGGTGAATAAAAAAATGCCAAAAGTTGGGTTGGGAAGACCTGACTTTTTGTTTTTGCGACGTTTGTTTTTTGTTTTTCGTAACTCGAACTTTCTTTCAGATTTATGCCACAAACAACGATTCCCGGTATGACCCCGAAACGGGGTAAAGTGCGTGACTGCTATGATTTCGGTGATTCACTTCTCTTGGTGAGCACCGACCGAATCAGTGCGTTTGACTGGATTCTTCCGACGCCCATTCCCGACAAAGGAAAGGTGCTGAACCAGATTGCCGCCTTCTGGTTTGAAAAACTCGACGTCAAAAATCACTTGATAACAACAGACGTCAATCAAATGCCGTTTCCGGAAGGGACGGACCGCAGCTGGTTTGCGGGGCGTTCGACCCTCGGAAAAAAATGTCGGGTGGTTCCGATCGAATGCGTGGTCCGCGGTTATCTTTCCGGTTCCGGTTGGAAAGAGTACCAGAACAATGGAACCGTTTGTGGGATCAAACTTCCCGGCGGTCTTCGTGAAAGTGATCGACTCGAGGAACCGATTTTCACCCCGGCTACCAAAGCGGAAGAGGGACACGACGAAAATATTTCGTTTGAACAAATGGCACAACTTGTCGGTCGTGAAACGGCCGAGGAACTCAAAAATCGTGCCATTGAGATTTTCCAAAAGGGAGCGGAATATGCTCTCTCCCGGGGAATCATTATCGCCGACACCAAGTTTGAATTTGGGGAACGCGACGGCGAAATTTTTCTGATTGACGAGGTCCTCACGCCGGACAGTTCCCGATTCTGGCCTGCTGATCTTTATGAGCCGGGACACGGGCAACCTTCTTATGACAAACAATTTGTCCGGGATTGGTTGACCGCCACCACATGGGACAAGAATAGTCCGCCGCCGGCTCTTCCGGATGATATTGTCGAAAAAACACGGGACAAATACATCGAGGCGTTCACCAAGCTGACCGGTTGTGCCTTGGAAATCTGACCTTGAAAATCTAACCCCGGATATCTAAAAAAACGGTGTTGTCGCTTCCTGTTTGCTGCCGCCTTGCTTTGCAAGGCGTTTTTTTTGCGCGTTTGAGTTTGAAGATGGTGTCCCGGTCTTGTATAATGAAAAAGAACCATTGTTATCGATGACTTTTCTGCAAAATCGGGAGGTGTTTCATGATGGGTTTTCCGCGTTTTTTGATGTTTTTCATTGTTTCCTTGTGTTTTTTGGTCGTTTTCGGTTACGGGGGGGAATCGTCTAAAACAACAGTGGAAATCAATGGAAAAACGGTCTTGCCTTCTCATGGAACGGTTGCCGGGGTCTGGTTTTTTCACGATACGGAACGGGGTGACGCGTCTCCCCAACTTCTCCTTTTGGGGTTTCCGTCACCGTCACCAAAATATCGGATCGTCGCCGTCCTGAACAAGGGGGACCATATCCGGATCAATCCACCGGGAGAGTCGCCGCTCGAATTTCTGGCGGAAAACGATTCCGAGGTGGTCAAAACCTCTTCATTGCTTCCGCTTGATCCGGTTCGTCGTCTGTGGTCGTTGGGGCCCACCGAATGTTCACCGGTATTTCATCCGGAAATCGAAGCCGCGCTGATTGAACATGATTGGCGACTTCAGGATGGAATCGACACGCCGCTGGAACCTCGGACATTCGAGCAGGCGATTGCCAGAATGGTTCCGCAGATGGAGTCGCTCATCGGTGATTTGTCTGATTCGGGGATTGTGCCCGAGAATCTGAAAAACACCTTTGAAACATTGAAAAAGCAGACCTCATTTGATGAAAGCCAGTGGTTGTCGTTGCACCGGTTGCGACGGGAACTTGTCCTGATGAATCCGCTTTTCAAGGTCGGACCACTTGTGTTTGCCAAACATGTTCCGTCGACGATGAGTCACCAGCTCACGCAAACTTATGGTTACGTGGCGCGTCCCGGCGGTGGAATTTTCGTGCTGGATCAGCCTGGAAAATCGATGAGCGTTCATTCGCTCACGGAAAAACAACTGCCGATCGGAAATTTCGTGCATCCGGAAGTCCGATTCGATGGTGAAAAGATTTACTTCGCCTATTGCGAGGTGGCCGAGTCGCCAAAAATGTGGCGTGACCCCGACGCGATGAACCGGTGGTATCACCTTTATGAAATGAATCGTGACGGGACCGGACTTCGGAAACTGACCAACGACCAGTTCGATGACTTCAGTCCGATCTGTTTGCCCAACGGAAAACTCATGTTTATTTCGACCCGTCGCGGCGGCTTTCATCGTTGCGGAGCAGGGCCGTGCTTCGTTTACACCTTGGCGACAATGGATCCAAATGGTATGGACCCAAACGGCAATAATACCAAAAATAATGACGCCAAAGATAGTGACACCAAAAATGGAGGTGGTCAACCGCGTCCGATTTCATTTCACGAAACCAATGAATGGGACCCGTCCGTGCTCAACGACGGTCGGGTGATTTACACCCGTTGGGATTATGTCGACCGGGACGCCGTGTTTTATCAACAGCTCTGGAGTGTACGGCAGGACGGAACAAATGTCCGTATTTATTACGGGAACAATACGTTTGTTCCTTGTGGTGTCTGGGAAGCAAAACCGATTCCCGGCAGCAGTAAAGTCATGGCGACTGCCGCGGCTCATCACGCCATGACCGCCGGGTCGGTCATCATGCTTGACACGTCGGTCGGCGTCGATGGTGCCGAACCGATCACCCGGATGACACCGGACGCGAGGTTTCCGGAAGGTGAAGCCCTCCTCGCCGCCGGGATCGGAATACCGGAACCGAGTGATTTCGATTCTCCGATCCCGTCTTATTGGGACGCGGTCAATCGTGCCGACCGTCCGGCGCATCGCGAACTCGTGCCGACCGAACAGGAACGTCGGTTTGGAGGACACTGTTACAAGTCCCCTTGGCCGCTTTCGGAAAAGTATTTTATCGTCTCGTACAGTTACGACCGTTTACGCGGCGAGATCGGCCCAAACATCCCGAACATGTTCGGCATCTATTTTATGGACACGTTCGGCAACAAGGAGCTGATTTACCGCGACCCGAATATTTCGAGTGTTTGGGCCAAACCGCTTGCTCCGCGAACCATGCCGCCGGTTTTGAGCAGCGGCATCGAAAACGTCGCTTCTCAAACCGGAACGTTTTACATGCAAAATGTTTACGAAAGCTGGCCGAAACTTCCCGGCGGTGAGGAAAACAAGATTACGGCCCTTCGGTTGATCCAGGTTCTTCCGAAAACGACCCCCAACGCCAATCAACCGATGGTCGGTGCCGCATTCGCTTCTCCCGGAAAACAGGTGCTTGGCACCGTTCCTGTCGAGGAAGACGGAAGTGCCTGTTTCGAGGTTCCGGCCAACATTCCGGTGATGTTTCAGGCTCTTGACGCCAAAGGTCGGGCGGTTCAAACAATGCGGAGCCTGACATATTTGCAGCCGGGAGAAAACATGAGTTGCGTCGGATGTCACGAACACCGGATGCAGGCGTTTTCCTCAACAAAACAGGCCATGGCGATGCAACGCCGACCGTCACAGATCATGCCCGGTCCGGATGGAAGCAAACCGCTCAGTTATCCGATTCTTGTGCAGCCGGTTCTTGACCGACATTGTGTTTCGTGTCACAGCGAAATAACGGACGGAAAAACGGATGAAAAAAATGAGAAAAGCGGAAAAAACGGCGGTGTTTTCCTGACCGGCGAACCGGACGGACAGTTCACGAAGTCGTACAACACGTTGATTCCCAGGGTGGCCTACACGGCGTGGTCGATGCCGAATGGAAATTATGAGCCGTTAACCGAACCGGACCGTTTTGGTGCCCGTGCCAGCGAACTTGTCAAGTTGCTCGAACAAGGACATTATGACGTCATGCTTTCCACTGATGACTGGGATCGACTGAACACCTGGATTGACGCAAATGCCTTGTTTTATGGGACATTCAATCCGGAAGACCAGGCCCGTCAACAACGTGGCGAGCGAATCGAAGGCCCGGAACTGGAATAATTGGCTATACTATGGTTCAGACAACCTGATTCTGCTATAATTCCAAACAGAAACGTAATTCCAATGGGGACGCAAGCATTTGTCCGTCCCGTTCAACACTGAAAAATGAAAAACGAGGAGATTTTATCATGTCGGAAAACTTGAAAAACATGTACGCGGCCGATGCCGCAGGGAACCAGGCTCCTGCCAAGAGCAGCAATACAACAATGTGGGTCGTCCTGGGAATCGGTTGCGGTTGCAGCATTGTGATACTCATGGGCATCGGAATTTTGATCGCCTTGCTGTTGCCCGCCGTTCAGGCCGCCCGCGAAGCGGCAAGGAGGATGCAATGCACAAACAACGAAAAGGTGATCGGTCTGGCTATGCACATGTATCATGATGCAAACAAATCATTGCCCCCGGCGATGACCTTCGACGAAGACGGCAAGCCGCTGCACAGTTGGCGCGTGTTGCTCCTGCCCTATCTCTGGGACGAGAGTGAGTTGTTTGACCAAATCCGCCTCGACGAACCGTGGGACAGCGATTACAACCGGCAATTTCATGACCGGGCACCCAGCGTTTACCGATGTCCCTCGGCTAAAGGTGACATAACAGGTATGACCAGCTACAGCGTGGTTGTCGGCAAAGAAAGCTATTCCGACGAGCCGGATGCCGAACAGGATTTTAGCGATATTGAGGATGGCCTATCGAACACGATTTTTCTTGTCGAACGCAAAACGCCCGTCTGCTGGATGGACCCGACGCAGGAAATCACGTTTGAGGAAGCCTGCAAGGGAATCAACGTTTCCGCTGACGGCTTGGGCAGCAATCACTCCGGAGGGATTAACGTCTGCATGTTTGACGGTGCCGTGCAGTTTATCTCGAAGAATACGGTTGACTGGGACACGTTGCGTGCCCTGCTCACCTGGTCCGGCGGGGAACAGGTGGAGCTTCCATGATTGCGGCGGCTACAGCGTAACTGCCGTAATCTGTCTGAACCAGGATTTCTTGTGGTTGAAGGAGTTGCTGCTCGGATATATTGTGCTATCGTCGATACTCATCCCCCCGGTCGCTATGGTTTGCAAGGAGTCGCTGCTCGGATATACTGCCGGGCGTTTTGTCTGGATTCGACGCCTAGCTATGGTTTGCAAGGAGTCGCTGCTCGGATATACTGGGGTTACATTCGTCACAGGCAACACTGGAGCTATGGTTTGCAAGGAGTCGCTGCTCGGATATACTTCGGCGATTGTACACCCGTTCCTTTGTTCGCTATGGTTTGCAAGGAGTCGCTGCTCGGATATACTCACGAATAACTTTGAGATATTCGATCTTGTCGCTATGGTTTGCAAGGAGTCGCTGCTCGGATATACTGCCAAATAGCCATAGGAACGCTATTACGTTGCTATGGTTTGCAAGGAGTCGCTGCTCGGATATACTATAGCCATAGGAACGCTATTACGTTTGAATGCTATGGTTTGCAAGGAGTCGCTGCTCGGATATACTAATTGTTCTTGCAATTCACTCATTGTCATCGCTATGGTTTGCAAGGAGTCGCTGCTCGGATATACTATTTGAGAACACCACTGAAAGATATTGAAGGCTATGGTTTGCAAGGAGTCGCTGCTCGGATATACTTACGGCATCGGTCGTCAAATTTGTGGTGTTGCTATGGTTTGCAAGGAGTCGCTGCTCGGATATACTAAAGTTCTGGCGTCGGAGGAGCAAACTTCAGCTATGGTTTGCAAGGAGTCGCTGCTCGGATATACTCATCGACGAAATCGCAATCGGGGTTCACCTGCTATGGTTTGCAAGGAGTCGCTGCTCGGATATACTCATCTCCGTTTGACCAACGTTCACAGTCATGCTATGGTTTGCAAGGAGTCGCTGCTCGGATATACTATAACTTTGTCAATCCATTCAGAATAAAGGGCTATGGTTTGCAAGGAGTCGCTGCTCGGATATACTTGTGTCCAGCGCAGATAACATTTGTGTCCTGCTATGGTTTGCAAGGAGTCGCTGCTCGGATATACTTTACCAGTTAGTTGACAGGTAGCGGATAACGCTATGGTTTGCAAGGAGTCGCTGCTCGGATATACTACCAAATTATTTTCCTGATGGCAATCCTCCGCTATGGTTTGCAAGGAGTCGCTGCTCGGATATACTCAATAGCCACAACTTGCGGAATATCACGACGCTATGGTTTGCAAGGAGTCGCTGCTCGGATATACTTTTCAACCACTCGTCAAGACCTGATATTTGGCTATGGTTTGCAAGGAGTCGCTGCTCGGATATACTGAACAAAGTATCTTGGAAATGTCCTACCTGCTATGGTTTGCAAGGAGTCGCTGCTCGGATATACTCGAACACAATAATCTTGCTTCCGTTTTTAAGCTATGGTTTGCAAGGAGTCGCTGCTCGGATATACTGTTTGGTAATTTGGTAATCTCCGGTACATAGCTATGGTTTGCAAGGAGTCGCTGCTCGGATATACTATCTTTTCAGCAACCTGTTGAAAACAAACGAGTTATGATTCCTCAGATCAGAAAAAAGTGAGCTGTCGCGAGGCGTTTTCATTGGGTTTTTGGAGTTTTCCTACATAATTTTCCATTTTTTCAAACTGACGGTCGGTTAAAGACAAAATTCGGACATGTCCTCGCTCAGGCAGGGCATTACGGATCGTTGTACGGTGTTTTTGTGCCAATTCCTCACTGCCGCAGAAACGTACATAAACTGAAAACTGGATCATCGAAAACCCTTGTTCCAAAAGAGTTTTGCGAAATCCGGCATAGATTTTCCGTTCCTTTTTCGTTTTCACGGGAAGGTCAAACATTGCAATCAACCACATCGATTTGTAACCGGAAAAAGCATACTCTTGGCGAGGCATGGACACTGTCCAATCATTTTTGAATGACGCATCGTTTTCAAAACGGTTTTTCTTCTTGGAAAAATGTCATTTTTTTAGGAAATTCCAAGTTTTTGATTTCTTTTGATAAAAATTGGACGAGTGAGCTTGCCAGTTTGGCGGCACAATCAAATAAAGTTCGCAATTCACCACCGATGGAAAATCGACCTAAAAGTGGCTGGATAAGTGCCGTTTTATCGTCAGAATTCAGTGCGGAATCATCACGCGTGCCCTGTTTGACACAAGAATAGACCACTTGATCGACTAAAGGCCGAAACGGTTCCATGAGATCATCCGCAAGACAGTAGGAATTGTATTGATTGTGGTGATGTAAACCAATGGCAGGATGGAAACCCGTTGCACAAATCGCACGAGCGATGATTCCTCGTAAAACACCATATCCGAAATTCAAACGTAAATTAATCGGGTCTTCGCCGTCAGGATTTCGTTTGAATGAAAACCCGTCAAAAAGTCTTTGCCAATAACGCCTTGCAGCACGAGCTTCCACATTGCCGACATCACCGCTTCGGACCATTGGAATCAGCGTTTCCAATCCGTAATCATTTTCAAAACAAATGCGAAGCAGTTGGGCTTGTGCCGTGATTTTGGCTTGGACGACCTGTCGCCACGCCTGTTTCTGAAGCGGCAACGGGGCATTGATTTGAAGTTGAATTCGCCGAGCTGGTTGATGATGCCCGGCAAGCGGAAAAAACATCCCCACCGGCAGGCTTTTTCTGTTACACGCAATCAACACGGCACCATTTTCCGCGAGACCTTCGAGAATCGCCTGCGAAAACGTGACTTGCGGGTGCGACACCAGCACGACGGCAATATCTTCCAGCGGAATTGATGTCGGCGGATGCTCGTCACTTTGAATGACGAGCTGCTTCAGCCGCGTTCTCAAGCGAAGCGCGTTTTGAGAAAAATCAAGAATCTGGTGCGACATAACACCGTCTCACATGTAGGAAAATCACATTCTCTTATTTACCTATATCGTCTATTTTAATCGGATGTGATCAAATTTCCTGATAAATTCCTGATTTTTTCAAAAATTCTACATTACATCAGTCATTAGCCGGGTGAATATTCCCCAAAACATCGACGGTGACTTTGCGAATTCCCTTTTCCATAAAAGTATTGGCGTTGTGAATCAATCCTTTGGTTTTCAGGATTTCCGTGGACGGTCGAGCATCATTATGTAATTTGGATGCAACGCTTTTCGCCCCTTTCTGATCTTGTGTAATCACCCGAACAACATAAAGTTGCTCAACTCCATTTTGGTCTTTCATCATGAAATATTCATTGAGGGCGAGCGAAAACTTAAACAACTTCCACGGACCATGATCGCGATTGATGATCGGTTTGCCTTGGCGTTTCCGTTGATAGGCCTCGAACATCGTGACAACGATGCCTTCCCATTTTGTTTCCTTGCCATCCTTGTCAAGCACTGCGACCACTTCCATGTGATGGTTATTCCCCGGGGCGACATGGCGTTCGCGGCCGTCTTTGCCGACGGTCATGGTACCGACACTTTTACGAATCCGAGCTTTGCGGATGGGAATCAAGCGTTTGCCGTCTTTCGAGCGGAGATACGGTAAATCATTTTCCGTCAGTTTTCTTGGGTCATCTGTGCCAAGTGCTTTCAGTTTTTCCAGGACAAGATCACGGACAATCGGGTCGACAATATCATTGACCTCATTCTTCGACATACCGGCAATGGGTTTACGGACATGGCGATACTCAACTTGTTTTACTTTCTTGCCTTCACCTTCAACGACGATCTGCGGTTTGCTGTAATTCGTTTCGTCATGAAATCCACCGCTGACTTTTCGATTGGCGCGGAAGGAGATGTTGATTTTGTCAACCGCCACCTTCACTTTTGCAAGAAAATCGGTGATCGGTTCTTCAATTCCACCTTTCATAAACAGTCGCCATCCTTGTTCAGAGGCGATTTTTGCCGCATTGCTCAATTTTTTTATCGTTCCTTGGTCATTCATTGCAATGACCGCAGCATCGACGGCGTGGTGACGGTGGTCGCTTCGATTTTTCGCATCGCCGCCGTCATTGAGGATTGCGTTGAGTTTCCATTCGTCGCGGAGGTACGCCGTCATTGCCCCGGTGGAAACCTGGATGCGTTGTGTTCCTTCGGCATCGTAGCGTCCGCCATACAGCAATGCAAGATAATCGCCCGCCAATCGGGAAATGTATCGCGTATCACTCAAATGGCGATTCGTGAAACCTTCGGGAATTTCTTTCATTTGAAAGCGTCGGAGTTTGATTTCCGCAGAGGACCCCTGAAAGCGCTTGACTCGCTCGATAATATCGTTCCAGCGTTGTGAATCATGACCGTAAGTCTCATAAGGAGTCTTGTTTCGTTTGAAGTTTCGGTTTTCTTCGTGATAGCAAAGTGTTTTGTTGGCATACGAATTGTCAAGCGAACGGCTGAACGGTAGTGTATGCTCAATGTCGAATTGCGGGCTGGAACCGAGCAGATTGTCGAGAGTGATTGTTTTGCCAGTGTAGGGACACTCGTTGTTACATTCCTTGGCAAGAAGAACCTTTAAAATTTCGTTTTTCTTGGGTTCATACTGCCTTTCAGAAAAAAATTGAACCATTTTTTGTATCATGCGTACTACATTCCATGAGTACCAAACAAGGAATTATTTCCTTGCAAGCGATTCGCCGCTTGCAGGGTGGGGAACTGCT
>Ga0123353_10003401_pt1 | contig 20109 bp, 7 predicted proteins | sample TergutLab28metaG_3_FD_92763 | JGI IMG/M metagenome (GOLD analysis project Ga0123353, IMG submission 92763) | Labiotermes labralis P3 segment gut microbial communities from Petit-Saut dam, French Guiana - Lab288 P3 | ecosystem: Host-associated > Arthropoda: Insects > Digestive system > Gut ... | reverse complement strand
TTATTTCATGCCTCTACATGTTTCGAGCACATGTGCTCATCATCAGGAGGTCAAAATTGCATTACACAGCCTCTGGTATCACCACACCTATAGGTGGCCGTCTCGTGCACGAGACGGTCAGCAAAACGTCAAAATTTAATTTTACGTTTACTCACGTAACAACAAAGCTGTCACTCAACAACCGACACTTGTTCAGGTAACTACGAGGATAAACGTAGGGATGGAATAAATTCTGAAGGCAGACTGTGAGGACGTTTAATTGAATTCGTCTGGTTCAGGGCAGGGTCCAGTTAGGAATATTCATGAACCTACCCTTTTCAGTAAAGGGAGGGAAACAGGCCTGTCTGGGCAGGATCAGGGACTTTTAGCTTCTTAACAAGCTCTATTTAAACAGATTTAAGTCTTCTGGGATGTTATGGCCGTTTCGACTGCTTGACCCTGACGGTGAAGACACTAAGTAACCTTCGAAACGCCGGCAACTGTTCACAAGTCGACCCGGTATAACATCCCAGAAGACTTAAATCGTCAACAGCGCCGCTTTACCAACCTCCAATCTCGCAAATGCACTTCCGCCAGTCAGTGAGTCCACACTTTCACTCAGCAGCTAACCAAAATCCCTCATGTGGAAGCCGACGCTTCAACACAACCACCCAAGTCCTCCACCAGATCCTGTTCTGGCCATTTAAAACCAGCATATTAAACAAACATTAAAAAGTACTTACCATCAGCAATCCTGTATTTCTTCGAAGAACTACTAAGAGTGGCATCCGTGCAGAAACTCAACCGAGTACGTATTCACGGAAACGTAACTCACGATATACCGCAGAGAGTAATGAATAAGATATTATTAAAAAGAATAAAAATTAAATTTTTGCCCCGAGAGACTTCTTTGTCGAAAGGTTAGCGCTCCTCCTTCATATTGGGGAAATCACGAGTTCGACCCCCACTAACAGTCGTCTAAGTCGTCTACCCTATTTCAATCATGTTTATGATTTCCTTCAGACTAGGATGGCAAATTCTGGGATTGCGTCTTCCACTATGCTAGACCTGTTCCCTAATCTTTTACAAACTACAAATACTACAACTTCATATATCCCATATTGCTTGCATTACTCAGATGCATGCAATGTTTAACACCAACGAGTGCACAATAATATTCAGGTGCAGTGTTATTTTGGCCAATTACGTTGTCGTCTTCAGAAAGGTATAAACAAGACTACAGTTACAATTACAGAACCATTCAGTTCGGAGTGATCAACTCCACTGTTTACATCGCAATTCATTTACTTGAATGGTGGTTTACAACATACTTATTCTGTGCACAACATCCACAACAGCATGGCGCACTTCACAGCAATTTTTACCTCTACATTTTAAACTTGATTTTTATAATTACTTTTTAACTTCGAATTTATAGTCTGATTATACGAGTAATTACAACGGTGGAATGGTTCTGAAACTCCTGTAATTGTTATTGTATTCTGTTTCTATAGTAAAACCAACTAGATGCACCAATGTATCAAATTAATTTTATTTTTGGAATGACACTCTACATGTTTCGGACGGTCTCTCCGTCCATCATCAGGAGTTCGAGACTGTAAATACAGCAACAGGCATCTGTTTGACAAATGCTTGTTGCTGTGTGTACAGTCTTGAACTGCTGATGGTGGACGGAGAGACCGTCCGAAACATGTAGGGTGTCATTCCAAAAATAAAATTAATTTGATACATTGGTGCAACTAGTTGGTTTTGCTATAGAAATAATATTACGATGCACGGCGCTATGAACGTAAAATACTGTATTCTAGTTTAAACCTCCCTGAAGAAGGTCATATAAACGGCCGAAACATGTTAGACACCTTGTAAACAAGACTACATCTAAACATTTTGAACTTTTTGGTATTCATACATATACTACAGTTTAACGCATTCGAGACACTGGCACTAGAAGGAAATGGACATATTCAAGCTCCGGTCGTCTTAACCCCGGAAAAAGAGACTGGTACTCTTTGTTTAATAGGAGAATATGTGAATCCCAGAGCGTGTCGGGACACGATGTTCATGCCGGGAATCGAAGTCCATCAGCCCCACCCGTTCTGAATCTATGTCCCGGCACACAAAGGACTCCAATTTTCAGCAATAATAATAATAATAATAATAATAATAATAATACACGGTAGGTTTACGTATGGCATTCAAATGCGAGTCCGTAAAACAAGTTTGCAGACTTCTGAATAACGCACGGGGAAATGTGTCAGTTTGGATATCCCTAACACAGAAGAACCTAAAGATTAATAATGTATTGTACACCCCTGGTATCATGTGACTAAAACTTGAGGAGGATGTAATATCTAGTACTAGTGCTTGCTTCCCTAGCAAACGGATCCGAAGCCTTCCCTTCTATTCCCTACTGTGTGAAGGGGTTAAGAGAGAACAGGGTATTCTGAAGAGGAATTGCAATCTATAGATTCCGCGAACAAACAGAAGTCTTGCAGATAATCTCATCTCCCGAGAGAACTGCTCCACATCCGAGTCAAAACGGACTGAAGACACTATTCAAGTATACTGCGTCGGCTTTCGGAGTGACAGGATCAGCGGATAGTGGAAAATAATGTAAACCTTTATATGAGACCGGCTCTTTATCACTCGAAAACTGTGGTGATATCTGTTTATTATGGAGTGCTGGGATGCATGCTTAAAGAAATGATAAAATCAAACAGTTTTGGGGTAAAACTTAGGATAAAGACTACTTGTGAGATAGTCTATACGGTAGAATAATATTAAAGTGTGATTTCAAATTCTAGTGGCAGTGACAATGAAGATTAAGCCGTGTTGTCAAATATTAATTTACCAATATTTCAGAAGAATATACTGCCTCCATACCAAGGACAGATGCTAATAATGAAATTTATCTTATAAGCAGTGCTGTAAATAGGATCTTTAATGCCACTGAGAGATATCACGTACTTAAAAAAAATTACAATTGTTTACCGAATTTAATATTATTTGCTTCAATAATTAAAAATTTTTTGAGCACAGAAAATAAATGTTTTTTATTCAAAATATTCATTTTTCTGCCCATTCTGCGACTCTGCCATCAGTGTTGGCCGTAACACTGGACCCGCCTTGCCACGCCCCTGCTGGCAGAAATAACGTGTTATGCCGTAGACCGGATTCAACCCGCGGGCTTTTATGTTCACGGTAATGAACCCACATGTCAGATATAAGATGGGGACTTTTTGGATCGTCTGAAATAATACGAGGTTCCAGAAAGCTCCGCTTCATGCAGGAAATGACTTGGATAGTGCAGATGCAAATTTGCACATGTGTGTACAGCCTTCTTAGTCACAAAGGTTGCTCGTACTCCATCTGGTCTACAAAGAAACACTAATTCCTCTTACGAGTAGAAAGACGTCTTCCCTGAAAAGTAATTCCTCAAAGCAAACGAATTTCCGACAGACATGATGACTTGAAACATTACGTAATTTCCAACCCTGTAAGTTTAAATTCTTACGTAAACGTGAGAGATGTTTTACGAATCAAGTATAACCAACAGCTCTAAAAATTATTTTGTAATATAACACAAGGTAATCATGGCCTACAGCAACGTACACATTTCTGCGTAATACACATACATCCATCGATTGTAATGAGAAATCATCAATTTTAAACAAGCTGTAGCCTATTGGGTAGCTTATACAAAGTAGAAAAAGGAAACAAACATTTAGAAATAAAAGAAAGCGCTTGTATCGGGCACATGGGCAATAATTCGCTCATTGGTTGCGATAATGCGGCACATGACTAGAAGTCGCTTAGCACGATTTCAAAGTAGAGAAAATTCATTATGACAACCACAAAAAGGATTTTCAAACGGCATTTCCATGGTCCGATTTACCCAGTACAAGGTTCCATTCATATAAGTCTCAGAAGAATTAACCTGTCAAGAGTTACGTTACCCGCGAAAGCAGCAGTATTTCTGTCAAAGCCGTCATGTTCTGAGCAGCTGTGCTGTGCATCCAACCTGTCAGACGTTTACCGAGAACTCATTACCTTCGGTTAAGGCGACCGGAGTGTGAAAATCACAACTCTTTTGCATCCGACGTCAAGGTTACAATAAAATACGAGGAGTTTCACTTCCATTTCCCACGTACGAATTCATATCGTGGTACTTTAAATGGAGGAAAACTTTGTATTTTCGTACCTTCAATTACGAATCCGAGCTGGGATAGCTCAGTCGGCATAGTGACTAGCCTACGGGCTAGACAACTGAGAGTCGCAGTTCGATTCCCGGCAATGAAGCCTTTTTCTCGAAGATATCCATACCAGCTCTGCAGCCCACCCAGTTTCCTACTGCATGGTTACCGCGGGGCAATACCTCCGGGGTTAAGGCGGCCAGGGCATGGAGCTGACAGCTAGTCCCGAGGTTAAGAATGAATGGTGCGACAACTCCGCTCCCCTGTATGCCGTTACAGCGTGCAGACGGACAACTTTAACGCTTAAGCAGAACGCAGCGGCATTGTTCATGTCTTTTCTAACGTGAAGACACATTACTTGAACGATCGTAAAACGCATGCAGTCAGTTGCTTCTGGGCCATTTCCCCTCAATGTCTGAAGAAGCCAACGTATTCTCCTATCACGTAACGCGGTAATGTCACCACGATCCTATCACTCGACTATTGGAGTCAATTCCCATTACGTTAAAGACCCGCCACGTCTTCACAACCAAGTGGCGTTTAACAGCCGAACAGCAAGCATTTCCCCCTTACTGCTGTACACAACGTCTGGCAGCAGACAAAATACCGGACGTTTCAGAATAACGTCGTATTTCGTAGTAATTACAATTAATTTACTGCATGAAACTACAAGAATGACGAAAATAACAAACTGGTCGCGAGATACGAGGTTCTCACAGCGGTGTAGGAGCCGATTCAAATCTTACGGGATGTCACGACGTGCCGACTGATACAGTCACCGACATTTCGAAGGAGCCTATTTAGTGCCTCCTGAAGATGGAGGCACTACGCTCCTTCGAAGCCTGACCCAACCTACCAGTGAACAAAGTATAACACCACAGACGACTTGAACCTTCCAGGCAAGTGTCTTGTTTCCCAGTCAATTTAACAAAGCCCTTTCAACTGCACCTGTACCAGCGTCGAAGAGGGATGCGATTGGCACTGATTAATTGGTAAGGATGCAGCAAGGTGCGGTTGCGGTCTGCTTCAAAGTGTATCTCGGGAAACGTGCGCTTCGGAGTGAGCCTGCCAACCACTCAAACACGACGTTTGTCTACGTAGAACGCAAAGGGCTGACGTGCTTTCATATGTTGCTAATGGGAGTGATGTTAAGAGAAAGACTACCCAAAGAACAAATACGAACAAGACTGCAAAACTACTGCTTATCCGTTATTCGGGACACGAAGACACAGTGCGAGAGAATGTAGTCCCTAAAATAACAAACTCTAATAACTCTGAAAGAAAAAGGCCAAAGGAGCGATAGAAGAGGGGGGGGGGGGAAGACAAATGCAACTTACGAACTCCGAAACGGGCCACAACGCATCCATTCCCTGTAGACGAAGACTTTATCAGCATCTGCAGACGCCTGCGATTTGTTGAATACTAGGGGACCTACCCTTCCTCCTAAGTTTCACGACTTTGGGAATTTTGTTCAACAGCTACCCAATGAACCGCAAAAATCTCCACGGACAGATTTGCAGGGAAAATTGGAGACAGCCGACACACCGAATCACTGTCGCCCTTATCTAAAGGACTGGTCTCTTTTTCTTTTATTTAACGACACGCTTTCAACTGCATACGTTATAGCATGTTAAAAGGTGGACTGCTAGTATAGGGAGATGCATACAACAATACCTTATCATTTTTTATGAGTACTGGACCGTGCACCATCCTGATAAATTAAGAATAAAATCCAACTAGATGCCACTTATTACTTTATTGTGCTTATATTAGGCTCAACATGTTTCAGGCACCATTATGTCCATCATCGGGGGCTCACGACGTTAGCGTTGGTTACCACATAGGCCGTCTGGTTCTCGAGTTGCTGCTGGTTGGATGTTAAGTGCAGGCACGATGGATGAGTGTCCGGACCGAAGGTGCCCGAAACATGTTGAGCCTAATATAAGCACAATAAAGTAATAAGTGGCATCTAGTTGGATTTTATTCTTCAAATATCTTATCATGTACATAAAGAAACTGAAGAAACCCGTGAATATCTCAGCTCAGCTGGTCTCCGTGCCGAGGATCTTACTCCGAACCGACCTACGGAATGCAAAGAAATAGCACCAGCCACTCTGTCGCATTGCAAAGCGACTGAGCCCCCAACCCAGGTCCACTTGACTAGAGGAATGTGTGACAGCCACAAGAACAAGGCAGCAAAAAGGCAAGGTAAAATATGATTAGGTGCCTTTCATACACAGGCGAGACAATGACATAAAGGTCATTTTAATATCTGTAATAAAATATTCCCGGATGAGCAACCTCGTCACAGTTGGCTACATGTTTTGACTTTTTATATCTGCGAAAGTATCAAATCTTAGCTATTAATATGTCTCGGAAACATCCTTAGTACAGTGCGACTATGCTTAACATAAGGTGTCGGTTTGTTCCACAGAAATACAGTTCCTAAGAAAACACAGGATCAGTATAACATGCCTTCATGGGATTTCGAGGAGCAATGCTCTACCTGAAGTTGGCATTTTTTTTAGGTGAGACATCCCCATTGTGTTTTCTTCAATGATTAAAAGAAGTATAATTTTAGTCTACCACAACTTCATTACATAAACAATTTAATAGAACATATTTAAATGTTTCCAATTGGATAAACTAATAAAACATGAGAACATAATAAACTTCGCCACAGCGCAAAGGCTAGGATAGTATGGTCATATTGAAAGAATGCAAGATACAAGAATGGTCAAAGCAATACATGCTGGAAACACATTTCAAAGAAGCCAAAAGGAAGACCAAAGATACACTGGGAGGATGATGTTAAAAAAGATATACAGAGGTTAAAAGTGCGAAATTGGAAGACCCTTGTCCAGGAGAGAGGAAGATGGAAGGAAGTGGTGGGGAAGGCCAAAACTCTGCACTAAGAGTTGTAGAGCCGTACTAAGAAGAAGAAGAAGAAGAAGAAGTTAAATGTTTCGGCTTACTTAAAGCCATCTTCAGGCTTTGACTTAAACGAATTACACATAAGGCGTTGTTAATTATTCTTTTAAGTCAAAGCCTGAAAATGGCGTAAAGTAAGCCGAAACATGTAGCTATTTTCTCTTAAAATGTTTTTATAACAAAGTTGTGCTAGACTAAAATTATACTTCTATTAATCACTGAAAGCTGGCAGTCGCTCAGGTGTTCGAGATATTCTTTGCTTTACATGAAACCCTCGGGTCCATAGCCACGATCAAAAGAGCCCGGCCACTGGGCCCTCTCTTGACGCAGTCGAATTCACTCCATATTCCAATATCTGCTTCTTCAATGTCCCTCCCTGTTGCTACGCAGAAAGCCCTGGTGTTGTCTGTTCCCTTCAACATTTCCGACTGAAATTCAATGTTCATTTCTCACCTCCCACATGCGGGCTAAAAAAACTGCACATTTCATCTTCACTGACTGAGTCATGCAAATAAAATTTGAAGACGAAGATTATTACGCAGTTTCCTCTATCCTCGTGACACTTCCTGTTCGTAAGATCCAAATATTCACATCCTGCGCCGCAGTGTGCTGACAGGATATAACCGGCAACACCACGAATTTTAACTGAAAAAAATTACTGTTCACAAATAAAAATTAAGTACTTTAATTCGGCGAAAAACTTACACAAAAAACGGCAACAGCCACGACAAGTCCTAATTTATATTCAACATATAAATAATATATACTGTATATTGGGGATAAGGTTGAGGAAAGAATTATTCTACGCTGAACAATAACCTGAATGTGAAAGGACTGTGATTTCAACACAGCCTTTAAATCACTATAATACATTTTAATATTCCTCTGCACATTTTGTACAACAAGCCTGAAAACGGCTTGTTTTAACCCGATACATTTAGCAACGATAAGCAAAATAGCGTTTTTTACTAACAAAACTGTCGCAGACGGACGTGTTCTGACACTTGACTCTTATAATGAAGATCCGTTCACACAATCATCCGATACTGCTGAACAATTTAAAGCCCTATGAAAACTACACGCACAATCTACTGTAACATTATTCAATTATACATTAAAAAAGCCGCACCATGGGCCAGGTGATTACTCGAAAACCTTTCACCGCGAAGGCCTCGGCTCGATGCCGTGGTGGGCCAACACGAGATTTGTGGTGGAAGAGGTGGCACTGGACAGGTTGTTGTCCGAGTGCTTCTGTTTTGCTCTCTCATCATCGTTCCGTCAACGCTACATACTCACTTTCATCTTAGTACTACGCTTATTCTCACCAGAAGGACAATCAGGCAAAGCCAGGGAACCTTCAAACAAAGCGATATTCTTTCGGACATCGGGCAGCACTATGACAGAGAAGTACTATCACATCATTGGTTTTCAGAGGGTTAGAACTAACTAATCCAAGGAGCAGCGTCCTTGTTGAGAGGCTAGCAATTCCTCGACGCTCAACAAATTCCAAATTCCGCGCATTTTATAGAACCCGAAGGTTCATAACCGTGTTAACAAGAGCCCACTAGCTGTGCCTATCAAGAACTAAATCACCCCAGTCCCTCGCAACCGCCTTCTTTGAGACCTATTCTAATATTACCCTCTCATCTACGCTTAGGTCTTCCGAATGGTTTCTCTTCCTTAGGTTTCCCAACAACTCCCTACATGTATGCACCTCCCCTCGCCCCATACGTTCTACATGCCCGTCCATATCATTTTTCTTGATTTAATCACCCGGATATTTAGTGAGGAGCACAAATCATGAAATCATGGCATGGGGTTTAAAACAGAATACTAAATATTCCTGCACGAGCAAATTCTTATTCAAATAAAGTATTCCATAAATTAAACGAAACGGGGAAACCATGCTTTGTTAGAATGGATTATGCACGAATAATTCGTTTCTTTCCGGAAGCCAGTGAATAACAAACGAAGGCGCCTTCTCTGGTGCAGCAGCATCGCCTGCAACCGATCCATACTGAGGGAGTGGAATGGGCAGACCGTCACCCTTTCCAAAAAGATCCAGACCCAGAAACAATTGCTGTCTCCCCAATCCACATTTCCTACTCTGCTCACGATTCTATTTCTATTTATTCCTTCCATATACAACGGTTGGCTCGCATGACAACGGGAAGCTTCCTTTAAACATTGATTCCAACCAGCACGCTCGATTCTAGATGCTAAGAGTCGTGTAAAACGAAACTGTGTAAAGCGCCCTCGAAACTGCCGCCTGTTTCTTCGGCGTGCCCTCCATCACTGTCGCTTAGACAAAAAGAAAATTCTCACGGGGGAGCTGGAAGTCGACGCTTTTATCGGGAAACTCAAGTTCCTTCTACGTAATACATATTACAAAAATAACCAGCATTCCAGTGCAAACTGATGATATTTCGACCTCTAAGTGACTACACACAACACACACAAGGGACCGACATCCATGCCCCCGGCGGGATTCGAACCCACAATCCCAACAAGCGAGCGGCCGCAGACCCACGCCTCAGACCGCGCGGCAAAAGAGTGTTTAGCATCGACTGACAGCCAGTGGCGAGTTTCAGTTCAGTTCATTGAGGATGGCCCAGTATTTTAATTCGGAGTTTCATGCCTTCAAAAGTTGGCTTCGAAAGAGAAGTCAGTGAATGACGAATTCAGAAACAGGTTTTTAGAAACCTGTACAAGTTGTACCGTTTATACACAGACATTCGCAACGGAGCTACTATAGACCCCAGAACCTTACAAATAAAATCTTATCATTGAAATTATGTGCTCCCTGATGACAGTACACTTGTACGGAAGCATGTTGGAGATACATACATAACACCTACGTCTATTTAATACCGCGCACTTGGTAGGTGTAATACTTTGAGTATATTAAAAGATTGGCCCAGAAAAGGGCCTTTGTCACTACGATTCTGAAATTTGGGTATTGAGAAAGCCGAAGAGTTCTGAACCTACTGAGTAACTGTATGTTGTTCAAGAAACATGTGTATCCTGTACCTGGCTGGACACCATCCCATATTTTTTAGTCTCGGGTACGGCTATGTGAAAACAAGCGAACTCGACACCAAAGGGAAAAAATTAAACCAACAATGGATATTGTTTTGCTCTCAAATATGGTCGGTATTTGCATATATTCTCTGTTCCACCGTCCTGGGTTTATGGTAGAGCTTTCCTTTTTTTAACCCACCCACAACACTTCGTATTTCTTCTCTTCAATAAACACACTTACAATACGTAGGATAAATTACTGTCGGAATTCACGTTTCGCGCCCTGCCGCCCCCCCCCCCCTCCGCTTCACTTGTAATAATATTCCGGCACGGCACCAGCTAGCCCCATCTGAGCACTCCAAAACTGCAGCACTCTATGCCGTGTGAATACTAGGAAAGCAGACAACCCATTGAACACTGAGGGCACAGTTTTTATTCACTAAATCTAACATAAACACGACGAGTAGAGGCGAACAGCTACGGTCCACGACCGGCAAAAAACAGTGCCGCTGAATGGGAAATGCACTAAAAGTTTAAAGACTGTCACATTCGTCCCCTTCCCAAGCCTGAATATAAGACAGTTCATGAAGAAGTGACCGGTATAGTTGATACACTATGGAACTTAATGCTTTCTGTGCGTCTTACCCAGCAGGTTAGCGGATGGATAGCGTTAATTCATTTGATGTTTGTTCGACCGTGCATCATTGTGATAACTGAAGAATAAAAACCAACTGGATGCCACTTATTATTTTATTGTACTTCTTATAGGCTCAATATGTTTCACGCATTAATATACCCATCACCAGGATCTCGCGTCTATGATGTTTACCACATCGGTCGTGTCGTTCTTGGTTTGCTGTATGTTGAAGGTTAGGTACGGGTAGGCTGGAGTAGTGTCCGGGCTACAGGCTACAGCCCGGCCACTACTCCAGCCTAACCGCACCTGACCTCTAACCTACAGCAAACCAAGAACGAAACGACCAATGTGATAATCAACATTATAGTCGCGAGCTCCTGATGATGGGCATAGTAGTGCCCGAAACATGTTGAGCCTATAAGAAGTACAATAAAATAATAAGTGGCATCTAGTTGGTTTTTATTCTTCAGCGTTATTTCATATTTGGGGGGCTACATGCGTATAATCTCGTTGGGCTTGCTACGTATTTTGTCTGGGCTAGAAGTTTAATCACACCGCACACAAATTTTAAATATGTTCCCTCTCATTCGATGCTATAAAAATACGAAGAAATCAATGAACCAGCTGTTTGTGACCACTCAGAAATGTGGAAGAAAATGACTGTGGTCACTTTCAGTTTCTGTTCTAACTGTCCTGCAAGAAGTTACGTAAACATATGATAAAACGGAGGAAGCAAAATCCCTCGTCTGGATTCGAACTGAGGACCTTAACAACGTAAACCAGACAAATCAAAGTTTAAAATACACGTAACCTGCAAGTTCCTTTTGAAAGAAATTGTGTATACTCAACACTTCAGTGAACATGACCATGTAACGACTATTCTTCAGTAAATTGCCGCATTTGTTTTAAATTCCATTACAATTAGCGAATAAATTAGAATGACACGGAAGGACGTACAGTTGCATAATTTGAGGTACTATCCCAGAACTCGCTTAGAGTGACTAAGAACAACTACGGAACCCAAATTCGGAATAGCGGACTCTGAGACAAGATTTCAAAAAAAGAAATCCTCCCAAACAGAAAGGAGTGCTAAGGAATCGACTAAGCCTTTCGCTTGCGTTAATAGATTACTCGGTACTTACATTTTACATACATAGTAACTGCGACGGTAGCCATTACGCTGTGAACTTACCTGAAAGAACTAAGAGACACGAATCAGGCTCATCCCAACACGAGTTTATGCTCCAGGTATGAAGGAAAATTTGTCAACAGTTTATAGTATTCGACACTGTGTTTACAATAAATCGCCGTGATTATAACCAACTTCGTGTTCTGGATCAGTTCTGGTTTTGTTCTACAGGTAAGTGAAAAACCACCCGTTGATATTCCAATATTCCTATTTCGTTCTGGACGGTACTGTCAGACCTCCTCCGAAATTCTAGACTTATCTGTTCTATTTATATACCGTCTTCAAATTCCCTTATATTCTTGAATTTCTTTTAACTGTAATATATTTAATTACCACTCGGCCAAAACCACATTAAAGGTGAAAATAAAATAACCATGTCACACCTAGAATTCCTTAGATTAACTGCAAATAATTAACTTTATGCGTCAAGAAGGACGCTGCTTAACAAATAATTGAAATTCTGCCTCAAAACACAAGGTGTTTAACCATTAATTAACTTTCTACTTCAAAAGACAAGCTGCTTAACCAATACAAAGGCAAATGATTAAAGCTCCCTGCGAATTCTACCAAAAATAGTAAACACATAAATAAAATGTTAAACAGATACGCAGAGTCCTTCAGTGTCATGCCAGGTTGTACATATAGTTAACACTACATTTAAGTGGGTGTGTATGCTTTTGGTAGGAATGCCAGAATAAACAAAGACCATTTTACTAAACGGCATTGACTTGCTAGACTTTGTGATGTTAAATGTGTTAACGTTGAGGTGGGAATTCTGTGTTGCATGGTATTCATGTGCTTCAAAGGGTTAATGTGGCATTATATCAAGAGAAATTTACGCCTAGGAATCAGAAGTTAACAGACGTTCACACGCGACTGCACGTGACCCATACATATTACTACACTCCGAACTTAAGATTCATCAAAATCGAACCCTAAAAGACCATTATCATGAGAACAAAATATTAGTTCCGGTGTTACGAAAAAAACTTTCGCCCTTATGTATATAACTAACATTGAACTCTTTGCATGCAATTGCTAGTATAGCTAAAGCAAGAAATGTGCTGTGGGCAAGACACTGCAGGGACAGCGAACACTGAATGTTTATTTAAAAAAAAAATTACTAGAAGAGACCACTTTGGGGAAATCAGTGAATAATATTAAAACTGATCTTGAAAATCTCGTTCTCATGATGCCTTAAGACTGTGCACATCTACAGATACATGGCGACTATTTGAACGAAACTTTGCGTTCCACAAGAGAAAGACTAACTTGACATTCAGAGGACCGTGCATCGTGATATATTCTTATTATAAAACCAACGAGATACACTAATTTCTCAAATTTATTTTTGGAATAGAACTCTACATGTTTCGGACAGTTTCCCTGTCCATCATCAGGAGTCTAGCACAGTACACACACCAATGCTGACTGCTTGCTAGCAAGCAGTCAACATAACCTGTATGACATATACCTATTGCTGTGTGTACAGTGCTAGACTCCTGATGATGGACAGAGAAACTGTCCGAAACATGTGAAGTCCTATTCCAAAAATAAATTTGAGAAATTCGTGCATTTCGTTGGTTTTATTATAAGAATAAGAACAGAAAGACTGTTTATCAAATAAAGCGGACAAGAAAATCCTAAGCTATGGAGTCAGACACAAACCAACCAGTCAACTCCACTGACCAGAATCCTTCATTAGAAGCTAACCGTTCCTCGGAAAGTCAATAAATTCACCTTATTTTTTAGAACCCGAAGGTTCAGTACCATATTAAACGCACTCATAACTTGCCGTGCATCAGATAATTAACAATACTGACAACAATTACCAACAATATTTTTAGATAAAAATACCCCGCCACGTGTCCTCTATCCTGATCCAGATTAATCTAGGTCAATCCGTGCTATTCGCTTCTTCAAGATCCGCTTTAATATTATTCTCTCATCCATGACGGCCTTCTAAATGGTCTCGTTTCCGCACTTTTGTAACCAGCATATTGTATGTATTTCCCCCACGCGTACTACATGTACCGCCTATATCACTCTCCTTGATTTTATAACTCTAATTGTAAAAATCCGAGTGGGCCGGGTAGCTCAGTCGGTATAGCGACTGACTACGAGATGGACAGTCCAGGATCGAATCCCGGTGGGGACGAGATTTTCCGCCCGTCCAGACCGGCCCTGGGGCCCACCCAGACTCCTGTACAATGGGTACCGGGTCTTTCCCGGGGGTAAAGTCCGGCCGGGGCGTGCTGCTGACCACTCACCCCCTTCTAGTGCCGCGGTCATGGAAGAGTAGAGCTATACCTCTACCCACCCTCTGGGCCACACCGGGTCTGTAGCGGGATCACTTTTGATTGTAAAATACAGAAGACTCAAGTAAAGCGTAGTGAACGAAGTGGTGTTTGCTGTTACCCAAAACACACAACGCTCCAGTTTGTCGTGGGTTTACTTAACTGTTGATGTTTAACTGAAATTTTTAACCTTTTCCTTCCAAATTATTTGTGGGAATTTCAGTAGTCTTGCCGAAATTAATTTTCCAGAAAAGTTCTAATCTCCTGAGTTAAAAAAAAAAGCAGTCCCAAGAAGGCAGGATATTGTGAGAATAACACATAAAACTGGTGGGCCGGGTAGCTCAGTCGGTATAGCGACTGAGCTAGGGGCTGGACAGTCCGGGATCGAGTCCTGGTTGGGACGAGATTTTCCGCCCGTCCAGACCGGCGGCCCTGGGGCCCACCCAGTCTCCTATAAAGTGTATGCCGTGTCTTTCCCGGGGGTAGAGGCGGCCAGGGCGTGTGGGTGACCCCCCACCCCATCTAGTGCCGAGGTCCTATAAAGAGTACAGCTATACCTCTACTCACGCTAAGGGCCTTCGTGGCCTATAAAAAGTGTGAAAACCTTCCTACATAGAACACTAACAAAAAGCGTAGATCTGAGCTCGTCATTGGATCTAATACAATGGAACGAATGCGGAGTTACAATCGACGTTGGACCGGTAAGAGTTAATTCAGGGAGGTGAAGGTTTTCTATAAACGAAGTCTGACTATAGAATTTACATAGTAAATGGAATGGGAAGGTGATTATGAATACTCAGATTCTTTAGTATGCCGTCCTGATCAATTTGACGATAATATCCAAATACTGTCTGGGAGGAATGACAGGGAGACACGAGAATTCTCACTCAGCACATCAGGTAAAGCTGCCGAGTTTCGAATCCGGTGCCTCTCGATAACACACGATTGCGGTTCAATTCCCCGCAAAGCAGAAATGTTTCTCTTAATCGCCAGTACAGATCAGTTGTGCAGCCCACACGGTCTTCTATACGCCGGGTGCCGCTGGACATTTTCCAATGGGGTAAAACGGCAGGGAAATTCTTCTGCTTTGAACGTGTGACGCTAAACTTCCAATGTTACGCATGTCCTGATGCCAGTGTTTACGTAAGAACAGGAGTTAGGCGCGTTCGCAAAATTGCGAAAAGCGACTATTAGCTTCGTCATGTTCGTCTGTCTGTCAGTCTGTATGTCTGTCTGTCCGTCCACAAGCAACAACTCGGCTCCCACTCGACAGACGTTCGTGAAGTTTAACATTTGAGTATTTTTTAAAAAAAAAAAAACCTATCGCGAAAATTAAAGTTTCATTAAAATCTGACAAGAATGACGTTACTTTGCACGAAGACCGACATACGTATGCACATTTCTGACAAAATCTTGCTGAACTCTTGGCTGAATGAGAAATGTTTCAGACAAAAGTTGTATAAAAATTCAGAACATATTTATTATACTTAGTACCGTCAATACACAACATCTATAAAAAAAACAGATGTTTATTTACAACTGGATTATTCTTGGCGACATGTTTCGGCCGTTAAACGGCCATCCTCAGGCCAACTTAGAACAATGTTGTTAAAAAAAAAGTGCGTACACATAACGGAATAATAAGTGTTAGCACTCATCTACTGAGATAACGACACACGTTCACACCACCATTTATAGTGAGTTCCGTGAGGCCCCTACAAAGACATTCGGAATATTTATCATTTTACCACAAAGTTTAAATGTTTCATTCGTAACTAAGAATTCCACAATATATCAATTTTTAATGTAAACAATGGAATCCTACTGGATAACAATTTTGACTGTACCTCGACAACAATGTTCTAAGTTGGCCTGAGGATGGCCGTTTAACGGGCGAAACATGTCGCCAGATATAACCCAGTTGTACTAATACATCTGGTCTTTGCACATGTTGTGTATTGAAAGTACTAATTATAATATATATTGATGATACACAACGGGGTAGCCCCCTTCAAAAAAAAAACCAAAACATATTTTTTTCATGTTCAATAACTTCTTCTTTCTTTACGAAAATCGTGCCGTTTATGTGATAATGTGGAAAAATGTAGTAGTACAGCCGGGCAGGTCACAGATTACATACAACACAGCGCAAGTGCTGTGCATGCTGGATAAATAAGGCTGAAAATCACTTTTAAACCATGTAATACGTACTGCTTTTCCCAGACAACAATGGTTACGTGAAAGCGCCGCAATATTACATTACACGCATATTGCCTGTCTCGTTACCTCCAACCTTTATACCAACCTGCTCGGTTTAAATACTACTTATCTCCGGCGACTAATTAATACAAAGTGCAGCGGCTTGTTTCTTTTAATTTGTAATACTGCTCCTGGTGTGCAAGTAAGCTAAAATAACGAAGCCATTTACAGTTACGCGTTTTTAAAACTACCACTCATTGTTTGTAATAGCCTCACAAGTATGCCTCTACTTGTTACACGGAAACATGCACCTTCGTGATTACAAGAGTGTTCTCGATACAAACAGTTAATACTATGGACTTCTAAGTCACTTCCTATAATGAAATCAGCCGTGGGTTGAAGCATGTGATTATACGTAGTATTTAACGGTACGAACAATGGACCTACATACTGCACATACGCAAATGTGTTCTGTTAATAGCTACACTAGTTTCTGGCGCGTGGATAAGTTGCAAAAATCGACTATTAGCTTCTTCATGTCAGTCCGTCTGTACGCAAGAAATAAGTCGGCGCCCATTGGACGGTTTTCCGTTAAGATTTTATACCGAAACTCATTAAAATCCGTCGAGAAAACCAAGTATGCTTACAATCTGACAAAAATTACGGGTTCCTTACTTGAAGACCTAAGTGTATTTTTGATAATATCTCACTGAATTCTTCCTGAATGTAGAAAACTTTCAGAAAAAGTTGTCACGAACATAAAACACGTGTGTCATAGTAAATACTTAAAAAAAAAAAAGTTCTGTTACGGAATAATTACGAAAAATACCAAAGAGCCAGACAGGCCACAAATGATCCGACGTAACATGGCGGAAGGAATGCTCGATTTGCATGCCGGGTAATTAAGACAGAGATGCGTAGAGCAATAACATTCAATATTAACCGATTCTGATCGTATTAAACTTCGAGTTAGAGACACACTACTGCATGACGAATAATTCAGGCAAAACTACATGCAAATATCTGAGCCCGGCACAGTGTTGAGTTATATGTACATTTCTTAATTTTTTTGCTTTTATATTTCGCATGCGGAAGGTCCCTACTTCAAGTCTTGTCTCAGAGTCTGGCAATCTTAACATATACTTACCGTGACATTCCTCAGTCGCAGCGACTAAAATCCGGGATGCTGCCTTCAATTCGAACATCACCGTCTCTTTCCATGCCCTTTCCAATCTCAGTAATATAAAGCATCGATAAATAAACCAAGGACAAGCAAATAAACAGGCACTATATACTGACTTTTCGCATCCATGAATGGTCGCAGTTAACGACATTTTGTATCTGCTAAGTGCAAGGGCATAAAAATGCTAATCGTAACACAAACATGGAAATAAACTGAAGACAACTTGCAATGCAGCATCGTGTCGTATGTTTAGCGACCGATACAAAACAGATATTATGAAGCGCTGCCGGTGACGTAGATCTATGCTAACAAATGACAAGACAAGGTTCATGAAAACTGAAGTCTGAGGTTCAAAGTTCAAGGGGCGAGCGGCGCCAATGTGTAGATCGATTTAAAGACGCAGAATACCTGCTTCGTTTCTTAGACTTTTAAATTATGGGGCGAATAAAGTAGCGTTATTTGAAGTTTATGCAAAACTCACTCGGTCGAGCTGATCCCGAAGTTCACACTTGTAGGATGGAGAAACTGGTCTCACCGGCTGGTTCGAAAACCCAGTATCTGACGTAAAAGGCTTACAGACTTCGTAACTGTTCCCTTCAGGCCTAAGACATTAACCCTGTAATGAAGAAACTGTATCTGTCTGATCTGAAGACCCAGCTCGTACCTCGCAGTAAACACTCACTGCCTTGGTTATAAAAACCGATACGTTAATGCTGTATAGTGAAATAATCGCTGTTTGTTCTGAGATCCACGCAAGACACACAATTGCACGGTGGGAAGAACACATACTTTCTGTCTGTTGAAGCTGGTGATATGTAAAGGAATTCATAGGCTTTTTAACTCCGGCGCGGGTAAGAAGGTAGCCACCAAAAAGTCCGCGGGGGGGGGGGGGGCTAGAATTAACAGGTTCCACAGAGTGCATATTTCGAGTGTTATAAAGAAATGCATAAATATTTGAGAGGAAAACGTAGAAAGGAAGAGCTCTGATCATACAGGCAGATGTAGAACTAACCTGGCTCAAGTGGTGGTAAGCGTGGTAATAAAACTTCAGGGTCCGTAGCAGATTAATTTTCGCCGCGATGTGTGACCATCAGCTAGTCAAAAAGGACCCCGTTCCTTGCAGTTAATTACAGGTATAACCCTACTGAGTGTCTTTGGAGTGCACTTCTTTACATTTTTATTATGTACCAAGCAATGGTGTCCACCCAAATGCCTGCGACAGGAGACTATTACGCATACAGCCCCAACACTAGCTGCACAGGATGGCTTTTATGGACTTCAAGACAGTATCAGTAACTCCGAACTGCAAAGCGTCAAGTAACAAGGTGATTGATGAATTAAAAAGAGTGTGGAAGGAAAAATTTGCAGCCCAATACAGGTCATATTATGGCATTAACTTCAAGAAACTGAGGCACACCAAAAAAATTCAAATTCAGGACAGCCGATGTCCCGGCCAAAATTCGAACCAAGTACCTGCCGATTACAAATGTGTAATGTTACCGCTACGATAATCTGCTCGATAATTTGGTTTACGGGTTCCCCACCTCAGAATAGAATGTTCCTTCAGCGAAAGTCTGCAGGAAGTACAGTCATGAACAGAAGCAGCTGAAGTTAGGGCTGCATGAACAAAAACGAACTTATTCAGTATATTCCGACTAAAGCAATCCCCTGTACTTCGCTCGGGATATTTCCCTCCCAGGTGGCAATCTCGGTGAATCCGTGATGTAGAATTTAATACGGTAAGCGATTAATGTGGGAAGAGGAAAACGACCGTCGAGACAATAAACAATACAACTATAAACAGGATAAAACTGTAAAGTTTATTTACGAAAGTGCTGCTTCGTGAAACGAAGAGTGCCGACAAGGGGCCGGGGGGGGGAGGGATGAAATCTAGTAATAACACAATAATATAACAGCCAACTGGATGCAACAATGATAATTTTATTAATAATTTCAATCAGCTCAACATGTTTCGGCGATAATTTCGCCCATCCTCAGGAACACTAGACTGTGTTTACAGCTTGTGGTATAATGCACCGTACACAGAACGTGGTACAATGCACCGACGATGCTGCCTGCTGGCAGCATCGTCGGTGCATTGTACCACGAGCTGTAAACACAGTCTAGTACTCCTGAGGATGGGCGAAATTATCGCCCGAAACATGTTGAGCTGATTGAAATTATTAATAAAATTATCATTGTTGCATCCAGTTGGCTGTTTATATTATTGTATCAATGATGTACGGTCACACACACACCAAACTAGTAATGACAGCTGAACAGAATTCCGAATAAAACAAATCGAGTTGGCTGTACACATACTAGTACACAAGACTACAAATAAATGAAACCAATTTTTATTTTCATGACTCGATAGCTCCCCCCCCCCCCCCCCCCCCCCCCCGCCCCCCCCCCCCCACGGACACAATTAAACTTATGAACATTTTCACTTTTTTTTT
>Ga0123353_10003400_pt1 | contig 20113 bp, 19 predicted proteins | sample TergutLab28metaG_3_FD_92763 | JGI IMG/M metagenome (GOLD analysis project Ga0123353, IMG submission 92763) | Labiotermes labralis P3 segment gut microbial communities from Petit-Saut dam, French Guiana - Lab288 P3 | ecosystem: Host-associated > Arthropoda: Insects > Digestive system > Gut ... | reverse complement strand
TATTCAAAATGCGGGTCAACGGCCTTTACTATTTCGTCCATATCAAGCACCACCTCGACAGTGAAGGATACGGTAATTATATCATTATGCTTCAGCATAAATCAACTGATTTGGGAAAGAACCATTTTGCCCTTGACAACAGGAATCGAACAGTGAACAATAGGCTACGGCGCGGCAGATATGCTTCGCCGTTTCTTATTGTTCACTGTTCACTGTTCACTGTTCCTTGTTCATTATAACACTATTTCCACCCGCACCGCGCGCCCGGCAAAGGTCACGTCGTGCACGGATAACGGCTCGGCTTCGTATTCGCGATCGAAGGATTGCAGGAGCACGGTGCTTGCGTCCAGTTTACGCACCTTGCGCAGAGCGCGGCGCTGGCGGTACTCCACCAGCATGATGGCGTCGTCCACCGGGCTTTGGGCGGGGACCAACAACACCAAATCGCCGGCCAATATGCGGAAGCCGCGCATGCTGTCGTCCGGGGCCAGGAAAAACAGCACCTTGTCCGGCGCGCCGCCTTCGATGCGCCCGCCTTCGATGGGCAGCAGGCGGCGATCCACCTGGGCCCACGCGGCATTGTACACCGGCACCGCCTTGAGCACTCCGGCCAGGGCATCCAACCAAATGCCGCCCACGGCCTCGCCGGGGGTATCGGTGGTGGCGACCCGCCGCGCCTCGGGCGTCTCAGGTTGGGAAGTCGGAGATGCGGGCGCCGGCTTGGGCTGGGCGATACGGATGGTCTCCAAATCCACGGCGGCGGCGATCTCGTCCAGCGTAAAATCGACCTCATTGTGTTCCCGCAGGCCAATGGATTTGAGGATGCGGCGCGCCTGATCATCGCCGATGATGCGCTTTCCGCTTTCCACCTCCAGCAAGTACTTCTCCGTAACGCCACACTTTTTGGCCACTTGCTTGTGGGTCAAACGCTGCCGTGTGCGTTCCAGCAATATCAAATCCCCCAAACGGCTCATGGGTGTACCTCCCGCTCATAGCATGTGCACATTATAGCAGTTAAGAGTTACAAGTTACAAGTTACAAGAGGAAATAAGTGCGGCTCTGTCAAATAAGACAAAACATGCGATTATTCGCGCCTTCTTGTAACTCATAACTCAAAACTTGTAACTATATCGGAGGTCACTTATGTTCACAATCATCGTCAATACCATTGCCGGGCACGGCAAAGCGCTGAAGGTGGCGGCGCGGGTGGAAGCGTGGCTCAAGGAGCGCGGGCAGGAGCATACCGTGGTGTACACCGAGTACCCCGGCCACGCCGTAGAACTGGCCAAAGCCTGCGGCGACCGGGGAGACGAGCGCCTGTTCTGCGTGGGCGGTGACGGCACCGTGTTTGAGGTAGCCAACGGTTTGGCGGGCTCCGGCACGTGCCTGGGCGTGCTCCCGGGCGGCACCGGCAACGATTTCGCCCGCTGCCTGGGCCTGCCCAAGGATCCTGTGGCGGCGATGGAAGCACTGCTGTCCGCGCCCGCACGGGCCGTCAACATGTGCAGGTTGAACGAGCGGGTGTTCCTCAACGTATGCGGCGCGGGGTTCGACGTGGAGGTGGTGGTTGCCTGCAATCGCGTCAAGCATCTTGGCCAGGGAATGCTGCCTTACCTGTACGGCGTATTGCACACCCTGTTTACCTACAAGTCCCGCCATTTCACCATCGAACTGGATGGCGAAACCAGGCAGGGCCCCCTGCTGCTGGTTGCGGTGGCAAACGGCCAGTACTTTGGCGGAGGCATGCACGTGGCGCCCATGGCGAAACTGGACGACGACCTGCTGGACGTGATCATGGTGCAGCCTATGTCGCGCCTGCGCATACTGCGGCTGCTGCCCAAACTCATCGACGGCAGCTATGTAAAGCTCACCGAATGGGTAGAACATAAGCGTTGCAGCACGGTTCGCATTTCCTCCCCCGGCATGCGCATGCAGATCGACGGTGAGGTAAATGAAGTGGAAGACGCTTCGCTGAGCATCGCCGATCAACGGCTGATGCTGCTGATGCCCTGACGCCCATTGCGGCTGAGCATATCCAGGCAAATCCTCTCCATCTCGGACAGTTGATAGATCACGATGCTGCCATGGGGAGCGTATAGCAAATTCTCTATGGCGTGGCGGTATACCTTGAGTTTCTCGAATATCAGCACCAGCACCTCGGCGTCCTGTCGGCTCTTGGTGAGCAAAAAGGCGATCTCGTCGGTGAGCTGCATGCATAGGCGCAGCACCAGCTCGCCAATCTGCGCCGGAAAGAGCGAATAGAACTCGCCCGAGGCGATGCCTGCCGACACCACCCGGTCTATCAGCGGCACGTTGAGCTCCAACTGTCGCTGTTTCATTTTCTCGCGCATCAGCGCGCCGTCTTCCCGATAGGCCACGCGCAACAGCAAGCTGATGAAGTCGGCGCTGTCGGTTTGCAGGATGGTGGCCCTGCGGAATAGCGCGTTGAGCTTCTCGCTGGCCGGGCCCTGGCACTCGGCTACGGCCCGCTCCCCCATCTCGTAGGAGCGGCGGGCGCGATCATCGCAGATAGCTTCCAGCAGCGTCAGCTTGCTCTCAAAGTGATGGTAAAACCCGCCCTTGGAGAAACCCAACTCGTCGATGATGTCCTGCACCGAAGTACTCTCGTAGCCGCGCTCATAAAACAAACGTTCCGCGGTTTGTACGATCACCTCTCTGCGTGCGTCTCCTTTGCGCATATGCGTACCTCCGTCCGCAACTTTTGTGCAGAAATGCTTGCTGTTCGCCATCCGAAGGTTTCCAAAGGGCGACCGGAAAGCCCTTTGGTCGCCCCATAGGGCGAAAGTTCTCCTTGCCATAATGTATTAAGGATATTTCGCTCCCTGCGGGGAGCGACCAGGGCTTTGCGATCGCCCTGGACCTTCGCGTTGCGCATCCACCATAGTTCTTCAATTAAAGTGAATCTCCTTCTGTATGGCCTTATACTCTGTACGCCATAGCCGGGAGCGCTCGGCCTCCGTGCCGTCTTGGTAATAGACTTTGTAAGTATCCACTTGGTAGCCTGTGCGCTTTTCTTTCGCTACCTTCTGGGCGCCGGACGCCATCTCCGGTATCCGGGTGTAGAGCACCTCGTTGGAGGGCTGGGTTTCCTTGGTGGTGACGCTCACCAGATCGATGGTTTGCCCCGCAGGCAGCTTTTTGCCGTATATCTCCACGGCTACCTTCTGCTCCGCGTACCAAGCTACGATAAATACCGGATACTCGCTGTTGTTGCGAAAAACAAAGTCCAGCCGGGGCCAATCCACGGCGGCGTCTTCGCCACGGGGCACGTACACCGACGGCCAGGCGTGGGGCGAGCGGGTGACGATCTCCAAGTCGGCGCGTACTACCGCATTAAACAAAGTGGAGGAGGTTTGGCAAACACCTCCGCCGGTGGCGTCGATCAACTGGCCGCCCGCGATGGCTGCCGCTTCCCGATACCCTTTGGCTGGGGTGCGCTGCCCGGTGCAGTCGTTAAAGGAAAGGGTCTCCCCCGGCAGCACCACCCTGCCATTGATGGCCTGGGCCGAAAGGGCGATGTTCATATTGCGGTCTTGATCCTTGGTGGTGGCGGTGGTAAAACCGGCCATCAGGCCAAACATGCCCGCGATGTCGGCTTGGCGCAGCCGGGGATGCCGCTCGTAGGTATGCACCTGGATGGTGGCGCCATATTGCTGGGCGTCCAAAGCCGCGGTTACGTCGGCAAACAGGCGGTCCTCATCGGCCTCGATGCCCGACCTTTCGGGTTCGGACACAAAGGTCTTTCCCATGGGATCAAAGGCGGTGAGCCGGGCATCCGCCGCCGGTTGGGTGATGGCGTCGGCAATCTGATCGGTGAGCTCCCGCACCTTGATGCGGTCGTAGCCCCATTCGCTGGTAAGGAACATGCCGTGGGTCTCCACAGCCCGCATGTCGGCGATGCGCTGCTGCAAGCTGCCGCTGCGGGCATAAGCGTAGGCAAAACGCAGCGCCGCGTCGTACTTAGCGCCAATCAGCACCTGGGAAGAGTCGATGGGCCAAGTCTGGCCGCCGTGGGCGATGGTGATGGCGAATCCGGCGCTGCGCTGGGCCGCTTGCTCCTCCAGCAGGTGGGAAGCCTGCTCCATCGTCATGCCGGAAACATCCACGCCGTCTACAAACGTATTTTGATAGAACACGTTGCGGACCACTCTGTTGCGCAAACCCTGATACTGAGCGTAGCGCGAATACTCCTCCTGCACAAACCAGCCACCCATGGCAAGCAGGCCCAAACACACCATGATCACGGGGATAGTCCACGCGGGAAAGGGTTTGCCATTTCCTCCTCCCCGTCCTTTTCGTTTGGGGGGAGGCAAAGGCTCGGGATACAGCGGCTGCCGGTCCGCCTCCCTGCGCGGTATCTCCACACGCACCGGGCGCTCCCGATAAGCCTGGTATCTCTCATACCTCTGTTGGGAAAATGGCATCTGCTCGCCCTGAGGCGCATCGTCAAAAGCGACTTGGCGAACCTGTCTGCCCGCCGCCGGTTTAGACGTACGCGTTTGTTTTTTATCCACCCAGATTTCCTCCAAGTTCGTTCTCTCTCATGCGGAATGTCAGCGTATACAGGCTGTCGGTCAGGTGCACGTTTTGCACCATCACGTCCGGAGGAGCGTCCAAATCCACGGGAGTGAAGTTCCACACGGCCCGTACACCGCCGCGGATCAGCCTGGCGAACATGGCGCGGGCGCTGTCCGCCGGCACCGCCAGCACAGCGATGTCCACCGGATGGGCAGCGATCCAGGCCTCCAGCTTGTCCGATGATAAAACGGGCAGGGCCTGTACGGTTGTACCAACGAGAGACGGGGATTCGTCAAACAGCGCGCAAATCTGAAAACCTTCCCGGCGAAAGGACGGGTAGTTGGCCACTGCCCGGCCGATGTTGCCCGCGCCGATGATGATGGTGTGATACGCCCGGGTGAGCCCCAGTATCTCGCCGATGCGTTTCTTAAGCTCATTGACCTGATACCCATATCCCTGCTGCCCAAATCCGCCGAAGCAATTGAGGTCTTGGCGAATCTGGGAGGCGGTAAGCCCCATGCGCTCACTGAGCTCACGGGAGGATGTGCGGTGCTCGCCCACTGCCTCCATCTCCCGCAGGTGGCGGTAGTAAGCCGGCAACCGGCGCACCACCGCATCGGACACGGGCAGCCGCTTGCGGTCAGTCATGAATGCACCTCCTGGGACGCTTCCCCGTTTCATTATAAAGTATAGCAGATTTTTGTTGAACACGCAAGGGTCGCACGCACAAAGCCACAATCAGCGCAGCGGCGCACCACCCCAGCGCCGGATACACCGTGCCCACCAAACTGTCAAAACCCAGCAGGCCCAGCCCAAAGCAACAGGCGCACGGCAACATCCAGCGCACCGGCCCGCTCCAACCGGCGGGCATCTGCATAAAAAGGCCCCGCAGCATCGTAGCCAAAGTGCTGAGCATGGCCAGGCAGAGCACGGCGGCGCTCAGGTAAAACCCCGGCTTACCCAGTTTGGCCGCCAGCGCCACCATGGGCAGGGGGGCAGTGCGCAACTCACCGGGGCCTCGGGCCAGCGTCACGATAGCCAGCAGCAGCAGCCCGCCCAGCACGGCCCCGCCCAGCAACGCGGCCCGTTTTCGTTCCCCGGCGGACAGTCCCGGGCCGGACTCGCAAAGCAGCCCTGCGGCCAGCGCGATGTTTAGCGCCGCGTAGGACAGGGCCATGGGGATTGACTGCCAATGGGCAACCGGGGCCAGCGCCACGCCCTCCCCGGCAGGAGGCAGTGCGATCAACAGCACGTACAGGCAGCAGCATAAAGGCGCCAGCACGCCGCCGCAGGCTGCAAGGCCGCCCATGCCCCGCCAGGCCACCAGCAGCGCGCACAGCAACATGCCTACAAAACCCAAGGCATAAGCCGGGCCTATGGGCAACACGATGGCGGCTAACTCCCCCGCACCGCTGAGCATGGCCGCTCCGGTTACGGTCAACAACCCAACAAACAGCGCCGCCCCCGCTACGCCCCCGGCGCGGCCCAGCAGACGCCCGCTCAGGCCGCCGAAGGAGCGCATGCCGCTGCGGGCAGCCAGACCCATCAATCGCAGGGCCAGCAGGCCCATAACCGCCGCCGCCAGCGCCGCCCCAACATAACCCCATGGACCATACTGAGCAAAAAAACGCATCACTTCCCGGCCGGAGGCAAACCCCGCACCGATCACCGCTCCCACCAGCGCCAGCCCCACCTGCATCGTCCGCATCCCCATCCCCCCAAGTAAAAGGGTATGCGAAGGCGGTTGAGATGTTTACAGAACCGAACGAACCACCGCGTACAGATAGGTGTACACCAGCAACAATATCCCCTGGAGCGACAGGGAGATGGCATGGAACCACCGGCGGTCGGTAAGCAGGCATTGCAGCACCGGCAGCACGGCCAGCGCCATCACATAACGCGGGCCGCTGAGCAGCCAGGTGGGGGCCAGCGCCACAAACAGATATACCCAAGCGTAAGCCGCCCAGGGCAGGGGCAGCCGGTTTTGCCGCAGGGCAAGCATGGCAGGTACCGCCGCCATCGTGATCGCTTGGGGCAGCCAGGTGCCGAAGAAGGTATCGGGCTGACCAAGATCCCGCACCATGTACAGGCCGGTGGTGTAGGCGGAATTCCAAAAGCTGCCGAACTGCTGCGACCAATTCTGGCGCTGATAGTCCAAGAACGTAAAGGGCGCGCCGGTGATTTGCCGGTTCAGCAGCAAGTATGCGCCAAAGCCCATGGCAACCATCAAGGCCCCGGCGATCACCCTGGCGCACAACCGCCATCGGTGTGAGCCGCGCCCCAACCAATGCCGCAGGCCCTCCAACAGAATCACCCCCGCCGCCACCAGCCCCAGCATCCGCGTAAAAGCCGAGAGAGCGCCCCAAAGGCCCGCCCACAGGTATCTCTTTTGGCTGGCCGCGTCGATGGCCGCCAGGGTAAGCAGCAAAAAGAGGGCCTCCGGGTAGGGCGCGTTCAAAAACAGGGAGAAGGGATTGAGCAGCAAATATGCCAAAGCCAGCCAAGCTTTTCGCTGGCCGTAACGGCGCGCCGTGATCCGAAAGAGCAAGCACCCCGCCCCCGCGCCGCACACCAAATTAAGCGCCGCGGCCGCAGCCAATGTGTTACCGGCAAAGAGCGCCCGCAATCCCCGAAGCAACATGGGAAACAAGGGGAAAAACACCAGCATCAGGTGGTCGCTCTCGCCCCCAACTCCGGGGGCCATATACCATTGCTCGGCCAACTTTAGGTAGTGAGGCGCATCCCACTGCACCCACAAGGCGCCAAAGGAATGCCACGGCCAAAACCAAGCGCCCAGGCTCAGACAATGGCCCAGCCAAGCCCACAGGTATACCAGAAACCGGGACCCCACCACCGCCAGGATTACCCACAGGAAGGTTTGGCGGTTGGGCCGCTCCCCCATGCCTTCGGCCAGGGGTTCCTTAGCGATGCGCAGGCACCGCAGGGCGATGCCCAAAAAAGCCACGGCCATCACCACGGTGACATACGCGGCGAGGGTGGCCGGCCACCAGGTTTCGGCGCTAGCAAGATCGATATCTGCAAACATCACATATCCTCGTCCCAGAGGCTGCCTTCGCTCACCGATTCCTGCCCGTAGGGTTGCGGATACGTGGGCTTTTGAAAGGCGCTGCGTTTATCCACCATGGGCGGCAACCCCTTGATGGAATCCACCTGGGGATCCAGCATCTGGGCGATCATCCCCCGCTTTTTGATGTGATAAGGATCCTTGCCCTCACCCTGCTTGCGCGCCCTGCCTAAAAGGGAGGCCTTGGGCTGCTTAGCAACCTTCTGGAAGCGCTTGCTGTCGCCCCACTGGGGCCACTGGGGCGGATCCGGCAGGTCTTGGGCGTCAAAGGTTTCTGCCTGTTCGTATACCTGTTCGTATACCTGTTCGTATACCGGCTCGCACTCGGGCTCATACTCCGGCCCATCCATCGTCTCTTCATCCGGTTCGTCAAACAACGGGGTTACATTGTTAACCCTGCGCCTGCGGCGAGGGGTCGGTTCCTCGCTTGGACTGGCCTCGCTGACGGTTGCCGCAGCGCGCCGCCGGGTGCGCTTTGCGGGCGCGGCCTCGGGATACGCGTCGTAGGGCGCCAGGGGATCCAAGGGCTCCAGCACCGTAGCCCTAGGGGCTGGCTGTGGCATCCTGTCCGGATCGTAGCGCTTGCCAGGATAGTCCCGGAACTGGCTGTCGGGTATGACAGCGGGAGGCGGAAACTGCAGCGCCGGCCTGCGATAAGCCGCATGAGGGTCAGGATCGGATTCCTCTAAATCATCATTATATTCATCAGCGAAATCGTCATCGTACGCCTCATACGCCTCAGCTACCTGCGCATCCGCTATCGGCTCATCCCAGGTCTCATCCTCTTCATCATAGAGCTCGATGTCTTCCTCTACCGGCGCTTCATCGGTACCATAATCCCCGGCAGGCATGTACTGGGCCGTGTGATAATCATACCCCACCGGCTCCACGATCTCCACGGGTTGCCCAAACAGGCGGCGGATGGCGCGCAAGCGCGTGGCCCACACATGATACGGCTGCCAGCGGATCATCCACACGATCCAGTCGATCGCGATCCCTGCGCCGATCAATATCAGGGCCAATACCAACCAACCCGTGCCAAACCCGGCGAAGAACCGGTTGGAGTCCGGTGACTCCACGAGGCGCCAAATGCCGTCGGTCAGCGCCCGCATCCAACCGAGCAACACATTCATCATCGTATTGGCAAAACTACCCAGACGCTCACCTCCCCTTTCTGCCTAGCTTGTCAATTGCCCTTTTGGGTAATGATCACGGTTACGGTCTCAATGTCGGGGGTGTAGGTATACTCGTCGGCCCCCTGGGCGTGGGCTTCCACGGGCGCCTTGTGCTCGCCGGGGGCCAGGCCCGTCACATCGGCGTAGAGGGTGATGTCGGCGTCCTTGAGCTGCTTGACCCAATGGTACGCACCGCTGATGGTAACCCCGGTTTTCGCGGCCCTGAGCCTGACGGAGCAGTCGTCGGGCAAGCCTTGTACCTCGATGGACAGATTGCGGAACCTACGCTCGATCCGTTGCTCAACCATCACCGCCGTAATCACAACCTCTTCCATGCTGACGAAGCGGGCATCTGCCATGCGCCTCACCCGCGCCGGAGCGCTGACCGTGCCTGTGGCGCCCGTGATGTCGATGGGTTCCACAAAGGCGCGGCTCAACTCCTCCAACGCAGCCTGGGGCGCGGCCACCGCCACCCCCATAGGCTCAGCCATCACCGAAATGAGCTCATAGCCCTCCCCAGGCACACCCATCACAGCGCTGGGCAGATCCAAAGGAATCTCCCGCTGGGGATACCAGGCAACGTCCACGTTGACCCGGTCCAGCTTGACGCCATCGTTGCTGCTCACATGCAGCAGGGGGGAAGTGAGGGCGTTGCCGGCTGCATCCTGGGGTATAAATTGTACCGCGATGCGCATGGAAACACGGTCGTCGCCGCCCAGCGTTCCCTGATCTAACTCCGCCATCACCCGCACCACCTGATCCACCAGGGGTTTGGGGCCGCCCACGGTCACCGTGGCCGGATCGGGCCTGGGCGTATCCACCCAAAGATCAGGTCTGGGTTTACCGGTAAGCCCCACCACCACGGGGATGCGGCCCACGGTTACGTATTCTTCCACGTTTAGGATCACGCGGGAGGGCTCCACCTCCAGCACCTGGGCCGAGGCTACCGCCGGCACGGTGATCTGCACTTCCTGCTCTCCCGCGTGCTGCACCCTGGACAGGTTGATGCGGGGGCTAAAGCTGGTGGCCAAGATGCGGTCGAAGGCGCCCTGGGCCACATCGGCCCGGATGCGCACGTCGGGAATCAACTCCTCCAAGTCGTCGATCACGATAAATCCCCGGGTCCGGAGCTCTTCTTCCCCGGCCACGGTCACCTCCACGTTGGCAAACACCTTCTCCCGTGGCAGGGAGTCGTCCGAGGCGATCAACACGCTCCACAACAACGCCGCCAACAAAACGGCGCACACCTTGCGTACCATGTTCCCGGTGAGCATCCGCCCCAAGCGCGCCAGCAATTGGGCGACGCCACCGCTTGCACGCCGTGGGTTTTCGGGCTTATTCTCGAGTTGGCTCATGCTCGGCGCGCCTCCTCATGGACATGATCATAGCCAGCAAGCCGGGCTTTACCGGCTTATTGTATACGGACAACAGCAGCGCGGTAAGGGCCCGCTCGTCCATGTGCCGGGTGAGTTTGCCGCCTCGCGCCATGGATATGATGCCGGTTTCTTCCGAGACGATCAACACAACAGCGTCGCTGGCTTCCGAAACGCCAAGGGCGGCGCGATGGCGCATGCCCAACTCCCGGCTGATGCCCGCGCCCTCGGAAAGGGGCAGCACGCAGCCCGCCGCCTGCACCCGGTCACCCCGTACGATCACCGCGCCGTCGTGGAGCGGCGTGTTGGGCTCAAATATATTCTCGATCAAGGGCTGGCTCACCCGGCCATCCACCCGGGTGCCGGTATCCCATATCTCCTTGAGGGAAGAACCTTGCTCGATCACCACCAAGGCGCCCACCTTACGCTTGGCCATGTTGAGCAGCGCGTGGGTCAACTCGGTGGCCACGATGGTATCGCCCGCATCCTCCTCGGTCGCCCGCATCTTTTTGAGCACGGGTGTGCGGCCAATCTCCTCTAATATACGGCGCAGCTCGGGCTGGAACAGCACCACCACCAGCACCGCGCCGGCATTCACCAGCCAGCGCAAGATCCAGTTGATGGTGCGCAGCCGGAAAACCTCGGTGATCCAGGTGGACAGGAGCAGAATGCCCAGCCCCTTAAGCACCTGGCTTACCCGAGTTCCACGGGTAAACTTGAGCAACTGGTAGATCAAAAAGCTCACCAGCAACACATCCAGCACATCGGACAGGGTAGGCCGATGGATGATGTTCCAAGCCATGTTGCTGATCTGTTGCCACAGTTGCGTCAAGCGCGCTCACCGCCTTCTCCCGCTGGAAGTACTTCTGAAGTGCATCCTTGGGTATTATACTACATAACCGCCGCCAGGTGTAGCGGAGTTTTGGATTTCTTAATAAAACGGACGAACTGACAAATTCCTTGCAAAATGAACAATGAACAGTGAACAATGGGCCACGGCACAGATGATCCCTCCGCCGCAGCCCATTGTTCACTGTTCATTGTTCCTTGTTCATTCCTTTATGATTTCCCTATCGCGGAACAACAGCGTAACGCACCACAGGCCGGCGGCGCCGATCAGCCCGTACACGATGCGGCTCACCACCGCGCCCTGGCCTCCAAACAAAAAGGCCACCAAATCAAACTGAAACAAGCCGATGAGCCCCCAGTTGACCGCGCCGACAATCGCCAGCAGCAGCGACAAACGATCCATCCCATTCCCTCCCTTACGGTATGTAATGACAGTATGTCCAGGGGAGGTGGGTTTTAACAGGGTTGCGGATTTCATAGGAAAACGCTATACTCAATCCGAGGTGAGCGCCATGCCTGGACAAACCGAAACATACAGCCCGCCATTTGTCCTGTGTGCTAAAACGAACAATCTTGTCGCTGAAATAAGTACCTTGGTTGGTCAGATCATCATCACAGAAGATTTGGCGGACATTTTGCGTTTGCGCCGGGAAAACCGTATCAAAACCATACAATCCTCATTGGCCATTGAGAACAATACGCTGACCATTGAACAGGTAACGGCGGTGCTCAATGGCAAAGTCGTCTTAGCTCCACCCAATGAAATCCTCGAAGTCCTCAATGCAGGGAAAGCCTACGAACTGATGTCTGCTCTGGATCCTTGCTCCATGAACGATCTTCTCAAAGCCCACGCGGCGATGCTGGAAGGTCTCAAAGAAGATGCGGGCCAGTTCCGGGCCGGTCAAGTTGGGGTATTCGCTGGTGATCTGGTCGTCCATATGGCGCCACCCGCGCAGTTTGTCAGGCCGAATATGGAAAACCTCTTCGCTTGGCTCAATGCAACCGACCATCATCCGCTGATCAGCAGCAGCCTCTTTCACTATGAGCTCGAGTTCATCCATCCCTTTTCTGACGGCAACGGGCGAATGGGGCGCTATTGGCAAACCCTCATCCTCTCTCATTGGCAAAGTGTTTTTGCTTGGCTGCCAATCGAAACCGTCATCAAAAAGCGCCAAAGTGATTATTACCGGGTTTTATATGAAAGCCAAACCGGCACAAACTGCACGCCCTTTGTGGTATATATGCTCACGGCCATTCTGGATTCTTTGCGGGAGCATTATCAAAGTGTGCAGGATAGTGTGCAGGTTGGTGTGCAGGATAATCAAAATATCGCTAAGCTGTTGGCGGCGCTAGGCAATCGAACCTTATCTGCCAGCGAAATCATGCAGCGTGTAGGGCAAAAAAGCCGGGACGGTTTTCGGCGCAATTGGCTCAAGCCAGCCCTTGAACTGGGTGTAATCGAGCAAACCCTCCCTGCCAAACCCAGCAGCAAAAACCAAAAGTACCGCAAAAAAACTCGGGTTAAACCGCAATAATCTCAACTACTCGCACTCTTATACCTCCTCAACCCAAACCGCCAAAACCACAGTGTAAACACCGTAAATACCACCGCCACGCACAGCGCCTGCGCCAGCCCCGCCGCCGTCAGCGCGCCGGACAGCAGCTGCGTCGGTACCGTGGACATCACGCCGTAGGGCATGATGAAGCAAAACAACACCCTAAACACCCCCTTGAACAGGGTGCCGGGCACCTTAAAGTTAAGCTCAATCAGATGGCTTTCCAACTGCACGACGCCGTTGGCGGAGATCACCAGGAACGGAATGGTGCGCAGGATCACCTCCATGTCGTACCACAGCAGGGTCATGAGGAGCGCCAGCCCGGCATACGCCAGGGCAAGACCAGCCGATACCTCTAGCCCCGTCACCGACACGCCGTAGCCGATGATGAGGAGGCTCATCACCACCAGCAGGAAGGAACCGGGGTTCACGCTCTCAAAGGTGAGGCGCAGCAAGGGGTTGATGGGTTTGGTGAGATACTGATCCAGATCGCCCCGCTTGATTTTGTCAGGAAGATCCACGATGCCGAAAAAGTAAATCAGCATGTTCAGGGCGTTGATCAGCGAAAACGTACCCACGAAGATGATCATCTGGCCCCGCCCCCAGCCGCCTATGCTGTCCACATGAGCGTATATGGTGGAAAAGGTGAGCAGTTGCACCAAAAACAGCGTTCCGTCCGCAAAAAAAGCGCCGAAGAAGCTAAAGCGAAATACCATCATTCGGGAAAGCTTGAGCTTGATCAGTAGCACGATAAATCGTAAGTTTCTTTTCATATTCCCACTCCATCATATTTTACTCGCAAGCGCCCATAGGTGCGCTGGGCGATGAGCAACATCGCCGCCGTCCACGCGGCTATCACGCCAAGCCCGAACAAACCCTCCTGCACATTGATCTGCCCGGTAAGCAGCATGGACGGCGTGTAGACCACATGGGTAAAGGGCAGCAAACGCAACGCCTGCAGCAGCCCCTGGGGCAGCAAAGCTAGGGGTATCATGGCCCCGGTGGCAAAGGCGATCGCATTGCCCTGCACGTGCAGGAAAAAGTCGATATCCAGGAATTTGAAAGTAAGCGCGCCGATCCAGAAATGATACGCGGCCATAAACACGAGGCCCAACGGGATCATCGCCAGCCCCAGCAGGATGCAAAAAACATCGGTCGTGAGCGTCACCTCCATGCCGAAGGCCACGGCGCACAATGCGGCGGCAATGAGGCTAAAGCTCAGGTGAAAGGCCGACTCTCCCGCCTGCATCGACCCAAAGAAACCCAATGGGTTGATGGGCGCCACCATGTGCCCGGAGAACCGCCCATCCCGTATGAGCCAACTCACCTCGCCGCTGATTTGGTGGGAGAAGTCGATGGAGCTTACGATGGAACACACCACATAATACGAGAGCATCGCCCCGATGGTAAAACCGCCCACCAGCTCCTTGCCCTCAAAAATGGCCTGCCACAGCACCCAAGCCGCCACGATGCGAGCCACCGTAGCCACCATGGTCATGGCCACGTCAAAGCGCCATACGATCTGCATCTTAAAGCTAAGGCGGAATACCTCCATGTATTTTTTGATGTTCATGCTCCGGTCTCCCCACGATAGATTTTTTCTACGATCACGCCCATGTCCTCTTCTTCCACGGAGATATCGTTGAGGGGGTATTCGCCCATGATGCGCTCCAGCACCGCCCCGCTTTGCTCCTTGGGAACCGACAACACCGCCTTGTGCGCGTTTTGTTCGATAAGCAAACATCCGGCAGGCGCGGCAAAATGGACTTCCCCCGGGAACTGCACGGTGATCTTTTTGTGGGTTTGGTAGGCGCTGAACAGCGCGTCGGTGCTTCCGTCGTACACCTTTTGCCCTTCCCCCACCACCACGCTGCGGGGGCAAAGGCTGCGCACATCCTCCATATAGTGGGAGGTGAGCAAAATCGTGGTGCCGTTTCGCTGGTTCACCTCCTTCAAAAATGCCCGTATCTGCCTTTGGGCGGGCGCGTCCAGCCCGATGGTGGGCTCATCCAAAAACAACACTTTTGGATCGTGCAGCAGCGCGGTCACCAGCTCCATCTTCATGCGCTCGCCTAGGGAAAGGGTCCGCACCTGCGTGTTCAGGTACTCCCGCGCATCAAACAGATCCACAAACAACTCCAGGTTGCGCCGGTACACCTCCTTGGGGATCTCGTACATCTCTTTGAACAGCAGGAATGTGTCGGCGGCGGTCAGGTCGAAGATCAGCTGGCTCTTCTGCCCCATCACCACCGCGTACTGTTTTTTGAACGCGTTTTCCAGCTTGTTGGGATAGTGCCCCAACACGGTGATCTGGCCCGATGTGGGCGCGATGATGCCGGTGAGCATCTTCACCAGGGTGGTTTTCCCGGCTCCGTTGGGACCGATCAAGCCCACAAACTCGCCTTCCTCCACCTGCAAATCAAAGTCCCGCACGGCGGTCTTGGTCACGAACTGTCGCTGGAACAGGCTGCGGACGCTGCCCCGGAGCCCTTCCTCCTTCTCAAACCGGCGATAGGTCTTGGTGAGCCCCTTGGTATGGATCACATGCATGACTGGCTTCCTCCAAATAGTTATTTAAAAGCAACTAAAACCGCGGACAGACACGCCGCAACTCAATGCAACATGCTCCCGCGGTTCAATACGTAAAGCGCGGTCAGCGGTTTGTGTGGCGATGTCTGTGCGGAAGGTAACCGAACAGGCGGGCGCGCCCGCTGACCGTTACCGCCGCGAAGTTATTTACTTCGCAGGAACCTCCACGCACCGAACCGACACAAACACGCCACCTTTCTTTTTATTTGCTTCAAAATAGCATGAAGGAAGGGAATTGTCAACTCGATTTGATATCTTTCACGATTTGATCCAAAACCTGTTCCCGTTCCGTCGACGTATCATAGATTGTAAAGCCGTATTTCACCAAATGATCCGTCATATATCGACTGAATGATAATTGATCTTCAGCAATTTGTCTTAGGTCATCCTCCGTAAATCCATATGTCCAATCGTCTTCCGTGTCGAATTTTTTGCAATCGTTCACGAACTCATCCATCGTTTTTTTATTTTGCGCCAACCCGATAAGCAAAAAATTGTCACTTAATGCTTCTATGCCATACGTATTGAGAATGGGCATTAGCATCTCAAAGTCAAAATACCCACCTTCCAACACAAACCTGTTTCCTTTTACAGCGCCGTGACTGTAGGGCAGCAATCCGCGCCCGTCAGCCGATGAAAACATGCCAAGAAAATGGCCAAGGAACGGCGCTATATTTTCCGTGGTCTTTTCCCTATTCCAATTGAGCCTAATATCTAATTGGGGATATGCCCCTTGAAAGGCGGCCACAAGTTTGTCCACACCGATCACAAAACAACCCAGCTCTTCGTTTATCTTTCTCGCTAATGTTGATTTACCGGCTCTGGGCGGGCCCGCAATGATGATGTTTTTCAATTAAAGAAAATCTCCTCCTTTCTTCTCTTGAAGCCTCGCCGCTTCCTTCCGCCGGAGAAGGCTGTCCACCGCCCTGCGGGAGGTACTGAACAGCAGCGCAAACAGCGGCACGCCGATCAGCATGCCCGCGATACCCATCAGCCCGCCGAACAGCAATATCGCAAATACCACCCACAACGGCGGCAAGCCCACGCTGGAGCCCACGATGCGCGGGGTGATGATGTTGGCGTCCACCTGCTGCATCACCACCGCGTAGATCAAAAAACCCAGTGCGTGCAACGGATTGACCGCAAGCTGGAGCAAGCAGCCTATCCCGATGCCGATAAAGGGGCCAAAAAACGGAATCATGTTGGAGAGGCCAACGAGCACGGCGGTGAGCACCGCGTACTGCCAGCCGAATATGCGCATGGCGATAAAACAGAGCGTACCCAAGATGCAGCCGTCCAGGGCGGTCCCGGCCAGGTATCCGCTGAAGATGCGGTATGCGTCCTGGCCGATCAGGTTGACTTCCCGGTTAACCTTGGTGGGCAATATGGCCTTGAGCACCTTCTTTGCCTGGGCCAGGAGCCGCTCGTGGCTGGCCAGCACGTACACCGACAGGATCAGGCCCAGCAGCCCGCTGGTCAGGCCGGAAGCAAAGCCGGTGAGCCCGGCCAGGGCCCCGGTCACCAGCGTTCCCAGCCACTCGCCCACGTTGGCCAGGATTCCCTGCATGCTGTTGAACAACTGCGTCGCCAAATCGCGCAGGATCGCGTTGGCGCTTTCGTCGTGCTGGACTTCGTCGATCCACCCATAGATGTTGGCATACCATTGGGGCGCGTCCCGCAGCAGCAGGGTGATCTGGCGGATCAACTCCTGTAAGCTGGCAATGATCTGAGGCAGGATCAGCAGCAGCGCCAAGCCCAGCACAATCAGCACCACCAGGTAGGTAAGCAGCAGCGCAAAGCCGCGCCGAAGCCCGGGTTTGATCTTGGCGCCAAATACAAAGGGCAGCAGCCTACGGTCGAACACACGCAGCAGCGGGCTGATCAAAAACGCCATTACCAGCCCGTACACCACCGGCGTCACATAACCGATCAACTGCCCAAACCAAGCCAGCGTGTCCCCGATATTTGCCCATAAGGTAGCAAATACGATCACGGCGGCAAGCACCAAAAAAGCATAGATCGCCTTGGTGGTGCCCTTGGGCGTGCGCTCGAATTTCATGCCTTCCCCTCCCTGTATGGATAGTATACAGCTAGAAAAGGAATGGGGCAAGAAAAACCAAAAAATTGTGCCGGCAACAGCAAACAGCGGGACGCCGAAGGCGGCGTCCCCTACGGGGTACCCGAAGGGCCAGTCGGAATCCTGTAGGGGCGACCCTGTGTGGTCGCCCTGTGCAGAGGGCGATATCGCAAGGCAGGGCGGCCACATAGGGCCGCCCCTAGGGAGATTGGGCCACGTGCCCCAAAGCAATGACCGCCATCTGTACTGGCTGTCCACGGGCGGGCCCCCTGGGCTCACGCCTCCATGGGCTCCCCCTTGTAGTTGATGTACCAATCGTCCCGGCACAATGCCTTTTCTGTCAGCAAGCGATAAAAACCCTGCGCCGCTTCCCGAGGTTCGATCTGCGCCGTGGTTCGCCCCATTTCAGTGTTCATGCGCCCGGGATGCACCGAGTAGAAATCCACATCCTGCACGCTCAGGTTCATAATACCGGCTATTTTCGTAGCGGCGGTTTTCGAAAGGGCGTAGCAGGGCACCCAATCCCCCGGCTGCTTAACGCCCACACCTTCGGAGGTAACGGTCATCAACACACCGCCCTGGGCCATCACAGGGTAAAAAAACTTTACCGCGATGATGGCGCCGATGGTGTTGACCTCAAAGGTGGCGCGCAGCTCGGCGATGTCGCATTCGTGGAGCGGGCGCACCCGGTCACCGGGCAACAGCACGCCGGCCACGTTGATCAACGCATCCGCCTTACCCAAGAAAGCTTCACAAGCCTTGGCCCCGGCGGCAACCTGCGCTTCGCTGCGAACATCGGCCGGAAATACCAGCAACCGCTCCCCGCGCTCCTGCTGCAGGGCGGCAAGGGGTGGGGGCGCTTCCCGCTCCAAGATGCCTGCGGCTACGGTATGCCCGTTTTCTAAGAAAACCCGCGCCAGCTCTAAGCCCAATCCCTGTGTAGCGCCGATCACAATCACTCGCATCAATAGTTCTCCAGCAGCTCTACCAGGCACTTCATGTCGTCATAGGCCGCCATGTAGGCGTATTCCCCGCCGCCGTCTCCGTACTTGCCCCGCTGCACCAGCTTCATGCCAAAGGCCTCGCAGGCTATGATCTTTTGATCCATGCCCTTAATGCAAAAGGCGATGTGGTGGATGCCCTCCCCATGCTCATCCAGAAAATCCTGCCACACGCTCTTTACGCCGTTGGGCTGGATGAGCTCGATTTGCACATTAGGGCCTGCGTCAAAAAAGGCCATCACGCAGTTGGCGTCAGGGGCGGGTTTGCCCATGTACTGGGTGCCGGTTACCTCAAACTTGCCGCCATCGAAATGGGCGGGCGTAGGTACGCCAAAAAACTCCGCGAACTTCCGTTTGGATTTTTCGATATCCCTCACGATAAAACCTACCTGGGTCAATACGTTGGTATCCAAGATGCCTGCCATAATTTGCACTTCCTTTCGGGTTGTTGAGTTTACTCTATTATGACAACAATTGCATAGAAACACAAGGGGTTTTATGCCGCTAGATACGGCTCAATGTCGATATCGTTCCACTCGTGAGATTTTCCATTTCCTGATTGAGAAATTGTTGCGCCGCTGGCGCAACAAAAAAGCCCGGAATCCCTTGGGACTCCAGGCTTTTGTCAAACAGGGGCAGAAGGACTCGAACCCTCAAGAACGGTTTTGGAGACCGCTATGTTACCATTACATCATGCCCCTATGCACGGCAAGCGCCCGCACGCCAGATTCTATCGTAAGCCGGATATTTTGTCAAGCCTTTTCAAATGACACAGATGATGATATGATAGCGTTACGATACGTAAGCGCATTGGAGGAACCGTTTTGATTAAAGATCGCTCCTTTTACCGCACGTTGCTGGTGATCGCGCTGCCGGTGGCGCTCAAGGCGATGGTCTCCCGCGGGGTCTTCTTTCTGGACAACCTGATGGTGGGCACTCTGGGCGATACCACCCTCTCCGCCGTGGCGCTGGCAAATCAAACCACCAGCCTGTTTTCCTTTGTGGTGATGGGCATCGGCGGCGGCGCATCGGTGCTGGTGTCCCAATACTGGGGCAAGCGAGACATGGCCCGGATCAAGTCGGTGTTTTCTATCGTGTTTTTACTCACCACCACCCTGGCCCTAGCGGTTACCCTATTTGTGGCCCTCTTTCCTGGCAAGGCTATGGGCATCTTCAGCGATCAAGCCGATATCATCGCGGCGGGCATCCCCTATATATCGGTGGTGTGCTACTCGTACCTGCTCTTTGCGCTGTCGGAAACCTTTACCACCATGCTGCGCTGCGTGGAACTGGTGCAGGTTACGCTGTGGTCTTCGCTGGTGGCGCTGGGGATCAGCGTGTCGCTGAACTACGTGCTGATCCTGGGCAATCTGGGCTTTCCGGCCCTGGGCGCCTACGGCGCGGCGATCTCTACGGTCATCGCCCGTACGGTGGAACTGGGCATCGTAGCGGTGTACTTTTTCGGCTTCCAGTCCCGCATCCGCATGCGGGCGCGGGATTTCTTGTCCACCACCAAGCAGATGCTGCTCAACTTCGCCCGTCACGGCCTGCCCATCGTAGCCGGAGACCTGCAGTGGGGGCTGGTGCTTTCGGTGAAGGCAGCCATCATCGGGCGCATCGGCGCGCAGATGGTGGCTGCCTACAACATCACCGACGCCATCATCGGCATGGGCGGCGTATTTGCGGCGGGCCTGGGCAGCGCCGCCTGCGTGCTGGTGGGTAAGGCGGTGGGCGAAGGTGATCATAAAAAAGCGCGGCAAACCAGCAACACGCTGCAGGCGCTGTTTGCGTGCAGCGGCGTATTGATGTGCACACTGCTCTTTTCCCTGCGCGTTCCCCTGGTATCGCTATACGGCAAAATCTCCCCGG
>Ga0123353_10003393_pt1 | contig 20131 bp, 14 predicted proteins | sample TergutLab28metaG_3_FD_92763 | JGI IMG/M metagenome (GOLD analysis project Ga0123353, IMG submission 92763) | Labiotermes labralis P3 segment gut microbial communities from Petit-Saut dam, French Guiana - Lab288 P3 | ecosystem: Host-associated > Arthropoda: Insects > Digestive system > Gut ... | reverse complement strand
GACGCAAACATCCTGCACCTGATACCCCGCGATGACACCCCGGTTCATCCGTTCCTTGAAACCCTTTTCGATGGCAGGGAAAAAGTTCGACGGAATCACACCGCCGACAATGCAGTCCACCCAAAGAAAATTCGTCGCCTCGTCGTAAGTGAAATTCTTGAACGACGGAAACTGCGCCTTATTCGAAGCGTAACTCTCCGGGTCAGTGCCTTTGGGGAACGGATACATACGAATATGCACTTCGCCGAACTGACCCGCGCCGCCGGACTGCTTTTTGTGCCGATACATCCCGTCGGCATTCGCTTGAATCGTCTCCCGGTACGCAATTTTCGGCTCCTTCGTGTCCAACTCGACCTTGTCCCGACGTTTCAAACGCTCCTGAACGACCAGCAAATGCTGTTCACTCATCCCGGTAATGACAAGTTGCTTCGTCTGCTCATTCCGCTCGACCGTGAATGTCGGGTCTTCTTGTGATACTTTTTCCAACGCACCGGAAAGTTTCGCTTCGTCACCCCGGCTTTTGGGAGACGCAGCGAGACCCACCATCGGAGTCGGAAACACAATCGGCTCCATAATACAATCGCCGAGCGTGCTGCTGGTTTCCAATTCTTCGAGTTTCGCAACGGCAACGATCATGCCGGGCGTTGCTTCGTCAATCGGCTTGGTTTCGTTTGCCTGCATCTGGAAAAGTTGCGCAATTTTAATGCCGCGCCGGCTCGTCGAAGCGGCAATCGACTGACCATTTTTGAGCGTACCACTGTACACTCGGAGAAAACTGAGTTTCTGCACAAAGGGGTCAATGCGCGTCTTAAAAACTTGGGCGACGACGGGTCCCGCCGCATCCGGTTTGACTTCCGCACTATCGCCGTCAGCATTTTTGGCGGTTCGTTTGATCTTGTCCGGCGAAAGTCCACAGAGAGCAAACACGTCTAACAATTCGTTGAGACCGACCTTCGTTTTGCTCGAAATACAGACGACCGGTACAAGCGTACCGTCGAGAACGGCACGTTGAATCAAGTCGGACAGTTCGTCGCCGGTCGGGGCGGTGCCTTCGAGAAATTTTTCCATGGCGGCTTCGTCTGCCATGACGATCTGTTCGAGGAGCGCATCCTTGTAAGGGGAACCGTCGTCGAGGCAACTTTTGACTCCTTTGAAACTATGTCCTTCGCCGTCGGGAGTGTTGAAGGGAACACATTCGGGACCGAACACGTCCTTGACGAGTTTGAGCAATTTCTCGAAATGGGCTTTGTCGTCGTCCATTTTATTGAGAACGACAATGCGTCCGAGTCCCAATTTTTTTGATTCGGCAAAGACTCGTCGGGTATTGACTTCGATGCCGGACGAGGCATTGATGATGACGGCGGCGGTATCGACTCCGTTGAGGGCTCCGATAGTTTGTCCGATGAAGTCGGGCTTGCCCGGCGTGTCGATGATGTTAAAAAGTTTACCGGCATGTTCTAAATGGATCACGCTGGTTTCGACGGTATATTTATGTGCTTTTTCTTCTTCGTCGAAGTCGCAGATGCTTGTGCCGTCGTCGACGCTTGCCAATTTTTTGACGGTGCCTCCCGTTTCAATCGGAAAAGTGTTGAGCAGGGTGTCTGCGAGGGTGGTTTTCCCGGAACCGCCGTGTCCGCAGAGAGCGATGTTACGAATATCCGATGGCGCGTACTTGGGCATAATGGTCAAAATAAAGGGTTGAATTGCATCAAGAACCACCAATTATAACAAAAATGGGCAAAATTCAAGAGCGGAGAGTGCAATCCTGACAAACTTGCTTTTTCCTGTTTCATCGTGCCATAGCAAGTGCCTTGAGTTCCTTCGGCATTTTTTCGATGGCGTAACGCAGTGCCGTACGCGGCATCGCCGCTTTGTGTTTCATCACAAATTCAAAGACCGCTTGCTGATTCGAATGACTCGCCTCTTTCAACAGCCAGCCGTAGCCTTTCTGTACCATGTCTTCCGAATCGTGGAGCAGAATTTCCGCGAGGGCAAAAATCTCTTCGTGAAACAATCCTTTGCGTGCAGGTCCGACCAGCGACACCGCCGCTGCTCGGCGTTTCCAAAGGTTTTTTGACTTCGCCCAGCCCTGTAACTTTTTGAGGTACTGCGGATACATCTCCAGGAACGAGGCGACGGTTCCTCCCTTTCCCATTCCGCCGCAGCAGAAAACATCACACATCGCCCAATTCGTAATGTAAGAATCGACCCAGTGGTCAATGATCGTCCAATCCTTCAACTTCAAATCTTTATGAGTATGACTTATCCAAAGGCACGCCATCGAAAATTCTTCGAGATAGCCCGACTGCATCAGGGACTCTCCGAGAGACCAAATTTCTTCTTTCGGTAAATGTTTTACTTCGGCAAAGTACGTTTTGGCAATCTTGCTGGCATCGGCAGACTTTAAACCGTGAACTTTGACCGCCTCTTTGAAAAAACGTTTACTACTTTCCCGGACGGCTGCACAACCTTGGGCTTTCAATGTTTTGCGGACTGTTTCGATGATGTTTGTCATAGGGGAGGAAGGTAACATATTTCGCAGAAAAGCACTCTTATTATACAGGAGGAGCCGTAAAAAAAACTCTACAAGAGCCGCAAGCATAGCGGAATTTGCATGTGCAAGCAGGGTACTAAAGTACGACACCCCATGTATGTCTTGCCTACACGGCGGACACCGGGTATAATGACTCGCGTTGTCCCTGTTGATTTTCGTTTCCCGACTCCATGCCGCTTTGGAAAATTGCCTGGCGTAGTATTCAGCATCGCTCGTTAGCGTCCGGCTTGACGGCGTTCTCGATGGGACTCGGCGTTGCGCTCGTCGTCGCCGTCATCGTCATCCACGGTGTCCTCGACCAAACGTTCAAACGAAGTGCACAAGGATACGACATCGTCGTCGGACCGCCGAAAGGCTCGCCGCTCGAAATCGTCCTCGGTGCCGTCTTTTATTCCAATTATTTAAGCGACACGATTCCTTACAGTTTCTTTCAACAAATCGAAACAGGACCCTACGCTCCCGAAGTGCAAACCGCGATTCCGATTGCCATCGCCGATAGGGTCAGAGACATGCAGGTCATCGCCACTACTCCGAAATTTTTCTCGGAACTGAAATATCTCGATAGATACCCCTACACATTTCGTACCGGTCGCAACATGGATGCCTCCGGCGATTTCGAAGCAGTCATCGGTTACACTGCCGCCCAAAAAACCGGATTGAAAGTTGGTGATAGATTCAAAGCCTCGCTGTCGGATCACGTTCCTTCCGAAAACGTTTCCGAACCGGACATGTTTACCGTCGTTGGAATTCTCAATCCGACAGGCACACCGAACGATCAGGCGATGTTCATCAATCTGGAAGGATTCTTCATCATGAACAATCATTCTCGCGGTGGGGCTCTCGAAGGGGTGCTTAACAAGAGGCGAGGCGACCAGCGGATTTCCGCAATACTGGTTTTGACCAAAGACAAAGATGTCGCCCCTATCGTCTGGGACGATCCAACGACAGGAATGATGCAGGTACAAATCGATTCCGAACTCACCAAACAAGACTTTAATCCGCTCACGATGTCGCTGGGAAGACGACTCGTTACCGAACTGGACGTACAGGTGGCACAACCGGTCTATGAAATCGAACGCCTTTTCAACATGATCGTTGGACAAATTCAGACGGTCTTGATGATTTTTGCGATCATGGTCGTCATCGTAGCGGCAATCGGCATGATGGTCAGTATTTACAATTCGATGAATGAACGCCGGCAGGAAATTGCAATCATGCGAGCATTGGGAGCAAGCCGAGGGACGGTCATGTTGGTCATTTTGCTCGAATCGATTTTGCTGTCGCTAGGTGGTGGTGTGATCGGAATGGTCATCGGACACGGATTAATTGCCGTCGTTGCCCCTATCATTGCCAGTGCGGTGATGATCGTGGTGAATCCCTGGCATTTTCAGATGTCGGAGTTCTTATTGATACCGGGTTTGATCATTCTGGCATCGCTGGTCGGTTATCTTCCGGCAGTGGTGGCGTACCGAACCGACGTGGCACAATCGCTCAATCCATAGTGCGGGGAGTGGAAAAATTTTGTGGACATTTTTGATGGAGCGCAAGAGCGGCGGACGCAAGTCCGCTGGTATGGAGCCGGTACTCCGGTAAGAAATAAGGTAACGAAATCACGCTTCAAAGGGTATAGGGCGCGATTTCCGGTCGGGAACGGCGGCCTATTCCGTTACAGTTGCTTCCGTAACAACTGTTTCTGCAACGGTGACTGGTTTTCTTTTGTTTTTCGAGCCGCGGCGAACCTTTTTGACGATTGCCTCCTCCTCGACCTTCCGCTTCACCGGACGACCTTTCAGACGCACGGCTTTGCCGACACGATCCCGAAGAAAATAGAGTTTCGCCCGGCGAACGATGGCACTTCGAACTGTTTCCACTTTGGCGATTCGAGGAGAATGGAGAGCGAATTTCCGTTCGACACCTTCTCCGGCAACGATTCGGCGCACGGTGAACATTTCCCGTGTTCCGCTACCGCTTCGGGCAATGACCACGCCGTTGAATATTTGAATACGTTCTTTTTCTCCTTCAAGGATGCGGCAGTGGACATCGACGGTATCGCCGATGTCAAACTGTGAAACTTCTGCTTTCTTGCACTTTGCCTCGACGAGGTTCATCAGTTTATCGCTCATTTTTTAGACTCTCAAATCGTATTTATACCGTCATTTCAAGACTGCGACTCCATTGTAACACACTTTTTGCTATCGACAAGGAGTCCCTGACGAGGGACCCGATATTTTGGGCATCGTAAAAACGAAAACGGTGATGATACGCCTTACCGCCGTCAAGCCAAGGAAAATCTGTGATTATGATACTAATCACCGGCTTGATCACATCGTAGTCGTTGCCTTCTTACGTTTTTGCCGGAGCAGTCGGCAAGCCTCTGGCGATGGAACCACGCATGTCCGTGTCCGATTGAATGTTCTTCAATCGGTAATAGTCCATAATACCCAGTTTGCCCGTCGAAATGGCTTCAGCAATCGCCTTCGGCACTTCCGCTTCGGCAGCGATGACTTTTGCCCGACTCTCTTCCATTTTTGCGATGTTCTCTTGTTCAGCCGCCACTGCCAGTGCCCGACGACCTTCTGCCCTTGCCCGGGCAACCCGTGTGTCGGCTTCCGCTTGATCCGCTTGAAGTCTCGCACCAATGTTTTCGCCAACATCAATGTCCGCTATGTCAATCGACACTATTTCAAACGCAGTCTCCGAATCGAGCCGGCGTTCCAACACTGTTTTAGAAATCCGGTCAGGATTTTGCAACACGTCGCCGTGAGTCGCTGCCGAGCCGATGGCACTGATGATTCCCTCACCGACGCGTGCAATAATCGTGTCCTCTGTTGCTCCACCGATTAACTGTTTCAAGTTAGTCCGTACCGTTACCCGGGCTTTGACTTTTAATTGGATACCGTTCTTTGCCACGCCGTCGAGGGAAATTCGTCCTTTATTCACTGCCGGACAGTCAATCACTTTCGGATAAACGCTTGTCTGTACCGCCTCCAAAACGTTTCTTCCTGCAAGGTCAATCGCCGTCGCTAGGCGATAGTCGAGATCGGTCAGTTTCGCTTTACTGGCAGCAATCATGGCTTTCACGACGGCGAGAACGTTTCCACCGGCAAGATAGTGGGCTTCGAGCGACTTGGTGGTAATGACTCTGTCGTCAAGTCCTGCCTGTACGACCATGATTCTGCCTCGAATGATGACTTCCGGGTTGACTTTACGAAATGTCATTCCAATCAGGTGGAGGATTCCGACTCCTGCTCCTGCCATCTTGGACTGAATCCAAAGGGGAAAGAAGCGGAGAAAAATCGCAAGGCAGATGAAAAGGAAGAGGCAAACAAAGCCGATTCCGAGGATGGCAATGACATTGGAAGACATATCAAATTAAATTCGACAAGGAGTAACCGTTCAAAGTTTTCCCCAGTGTACCCACCGTCAGCAATTTTTGCAAGAGCCCCAGGGACTTCCGGTGTCCATAAGTCATTCAGTCACTCCGTGAGTGTATGAATAATTAGTGGGTACGCGCAACAGGCAGACAGCAGTACTGCGTCGGAAACGGGTACTTGTTTGGAAAAATCCGAAAAAACCTGTAACCAGCGTGATTTTTCTCCCTTTGCCGTTGTTTTTTGTGGGGAGCGGTGTTATAATAGTGTGAATTCCATTTATCGTCCATCGGAACCGTGCGCTTATCTCTCTCCCAAGAACAGCGGCAGGAACAGCGACAGATCATGACGCAACGATTGATCCAGTCGATGGAGATTCTACAACTGACGCTTCAACAACTCGAACAACGGATTGATCGTGAACTCGAACAGAATCCCGTGCTCGAACTGTCATCAGAACCTACCACAGAACCCAGTGAACGTATCTCCCAGAGGGATTCCGAGGTCGATAAGAACACAGACGACGACTCGTTTTCTTCTGACGAACACGAACCGGAAATTCGGTTTGAACATGCCGGGGAAACCGAAGAATTTTCCATTGCCGATGAATTTGCTCAGAACTATGCCGACACCATTGACGAGACTCCCGCGCGGTCCCAGAGTTGGCTTGAATCACAAGACGTGATTCGGGCTGACATATTTTCCAACGTGGAGTGTCCCAGCGAGACGTTGCAGGAGCATCTGGAGCAGCAACTGGACTGGTTCGAAATTTCCGAACCGCTTCGGAACATGGCACGGCGAATCATCAACAATCTTGATCCCTACGGTTTTTTTCCTTACCTGTGGGAAGATTTTCTCGGCGCAAACCACACCTACGACGAATTGGAAATGGCACGCGAAGCATTGGCATTGGTCAAACGTCTCGATCCGGCAGGAGTCGGCGGAAAAGATGTTCGGGAATGTTTGATGTTACAAATTGATCCCAACTCGGAATATGCCGAAGTCATTCGAGTTCTCATTTTGTTCTGTTTGGAAGACATTGCCACCAACCGGCTCCCCATCGCTGCCAAGAAGATTGACTTTCCGTTGGAAGTGGTGCATGGAGCGGTGGCAGAGTTACGGCATTTCCATCCTCTCCCTGGTACAAAATTCAGAAGAAATATAGCACCGGTGATCGAACCCGATCTCTTTGTCGAACGATTGGCATCGGGAAAGTATGCCGTTCAGTTGGAAGAAGGTCGTTTGCCGCAACTTCGAGTCAGCAGGTTTTATAGAGACCAAATCTCAAACCAGGAAGTCGACAAGGAGACGAAATCGTACATCAGGAAAAGGATTGGTTCGGCACAGTGGCTTATCAGTGCGGTTGCCCAACGGCGTGAAACGCTTCTCAAAGTGTCTCAGGCAATCGTCGATCATCAGACTGATTTTTTTGACAAGGGACCGCAGGCGTTGAAGCCGCTGAAAATGCAGCAGATTGCCGATGTTGTGGGACTGCACGTCACGACGGTGTCTCGGGCGTGCGATGGAAAGTGGATGTCTTCGCCGCAGGGTATTTTCCCCATACGCCGTCTTTTTTCCGGTAAAGTGGCAACGGCTGGCGGCGAAGGAACCATTGCGAACGATGTTGTCCGGTCAAAAATACAGGAAATTATAGACCAAGAAAACAAAAAAGAGCCGTTGAGTGACGATGCCATCGTAAAAATACTTGAAACCGAAGGAATTCAAGTTGCTCGACGAACGATTGTTAAATATCGGAAACGTCTCGGTATTTCCAATAGCCACGGTCGCCGACGGTGGGATTCGTAGTGTTGAATCGACCTATACTACGTTACACCACAAATAGGATATCTGGTCGTTCCACGCTTTCGGTTTTCATTGAACCTTGCTAACGCGGCGGGCTCTGTATTAAAAACCTTTGCGCTCCAACGTCGGCTCGATCCAATGTCCCCAATCGGCGTAGATACTATCGCCGCCGTCTTCGACAATCAGTTCGAGAATCTGAATTCCTGAAACATCGACTTCTAAACGACGAAGTTGATTGTCTTTAATCACAGGACTGCGGAAAAGTTCTTTGCCATCGCCTAAAACAACAAACACAACGGAAGCCCCATGTTCAATCATTCCATCTTGAATCCCGTAACCGCTCTTGAATGTTTTCCAGTTGCCGCCGAGACGAAATTGGTACGACGATGTCGCATGAGTAAAAAGTCCTGATTCGAAACTCCGTCCGCCGATCCGAAGAACCCCATCTTGCTTGAGGTGCGGAAAGACTGGTGTCCGTCCTCGCATCGGCGTGTCGCTGCCGGTTCTGGCGGAAATCCACCTCGCCCAAGTAAGATCAACTTCGCTAACATCCGCCGGTTGCGCCTCCAAATCAAGGTGCCATGTTCCCATGAACTCCAGTTTGCGTTCGACTCCGCCACAGGTAAACTCTTCAAAATTATCCAGTGTCGGCAACTCGATTTCGCCTCGTTGCCACATTATCAACAGTTGGACGTTCTTCTGTTCGATCTCTGCCATCGTGTCCCGCTTCATCTGGTAATATGCGTACTCCATCTGCTGTTCCCGCGTCCAGTGATGACGCTCCGTATAGCAACCACTAAAAGGCACCAACAAGTCAATCCAAAGTGCCAAGAGCCGACACTCCTGGTCCGTAAGAACAACATCCTGATGTGCTTCCGAGCGGTTGCCTTCATCGAACATCGAAATCAACTTACTCTTCACCGCGCCTGCATAGTTTGGAGGCAACATCGGCGGACCAGATTGTACATCAAGCCAATAGACGAAGTCGTTTTTCTTGCCTCTTTGTGTCAAATTCAGATACGATTCACTAAAACTCCTGCCCGCCAGAACCACCGGCTTGTCCAATAAACTGAAAGGAGCGACATCTTCTTCGCCTGCCGCTTCGCCGGTATGGCAAGTCGTACAATTCTTATCAAAAATCGGTTGAATCGACTGAATAAAACTGAATCCACTGTTCGGGTCAACTCCCTCTACTGGCACCGGTTTTCTCGGTGCCCGGCGTAGTGCCTGCGTTCGTCGGACTCCGCCGTCGGACAGTGCCGATGATCCCTTGTCTTCGTGGCAACCGTAGCAATTCTGCTGTTCGCCGGGCTGCAACGTTGACCAACTCCGCATCGTTTGCACCGTTTCGCCCCGGTCGTTGAGCAGTTGAAAATAAATCGGTAATCGGGCGGGAACCTCAAAAAAGGCGGAACCGTCTTCATGGACAGGAACCGTTCCCAGTACCTGTTTGACATCCCAAGTTCCATTGTCGATGGAAATCGGCGTCGACACAAGCGCAGCGCCTGCTTCGCCGCTGTTGCCGTTACGGTCAATTCCGGCAGCACGAAAATGCAAACCGACGACCCGCAACTCCTTGATCGTGCCTCGTTCCACGCCTTCTAAACCGGGACCGAAATAGACATCCTGCACATAATAGACTCCGGTATTCTTTGTGTGGTCTACGGTCGATGCTCGAAGTATCGGAACTTCTCTGGCTTGCAATGGCACCGGTTGACCGCAATGCGAAGCGGCGGAACTGGGATCCCAAGCGAGCAGTTCCCGCTTGCTGTTATCGATGTCCATATAAAACAGACCGAAATGTCCGCTCAACGTCGGGACTTGATACGTAACGATGAAGTTTTTCTCATCAAGAGCAAGCGGATATTGGAATTGATCGCCTTCTTGCCCCCAAGCGTCAATTTTTTCGACGAGCGTTTCCCGAACCGGTGCGATCAGTTGCGCCCCTTGATTTTCCTGCCTTCCTTTGCTGCGGTTGATCAACACGAGTTTCCCCTTTTGCAAGGTATGATGTCCACTGGCAATCGCAATGACTTTGTTGGAATGAGGAATCCCTCGGGCATGCAAAATGGAAGTCGGAAACCACGAGTTGTTACCGTAATACTCGGTTTGACCGGTGCCGTCGTGATTCATCATGAAAAGACCATGGGGAAAAATTTGTCCACGATCATTATAGTCCCAGCGGGTATAAGTGACGCGTCCATCGGGAAGCACCTTCGGATAATTGGTATGCACTTGATCGAACCCCACCCGCCGCATAAAGCGTCCGTCGGAATCGCAGATGTAAAGGTTAACAACTTCCGTCCACCAGCAATCGACGATTTGCATACACCGTGTCGAAGCGAACAGAATGTTGCCGTCGGGAAGATAGCAAGGTTCGATGTCAGCAAAACCGAGTCCGAACGTCAACTGCCGGACAGCACCGGTTTCAACGCAGTAATCGTAGAGTTTATAATCATCTTGAGCCATACTGTTTCGCATGGAAAAGAGAATTTTCTTTCCATCGAACGAGACATCGGGATCGCGAAGTATTCCGTTTTCGGGTGCCTTTATTAACAGTTTGTCGATGATTTCTCCGTCGGGAGTAATTTCCAGCGAGTGTAGTGCGCCGCCGGTTTGGGGAACGCGGTCTTGGTACTGGGCATCAGAAACATTTTCCGTGTAGGAATAGTGCGAACCGCCGAAAATGTCATGTTTTGTGTACACGATGACGGGATAGGTTTGCTGAACGAACTGCAACCGTTGTTTTCGGCGTTCGTTGCACACGTCGTAGTAGAGTTCGCGCCATCTAGGATCGTTGCCGGGAACGTTTGCCGACTGCAAATTTGTCAAACGTATTTTCCAAGATTCTTCAATGCCTGTCAATTCGGCGAGGACTTTTTGCACCATTTTGACTTCGTTGGCATTGCCTGTGGAATCGGTGAACCATTCTGTTGTGTGTGGAGCATCTTGTGTTTTCCAATCCAGATGGAGTCGAGCGGTAAAAGCGGGGTCATTCGCAACCGCAGAGAGGCACATCATCAACGCAAGCATTGGACTGGCACACGACCAACAAATGGGACAAAGACGTTTTTTCATGGAAATTTTATATGGAAATTTTATTCAGCATAAATCGACGAGTGGTAGTATTATCCCCCGAAAGGGCGGGTTCTGTCAAGTCCGATATCCGTCGGATTTGTAAATCATCTTCGCATTATGCTCTTGACTGAAATAAAATACTGTGTAACCTATGCTGTAATGGGGCCAGTAGAACAACGGCACGAAAAGCGGTGGGTAAAATGAAGATTAAAAAGATAGTCATTTCAGCAGCAGTATTATTAGCCATCATTGTCGGCATTGCGGCGATTGCCGGTTTATGGTTTTTGCGGACTATGAGCCGCCACGATTTCAAGGCAATGGAGGTTCCCCTTACCGTTGCTGTGTCAGAGGTCCGTCGAGTTACCGATGGCATGTACACTACCAATTCGCAATGGCGTGGCGAGAATCGTGACGGAATATACAATGAAACAGGACTGCTCAAGGAATGGGCTGCCGACGGTCCGGAACTGTTGTGGTACGTGGAAGGATTGGGCGACGGTTGGACTTCTCCCGCCATTGCCAACGGAAAGATATACATTACCGGACTCGACGGCGATGACCTCGTTCTGTTTGCGTTCGACCTTGACGGAAAGTTTCTGAACAGAAAGGTGGTGGGAAGAGAATGGAATACGAGATGGCCAGGCACACGTTCCACCGTTGCCGTGAATGACGGCAAACTCTATATTTTCGGCGGCAGAGGCACTTTGCACTGTCTGGACGAAACGACTTTGAATGAAGTTTGGAAGAAAGATGTCCTTACCGAATGGGACGGGCGAAACATTATGTGGGGCATTACCGAATCGCCTTTGATTGTGGGCGATAAGGTTTTTATCACGCCGGGAGGCAAGAAAAACAATATGATTGCATTGAACAAAAACACGGGGGCGTTGATATGGTCGTCGCCGGGAGCAGGTACGATCACTGCTCACTGTTCGCCGTTATTTATCGACGGTTATTCCATCCCCATCGTAGTAACCTGCACCGAGCACGAAATCGTTGCTTTCAACGCCGACACGGGTGATGTCCTTTGGATACATACTCAACCGAGCGGAAATGACATTCACCCTAACACTCCTGTTTATAGCGACGGTAAGATTTTTACCACTACCGGCTACGGCGGCGGTTCATGGCTGTATCGCATTACCGACGACGGAAAAGGAGCGGAATTGGTTTGGCATAACAATGTGGACAACCAAATGGGTGGAGCAGTAAAGATGGGCGATTATGTGTACACTTCGGGACATAACAGAAGAGGCTTTGCTTGCATAGATTGGCATACAGGCGACATAAAATGGAAAGTCAATCAATTCGCGCCGAATGCCATTATTGCAGCCGATGGAATGTTGTATGTTTACAGCGACAAAGGCAACATGGCACTCGTGAAACCCAATCCCGACAGATTTGAAATGGTGAGCAGTTTCGAAGTAACCTTGGGCACCAATCAACATTGGGCGCACCCCGTAATTCACGACGGCGTGCTGTATATCCGACACGGCAACGTACTGATGGCTTATCTTATTAGGCAAAACGAAACGGAAGATGCCAGCGAGCAAAATAATCCTGAATTGGAGGAATAGAAACGCAGTAGAATCGATGCCATTCGGAGGAGATTTAAGACCCTTTACCGCTGATGCACAAACAGACTTATTCCACGCATGAAGTGCAAGTCCGGGTTCGGTACGAAGAGACCGACCAGATGGGAGTTGTCTATCATGGTAACTATTTTACCTTCTTTGAAATTGGACGCACTGAATATCTTCGGAGCAGTGGATACACCTATCGAGAGATGGAGGCGGAAGGGGCGTTCGCCGTTGTTGTCAAGGCGGAATGTTCCTACCACAAAGCGGCGAAGTACGATGACTTACTGACGATTCAAACGACCATCAAGAGGGTGACGCGGGTAAAAATGGAATACGAACATCATATTCTTCGCGGAAATGAACTGCTGGCGACGGGACACATTACCTTGGCATTTGTCGATGCCCAGGGCAAAATCCGACTCGTGCCGCAGTGGATTCAAACGGAGTGAACGCGCTTGTTCTAAATGGAAAACGCTTGAAAACTGTCCTATTTATGTTACACTTCATGTCAATGCGAGAAAGGAGGTGTCGATATGACTCGTATTCAAGGAATAGTGTTGTGCCTTGTGCTCGTTTTGTTTTCTTCAACCACCTGGGGACAAGAAACCGGTTCACAGTGGGAGTGGGATGAACGGATTCCGATCAAAACGACCGGCGGGGTCTTCTTTTGGGGAGATGTCCTGTTCAATCACGGCTGGCGCATCCAAAAAAACGCCGCGACCGACTCGTACCGGCTACTGGATGAAAACTCTGTTCAGCGTGCCTTCGGAACGTTCGAAGAATGTAAAAGCCGACTCGATGAAATCCAAGCCAAAGAAGGATTGTTGCCCATGACTGGAACAGTGGTCATCATTTTGCACGGCTTTGGTTCCAATTCTATGATGACTCGCAATTTAGGGGAGTGGCTCGAAGAGCGGGAAACGCACGATCACGTTTTTTGTATGTCCTATCCCTCGACGATGCAGTCCATTCTGGAGCATGCCAGAATGTTGGATCGTCTCGTAAAAAATCTGCCGCCGGTCATTAAGCGGATCGATTTCATCGGACACAGTCTCGGCGGTATTGTGATACGTCGGTATTTGAGTGGTCCGCTGGAAGAAGATTGGCGGGTTCCTGAAAATCGAATGGAATTTCGGCAGAAATTTTCGCCCGACCCGCGAATCGGTCGGTTCGTGATGTTGGGACCGCCGAATCATGGAGCGGTCATTGCAACACGTTTGATCGGCAACGATCCCGTGCGAAAAATGCTCACCGGCAAGAGCGGCGACGAACTCGGCAAAAACTGGAAAGAAGTAGAAAAAACGCTCGGAATTCCCTGTTGTCCTTTTATGATCGTTGCAGGCGGACGCGGAAATAACATGGGATACAGTCTTTTGATTCCCGGCGACAATGACGGAATGGTCAGTACCGAAGGCACCCGGTTAGAAGGAGCGGACAAATGGATGCTATTCAACGTCGGACACAACGAAATGCTCCTGACTCCTGCCGTGTACAATGCCGTCGAAAAATTTTTACTCAAAGGAGAATAAACGTGAACAATGTCATCTTCTGATTGCGGACCCTGATTGCGTTTTGACAAATTTATGATGAGGTGCAATCTATTCCCGTCCGAACTCGGTCGTCCACAGTTTCAGGTGATCTGCCAATTCTTCCGTCAGAAGAGAACCATCAAGCCGCCAAACCCAGTTGCCGCTCGCACGTCCCGGAAAATTGGTTCGAGCCGACGCAGGAAGTCCCAGCAAATCCTGCATCGGAAAGATCGCTACCTTGCCCGGCGAACTCATCACTTTACGAATCAGTCCCCAAAGTGCCGTTTCCCGATTGACCGGACATCCCAACGGCAAAAATTGCTTAATCATGTCCAACAAAAACGTACAGTCCCAAAACGGCTCCGGTTTTTTGCGGTCTTCCAGCACCTCGTCAAACCAAGCGGAAAGCGTGTTGGTGTCATGCGTTCCAGAACAGACGAGGGAATTCTCCTTCCACTCGGCAGTCGCATCCGTGTTCCTGCGGAAATCAAACTGGAATTGAAGAACATTGATACCGGGAAAATCGTACTTGTCCCGCAGTTGATGCACTCCCGGATTCATCACGCCGAGGTCTTCCGCAATCAGTTGTGCGTCGGGATACTCTTCGAGAATCGCCTCGAAAAAATCGTCCGCAGGGCCCGGTATCCAAGAGCCCGGATCAGCAGCTTCGTGATGCGGAGGCATACTGAAATAATTGTAAAATCCAATGAAATGGTCGAGCCTGACCATATCGAACTGACGCAGTGCATTGCCGATTCGATGGAGCCACCAAGAATATCCCTCGGCTTTGAGAACTTCCCAGTCGTAAAGGGGTGCGTTCCAACGCTGTCCGTCGGGATTGAAACTATCGGCAGGCACTCCGGCAACGCGTGCCATGTGTCCGGTCATGCCCAGTTGGAATAAATGCCGGTTCGCCCACGTGTCAACACTATGCTGGGACACGTAAATCGGGATGTCGCCGATCAAGGAGACTCCATGTTGTCGGCAATAATCACGTAGTTCGTTCCACTGAACATCGAGAACGACCTGTACGAACGTAGCAAAGGCAGCCGATTTTTCGAGTTCAGGATCGTCGGCAAGCGCACGTTTGAGAGCGTCTTGATCGGCATTTCTGACACCGTCGTCCGTCCAAGCAGTCCAGTCGGCAGTGCCGTATTTTTCACTCAAGGCGCAAAAAATGGCATGCGGACCGAGCCAAGGGGTTTCATCGACGAAACGTTCAAAGGCATCGTGATACTTTGTCCCGCGCGATTGCCGGAAGTTTACAAAGGCTTGGTGGAGCAGTTTCGTTTTCACGTTCCGAACGGCACAAAAGGCAGCATGCGTTTTGGGTCCTTGAGGAGTTCCTGCGACATCACAGGGCTTCAGAAGACCGGCTCGCACGAGGTCGATGATGTCGATGTAGATCAGATCGCCTGCAAAGGTTGAGAGGCTGGAATAGGGGGAAGAACACTCGTCGATGGGATTGAGGGGCAACACCTGCCACGCTTTCTGACCGGCGCGGTGGAGAAAGGAAACAAAGCGTCTTGCACCGTCTCCGAAATCTCCGCAGAGTGGACTACCGGGCAGAGCGGAAATGGGGAGGAGTACGCCGTTGATGCGTTGTTTGAATCCCATAAGATCGGAGAATAGGTTCTTTTATGCAATGTGTGGATTCTCCCCAATTTTGCGGGTATTGTCAAGTAGAGTACACACCCCTTGTTAAAAGGGGATTTTCTGTTAAAATTCAGCAGAGTTTTTTAAGGGGAATTGGAATTATTGGGAAATTATTGTCATGGCACGAGTCTGTGAGGTCTGCGGAAAAGGTCGAAGTATCGGAAATAGCATCGAAACGCGAGGAAAAGCAAAATATCTCGGCGGAGTCGGAACGAAAGTGACTGGCATCACCCGGCGGACATTTTTGCCCAATTTGCAAAACGTTCGGACAACCACCGTCAATGGAACGTCCAAGACTGTCCGTGTCTGCACGCAATGTATCCGGTCCGGTGCCGTCCGCAAACAGGTGCGGAATGCTCCTTTCAAAATAACGCACAACGCAGAAACTGTCCCTTTCGTGAAAACTGACGTTGCTAAAAAAAGCAACACCAAGAAAGCCGCCGTGAGAAAACCGGTTGCTAAAAAGGGGAGCAAAACGACGGGGAAATAGGGCACAATAGGCACATTTTCAGACTCATTTTCGAACATTTCTTGCTACTCTTTCCTTTCCGCCGTAATTTCTTGACTAATTCACTTTTGTGACGTATACTACCCACGTTGACATTTAGGTTGGCTTTTAGCCGGTACTCCGGTTCTGATTTTCCCCCAAAAACACTATGGACCACCTTTTTTACACCGTCGTTACCAGCGGAGCAGTCCTGCTGGCAATTACCGTTCTGTCGATCATCGTTCTCGTCATTCGGCGGTACAAACGCTGTCCGAGCAACCGGATTCTCGTTGTTTACGGAAAAAGTGGTAAAGGGCAAACGTCCATCTGTATTCACGGCGGTGCTCGACTCGTGTGGCCCATCATTCAAGATTACGCTTATCTGCATCTCGAACCGCTTCAAATCGAGGTCCCACTGCGAGGCGCACTGTCGATGGAAAACATCCGCGTTAATGTACCGAGCGTGTTTACTGTTGCTATTGGAACCACTTCGGAACAAATGCAAAACGCTGCCGTTCGGCTTTTGGGACTCTCACGTCAGCAAATTGCCAAACAAGCCGAAGACATTATCTTTGGTCAGTTACGTCAAGTGATTGCGTCCATGCACATCGAAGAAATCAACCGCGACCGGGAGTCGTTCCTGTCGAATATCACGACTTCGTTGGAACCGGAACTCCGTAAGATTGGGCTTGTGTTGATTAACGTGAACATCACGGACATCACGGACGAGAGCGGATACATCGAAGCAATTGGACGTAAGGCGGCATCGGGTGCAATCCAAAAAGCACGCGGCGATGTGGCGGACAACGAAAAGATGGGAGAAATCCGCGTCGCCGAAGCGGAACAGTTGAAGGCGGTGCAGGTTGCCAATGCGGTCAAGGTACAGATGATCGGAACCCGAGAAGCCGAACGGGACAAGGAGGTGAAACTTGCCGAACTGACCCGCGATCAAGCGATTCAAGTTGCCGACTTGAAGAAAGAACAGACGGTCGGCGAGCAGACGGCATCGTTCATTTGCGAAACGCAGGTCAAACAGTCGGAGCGGGACATGCGTATTCAAACGGCGGAGGCGAATGCTGTGGCGGTGGAAGGAGAGAACAAATCGCAAGCGGTGATTGCCGCTTCGCAAGCCGAACTGATGGTACGGAAGGCGGAGGCGTATCAAATTGGCGAGACGAAAAAGCGGGAAGCGGAAGCCGCCGTGATGCAGGCGCAGTACATTGCGGAGACAAAGGCGGCGCAAGCGGAGGCGGCACTGACCGAGGCAAAACAGAGGGCAGAATTGGAAGCACCCGCAAAAGCACAAAAGGCGAGGACGATTGTGGAGGCGGAAGCATTAGCGGAGCAATGCCGAATCGAAGCAGAAGGAGAAGCAAAGGCGATTTTTGCAAAACTTGAAGCGGAGGCACGGGGACAGTACGAAATTTTGGCAAGAAAGGGGGAAGGTCTCCAGCGGATCATCGAGGCGTGTGGCGGAGCGGAAAAAGCGTTCCAACTTTTGATGTTGGAACACTTTGACAATTTAATCGATGCATCGTCGCAGGCGATCAGCAATATCAAGTTTGACAAGATCATCGTTTGGGATGGCGGTGCAAAGGACGGTGGGCAATCGTCAACGGCGAATTTTTTGCAGAGTATGGCAAAGACTCTTCCGCCGATGATGCAAGTAATGAAGGAGGTCGGCGGCATCGAATTCCCTGAAACGTTGGCGACGATAGCGGGAGTGCCGCAGAGTCCGCCGCGTAAGCAAGAAACATCAGAGCCGTAACCATTGGATTTCGTTTGGGGATTGCGTTTAGCCGCCTCGCCCTGCGAGGCGCAAAAAGAGAAGGGCTTTACATTGCCTCGACATCGGATATAATACGGCGAAATGAAGGCATTTTCTCTGCATTAGAACCATGTCGAAACCGGGACACAAAAAGACGAAAGCAAATCACGGCAAACGTCCTGCCAATTCCAGAACACGAAAAAACAAGAGGCAACAGGTCAAAACCTGACAAAGTTGATCTTTTCCAGATGTTAATCTTTTCCACATGTCAGGTTGGAGCGGAAGTGGTTTTCAAAAAGGAAATGCTACGGCTGTTCCCCGATGCCCGCACCGCCTTTGCCCGACCGGGGTTCGTCTCGTTTAAGATGTCAACTCCGCCGCCGGAAAATATTACGAACCGCTCGGTCTTTGCCCGCACTGCTAGTGTTTCGCTCGGAAAAGTCGAAACAGACTGCAAACAGCAACTCGCGGAAGAAATCTGGAAACTCGTTGCCGAACATCGGTTATTCGTGAACCGGGCTCATGTTTTTCAACGTGATTCTTTGTCCGTGGGAGAAAAAAACTTTGAACCGCACATTCCGCCGGAACTGATTGAACTTCATCGCCACATCGTCGAGCAGTCGCCGAATAAAAAATTCTTGGGCACCGGAGCGGAGGACTTCTTTCAGCCTACCCGACCGGGGGAAAACGTATTGGATGTTCTCAAAGTCGAGCCGAATCGTTTTTTGATCGGAGTGCATGCCGTTACAGAGTCATCGTCCCTTCATGCCCGGTACCCTGGTGGAATTCTTCCTCTTACACTGCCTGACGACGCGGTTTCCAGAGCGTATCTCAAATTTCAAGAAGGTCTTCTCTGGTCGGGAATTGTTTTTGCTGACGGCGACAAGTGTCTCGACATCGGAGCCTCGCCCGGTGGATGTTCGCAATTCCTATTACGGCAAGGAGTGAAGGTATTCGGAGTCGATCCGGCAGAGATTCATCCTGCCGTGAAAAATCATCCTTACTTTACTCATATTCGCCGTCGAATTAAAGATGTCAAGCGGTCATTGATCCGTGAAGTCGCTTGGGTCGTCGCTGATATGAATGTTGCCCCAAATTACACATTGGAAGTGTTGGAAGAAATCGTTACACAAACGCCCTTCGTTCGGGGACTGCTTTTTACGTTAAAGTTGATCCGTTGGGAACTCGCCGACTCGTTGCTGACAATGTTCGACCGCATTCGGACCTGGGGCTTTTCTGATGTTCGGATCAAGCAGTTGATATTCAATCGGCAAGAGGTGATGGTGTTGTGCCGGGAACGACGAGCGGTTACGAAACGTCGATAGGGATCTACTTCGTGTTTCCTTTGTGCTCTTTGTGGTAAAAATCTTCACCACAAAGGACACAAAGGATTCACAAAGAAAAACACGGTATATTAGCATTCTTTTTCCTTTTGCATCAACGCGCGTCCTGTTCCGTAGGCAACGGCAAACATTAGGGTGATTCCGATGAATCCTGCCAAGGCTGTCGAAAGTGCCTCCGAGTTGACGGCAGAAACCGCATAGTCTGCGAAAGGAGCAGAAAACAGTGTGCCTGACAAATGTTCAAAATTGAGTCTACCGGCAACGAACTCCAAACCGTCAGGTGAGGTTGCGGCAAACGGGCTGACGATCACCGCAATGACGGCAGCGAATCCCAGCGGTACGATCCAAGCCCTATGGGGCGCAACCTTTGTAACGGCATACGATAACACCACGAGAGCGGCAACGGTCAAACCGGCTTCTGCGAGTCCAATGAACGTATGAATGGAAAGCATCGCGGGCAGTACACTTTGCATCGGCACTACCCCTGCTATTGCTAGTTGTATTGCACAAGCGGCGGCGGCTAGAAGGGTCGATAAAAAAGCGGCTCCAAAATAGGCAGCCTTCGTGAAGGAGGCGGACGCAAAAAATTCCCTAACAATCACGGCGGGCACTGAAGCAATCAATGCCATATTCAGCAAGTTCGCTCCGAGAACGCTGATTCCGCCGTCCGCAAAGACAAGGCATTGAGCGATCACCACGAGGGACATTGCCATCATGCCGAAGGCGGAGCCGAGCAGTGCAACGGCAAGGGTGGCACCGAGCAGGTGTCCCGAAGTGCCGAGTTGGATAGGAAAGTTCGCCATTTGAGCGGCAAAAATCAGGGCGGTGACTCCGGCAAAAAGGGTTGCAGTCGGTTTGATTTTGGTTTTGTGAGCAGTGTAAGCGGCACCTGCCACGCCGACGGCGGCGAGCGCACCGGTAACGGGGCAAACAGCCCCTGTGATCATCATATCGGGAATGTG
>Ga0123353_10003392_pt1 | contig 20132 bp, 15 predicted proteins | sample TergutLab28metaG_3_FD_92763 | JGI IMG/M metagenome (GOLD analysis project Ga0123353, IMG submission 92763) | Labiotermes labralis P3 segment gut microbial communities from Petit-Saut dam, French Guiana - Lab288 P3 | ecosystem: Host-associated > Arthropoda: Insects > Digestive system > Gut ... | reverse complement strand
TCTTCCTTGCCAAAGGGAAGCCCATAGGCCCGAAAGCGGAAGCGCTGATGAACGAATCGCCTACCGTCATAGGGATGATGAGGCTCATGACAGACAGCGGCCGTTCGTTGGATCACGCGGTCCGCGAGATAGCGAAGAACGGCCCGAAGAACATATCCGCATTGTTCAGAAAGGTCGTATGGGATGTCGATACGAGATCGTCGACGGATATTCGAGAATCGCTTAACCGTATGTTATCGTCGCTTCCCGAACGCGTATCGGCATTCAGAAGAAGCATGTACCTTATCGTTTCCGCATCCGATTCGAAGGATGAACATGAACGCACGAGGATGACCAAGGACGCCAACGATACGATATTGGCGGGCCTGAAGGAAATGGGAGAAGCATACAGTTCCAGACTCAACGCGCCGTGCATGGTGATATTCGGTCTGGGTGTCATGATACCGATGATCTTGGTCTCAATATTACCTATGCTGAGCGTCGGCGGTCAATTCACTTCGGCGACGCTCGATCCCACAGTGATAGCGATAATAACATTACTGGTGATACCCGCGGTCGTTGCTTTCGTGATAATCATGATAGCATCGAAGAATCCGTTCTATATGCGATCGGACGAGAAAATCGGATCATCGCCGCTGATATCCGCGGCCGTATGCGCATCGTCATTCGCTGCGGTCTTCATTCACACAGGCGACATAGGAATATCGATGTCCGTATCCGCCATCCTTTCGGGAATGGTACTCTTTGCGATACTGCACCCGAGGATGTCCGCTGAACGGAAAAGGATGAAGACGGAAGGAATGATGGCCGATGCGCTGTTCGATATCGGGAATCGACTCCTTTCAGGCGAGAATCTGGAGAAGGCGATGATATTATCATTCCGTGAGAGAAAAGATGTCGGCGCCCTCGCCGCGACCCTTGAAAGGTGTATCCTTTTATCAAGAGGAGATACCGCGGCGGCGATACACAATGCGATGGACGCACACTCGAAGAGAATGGCCGATATGTATTGCGACATATACACAGCGTCACTGAAAGATCTCAGGGATGCAGGAAGGCTGGCAATAAGCATGGGCCACCAGCTCCAGGATCAGGAGGCGGCGATCAACGGGATAAAGAACAAACTGAGGAGCATGCTTGACATGATGACCGGAACGTCATCGGTGTTCGCACCTCTCGTACTCGGAATAAGCATATCCATGCTCGCTCCTCTGGCGAACATCGCGGGAGGTTCGGACATGTCGTTCACGACCCCCGTTCTTACGGCATATCTGATACAGTTGGCGGCGCTGATATCCGTGCTCACGACGCAGTTGAAATGCAGAGGCGGTATACTGACGACGTTATACACATTCAGCACTATGATGCCCGTTGCTCTGATAATGTTCATGATAACGTCCGGGATACCCGTATGATCGATACGAAACCATTTCCCGTTTTTATCCCGTTCACGGGCACTTTCCGTCTCAACAATTGGGAAAACCTTTTAAATAATGCAAATATAGAGTGATACCGAAGCCGGAGAAGTTCTTCTTTTCCGTAATGTTCATTTTCGGAGCGGATTTGAAATGAGTGCTGAAACTTTGAAGACAGGTACGACCACGATAGGGATCAAAACGAAGGACGGCGTTATACTTGCGTCCGAAAGAAGAGCGACGATGGGCAATATCATTGCGCACAGTAATGTGCAGAAGGTCTTCTCGATATCCGACAACATCGGTATGACAATAGCCGGTCTGGTAGGCGACGCACAGCTGATGGTAAGATTCCTTCAGGGCGAAGTTGCAGTTTACAATATGAAGAGAGGGGGGCAGATGTCCGTTCTCGCAGCAGCCACGCTGGTTGCCAACGTCATACGCCAGGGATTCTATCTCGGCCTCATAGTAGGCGGTTACGATCACAAAGGCGGACACATATTCAGCATCGACGGCGCAGGCGGATGCATAGAGGATAATTATGTTTCCGTAGGTTCGGGTTCACTTTTCGCACTGGGCGTCCTCGAGGGAGGCTACAAGGCGGACATGACCGAAAAGGAAGGCATAGATCTTGCGATATCCGCGTTGAACTCTGCAATAAGGAGGGATTCCGCCAGCGGGGACGGGATGCTCATATCGGTGATCAACAAGAACGGTACGAAAGAGGTACCCGAGGAAACGATAAGGGCCCGCGCGGCCGAACTGGGATTCAAATATCCCTTCTAAACCCATTATTCTCATCAATTCGTGGTTAACATGAACGCAGACAGGCTGTTCGAGAATCTCAGGGAAGAGGTCCGTAAGATAATACCCGCAGACCATACGATATCGTCGATAGAGTTCGAGGGTCCGCTCGTTGTCATATATACGAAAGAGTTCGAGAAGTTCTCGTCCAACGCCAACATCGTAAGATTATTGGCGCAGGGACTGAGGAAAAGAGTTGCGATAAGACCGGACCCGTCGATGCTCGAGGATTCCGATGCCGTCGAGAAGAAGATAAGGGCGATGGTCCCCGAGGAAGCGGAGATCTCCGATATATTCTTTGAATTTGAAACGGGTGAGGCAACAATAGAAGCGTTATCTCCCGGCGTGGTCATAGGAAAACAAGGCTCCTTGCTGAACGATCTCAAGAAAGAGACGGGATGGAATGTTAAAGTGGTACGTGCCCCGCCTATACCTTCGAAAACGGTATCGGATGTCAGAGGATATCTGAGACTGAACCGCGACGAGCGCAGCGATATGCTGAAGAAAGTGGGAAGAAGAATAGCGAGACCGGTCCTCGAAGGGGATCAGTGGGTCAGGATGACCGCGCTCGGAGGGTTCAGACAGGTCGGAAGGAGCGCGATGCTCCTTCAGACAAGGGAAAGTAAGGTCCTCATAGACTGCGGGATAGACCCGAGCAGCGATTCCGTTCCTTACTTCACCGTTCCGGAGATACAGCCGCTCAAGGATCTTGATGCCGTTGTCATAACACATGCGCACATGGACCACTGCGGTATTCTCCCCGTGTTGTTCAAATACGGATATGAGGGGCCGATATACTGTACTCCGCCTACACGAGACCTCATGGCGATGCTCCAGCTGGATTACATCAAACTGTCGTTCGGCGAAGCTAAGAAAGCACCGTACGAGGCGTCGCACGTAAGGCAGGAGATATTACACACCATTACGTTAAGATACAATGAGACGACGGATATCGCACCCGACGTAAGATTAACGTTCCAGAACGCCGGCCATATACTCGGATCGGCGATGGCGCACTTCCATATCGGTGACGGGTTGCACAACGTGGCATTCACCGGCGATACGAAGTACGAACGTTCATGGTTATTCAACGCGGCGAACAACAGATTCCCGAGGTTGGAGACGCTGGTCATAGAGTCAACGTACGGAGGGCACAACGATCTGCAGCCCAGCCGTATGGACGCCGCCAAAGAACTCACCGATATACTGGCTAATGCAGTAGAGAAGAACGGAAAGGTGCTCATCCCCGTGTTCGCGGTAGGAAGGTCACAGGAAGTTATGCTCGTCATCGAAGAGATGATGCGTACGAATCGCATGCCCACCGTTCCGGTATACCTTGACGGTATGATCTGGGAAGCTACGGCGATACACACAGCGTACCCGGAATACCTGAACAGTCAATTGAGGACGCAGATATTCCAGCAGAACGAGAATCCGTTCCTGTCGCCGATATTCAAACGTGTTGAAACGTCCGGTATGAGAGAGGAGATCTGTCATTCGCCGGATCCCTGCATTGTGCTTGCGACGAGCGGTATGATGTCCGGAGGTCCCGTAATGGAATATTTCAAAGCGTGGGCCGATAACCCCAACAATTGGCTGCTGTTCGTTGGTTACCAATCCGAGGGGAGCGTCGGACGTACGATACAGAAGGGCCGTACCGAGATAACGTTATACGAACGCGGCAACCCGATCAATCTCGAAGTTAAGATAAACCGCGAGACCGTGGACGGTTTTTCGGGACACTCGGATCGTAAGCAGCTTATGAATTACATAGCGTCACTTGACCCTCGTCCCGATAAGATCATCATCGGACACGGCGAAGACCGCAAGTGCACGGATCTTGCATCATCGATATACAAGAGATTCAACATCGAGACGAAAGCTCCGCTGAACCTCGAAACGATAAGGTTAAAGTGAAAAAGATAAAATGGGTGCGTAAGCACCTTCAATAGTTCTCAGCTAAAAGCTCGAAGTACGCGCGTGCGTGGTGGCACACAGGGCACTCTTCGGGAGCCGCTTTCGCCATGTGTATGTGTCCGCAGTTGCGGCATTTCCATACTACTACGCCGTCCCTCTTGAAGATCTTGCCCTCTTCCAGGTTCTTCAGAAGCTTGAGATATCTGCCTTCGTGAGCTTTCTCAACGGTACCGACGGCTTCGAATGATCTCGCAAGGTCTTCGAATCCTTCTTCCCTTGCCACCTTGGCGAACTCTTTGTACATCTCTGTGTATTCGTAGTTCTCTCCGGCCGCGGCTTCCTTAAGGTTCACTGCGGTAGTAGGTACAGCACCGTCGTGGAGCGCCTTGAACCACATTTCCGCATGTTCCTTCTCGTTATCCGCTGTTTCCGTGAATATTGCGGAGATCTGTTCGTATCCTTCCTTCTTCGCTTTCGACGCGAAGTAGGTGTATTTATTCCTTGCCTGGCTCTCGCCCGCGAAAGCGGTCCAAAGGTTGGCTTCGGTCTTGGATCCTTTAAGTTCCATTTTTTCACCTTGTTAATATTAAACCTATGTTGTATAAATTCGTTTTCTATTAACGACCATTCAGCGGAACATCATTTTTTCGATCGTCCGAACAATCCTTTCTTCTCGATGCCGCCGGGGAACTTCTTTTTCACCAAACGGTCTAAAGCGGTTCTGGCATCCGCGTTCTTGGGATCCATTCTGACCGCTTCTTCTAAATGTTGTTTTGCGGAGACGTAATCCTTCATCTCCTTGACCAGGAGTATCGCATAGTTGTAATGAATATCGGATCTTTTATTGTTTATCGCCAATGCTTTTTCGTATGCTTCCGCAGACCCTTTGAAATCGAGCATCTGATTCTTAAGGAATAACGCATAGCTGTTCATCAGATCTGCATCATCGGAACAGCGTTCAACGAGCACCTTAAAATGTTCATTCACTTCCACCCTGTTCTTCGCTTCCGGTTTGAGCATCGTCACCATGGCTTTCCGAGCATCGATATCATCGGGATCGAGATCCAGGATTATCTCCAGTTGCAGCAGGGCTCCGCGTCTGTCATTTATCTGATATGCCAACAACTGAGCAAGCACCATCCTCACTTTCGTGTTATACGTATCCGTTCTGAGATACGATTCAAGTGTAGCCTCCGCACCCTCCGGGTTTCCGCTCTTTGCCTGGTTCTTCGCTTTGGTGATCGCTTCGTATGCCGGGTCCGCCATGTTATGTCATCCTTTTAATCCGATAAATCTCTTCGTGCTCACTTATCACCATATTTGGTCATAGAGCCCATCTCTTCAGATCGTCACCGCCTCCTTAGCTCTTAATACAAGGACAAAAATAAGATTTTATATATCTCGCAGGCATACGCAAGGACAGATGGGAATATGGAATCGCAGAAAGAAGAATGGAAGGAGTCATTCAATACCGATGCGCTAAATGCCATCAACAGTTTTGCGAATACCGGTGGCGGAACGCTGATAATAGGTAAGCGTGACAACGGCGAGATAATCGGAGTACGCAACTTCAAGAAACTTATGGAAGAGGTGCCCAACACCATCTACAATCTGATGGGTTTTCATCCCGATGTTGAGCCAAAAGAAGAGAACGGTAAGATCTGCATCATTGTCAATGTAAAGAAACAGAAGGAACCTGTATTTCTGCACGGTATGATCAACGTAAGATCTGGGAGCACTACCAAGAAACTTACCGGCAAACCTTTGACGGATTTTCTCTTACGCAGATCGGGCATGTCATGGACGGATCTGACCGCAGCGAACATCAAATTCTCGAAACTGTCGCCTGAAGCTATTGACATGTTCATTAAGGTCGGCACGGCATCAAAGCGGATGAGTCCGATAGCCGAGGGAAGCGATCATAAAACTCTCCTGGAGCGGTATGATCTGATCACCGATGAAGGTATCACCCGAGCTGCCGTGATATTATTTTCCGAGAGTCCGATGGCAGTATCCTACGCCGCGGTGACAAAAATAGGTGCATTCACTGAGGACGATCGTCTGTTACGGGATGATAGGATAGGAGGTCCGATCGTGTCACAGCCGGATAGGGTAATGGATAAGCTTTTGAATAAGTATGTTCAAGGAGAATATGATATCAAAGGTCTGCAAAGATTTACGAAATATCCGTATCCCGAGAAGGCATTGAGGGAGGCAGTCATGAACGCGACGGCACATCGTGACTATTCGTCTAACATGGATACGAGCATAAAGGTATATCCTGACCGTGTTGAGATATTCAATCCCGGAAGCCTTCCGGAAGGGTGGACGGAAAAGGAATTGATGGGTTCACACAAATCCCAGCCGGCGAATCCGCTTATTGCAAACGTATTCTATGAAATGGAATACATCGAACGCTGGGGTAGCGGCATCGGAATGATGCGCAGAGAATGTGAGGAAATGGGTATATCATACCCGGAGTTCAATGTGGGCACAGACGGCATAACGATAACATTCAGACGTGCACCAGAGAAGAAGGTCGCGAGCAAAAACATATCTGAAATAGCAGACCTCACAGACAGGGAAAAGAAAGTGTACCAGGTGATATGCGAAGGTGTTGCAACCAAATTAGATGATATATCATCGGCATCAGGACTCTCTGTGGCATCGGTTAAGAGAGCGACGAAATCGTTGGTTGAGAAGGAAATGATCATAAGAGTAGGAAGCAAGATGGATGGTAAGTGGGTTCGAAAATGATTCGGCGCTTCATGAGCTTTTGATGAGCTTTTGATGAGCTTTTGATGAGCTTTTGATGAGCAGTTAAATAATAGTAGGTCTGAGAGTTATCGACTTCGGTTTAGATACTGTTGAACGTACGATACGATCATTTGTTCTTCAGATCATTGAATTTGTCGATTATCCCCTTCTTGAATCCCGAGTGGTAGTAATCCGCGTAAATGAACGCGTAAAGTAATGAAAGGAATGCCGTTATCGCAACATATCCTGCATAAGTGAGCAATGTCCTCTCAAGATCGTAGCCTAAGTATACGGAGATCACGAACATCGATGATAACAGAGCAAAGGAGAAGAACCCCTGATACAGACGCCTTCTCATACCTTTCCAAAGATAGTAATCCTTCGCCTGGCTCTTTATCTTGGCGCCGACGTCCATCGTTATGAACCATGGTATAACGAGAACGGGAATGAAGAACGTCAGTATGACGCCCATTATGACCGCCTCATCAAGTGTGAGCGCAGTTTGGAATATGGGGTTCACGAATATATATGAACTTACGCACAGACCCAACGCGAATATACTGAACGCCATGGATGCGAACATCTTCACCGGAAAACCTTCGTTATCCCGCACCGGTTCAAGTTCTATCCTCTCTATGTCAATTATATCAGGAATATCATAGACCCATTTGCTTATCTTGCTCCTTCCGGAATCGGTACCGTCGTTCTTTATCTTCTCGATGCTCAGGTATATACGAGCCGTATATTCCCTGAAGTATGCAACAACGGTGGATATAACTCCGTGGCCGGTGAACGTCATCAATACCGATAACGAATAAACGACGATCAATATCGTTATCGCTTTATCGGTCTTTGATATCATCAGATCGGCGAAGATGTCCATTATCTCCGGCATCACATACGATGTGAACAGAATGAGTATGAATGATGCGATGAGCGGCACCAATACGAAAATGGAAACGATCACCGGGACGCTGACGGTGCCTTCATCTCTCTTTATGAATGAATACACGCCCAATAACGCGAATCCGAGAACGAACGGCGCACAGAACCTCAGGAGGATCGCACCTATTTCCGTAGCGTTCGTGAATAACGCGAGAAGAACGCCTGTGATGAATGATGCTGCCGCAATATAAGGCACCGCTTTCATTATGACGCGATCCTTGCGGTCACGTCCCTCTCTTTCGTGATCTTCCGAGATCGTTATCACCGACGCATGTTCGATGCACGCTAACCAATATAAAACATGGTATTTCAAATAGAGAATGTTTATGTATCATCCGAAGGATTGTGATTCAATGTCCGGCGATATGAGATTGAAGAACAGGGGCAATGAACGTAACGACGTTACGGAGAGGCAGAAGGCCGTAGAGGATATTACCGGTACCAAGCTGGATAACATCTCGAAGTACTCTTTCGATCCCGCATCGGTGTCGAAGAACATAGAGAACATGATCGGCGCAACTCAAGTACCCTTGGGATTCGCCGGCCCCGTCAAGATAAACGGCCAGTATGCTTCAGGTGATTTCATCATACCGCTGGCCACCACTGAAGGCGCTCTCGTCGCTTCCGTTTCGCGCGGAATGTCTTTGATAACGGCATCCGGAGGTGCGAACGTGCGTATATTCAAAGATGCGATGACCCGGGCACCCGTGTTCAGGGTCGAAGGCATCGAACATTCCATGCGTGTGATCGACTGGATATCGAAGAATACGAAGAAATTAAAGGACGCGGTCGCCGGAACGACATCGCATGGTAAACTCGTTGACGTGGAAACGTTCCCGAACGGACGCAGTCTCTTCGTCCGCTTCTCATACGATACCGGAGACGCGATGGGCATGAATATGGCGACCATAGCAACGGAAGCCGCATGCAAACTGATCGAAAAGGAAACCGATGCGGTTCTGATATCCGTATCGGGGAACATGTGCATCGATAAGAAACCGGCATGGATCAATTCCATAGAGGGACGCGGTAAGACGGTCCTCGCCGAAGCAATAATACCTTCGGATATCGTTGAGAAGAAGCTGCACACATCCGTGAATGCAATAGTGGAAACGAACATCAGGAAGAATCTCGTAGGAAGTTCAATGGCCGGTTCGATGGGTTTCAATGCACATGCGGCGAACATGGTCGCCGCGTTGTATATAGCGACCGGACAGGATCCAGCGCAGGTCGTCGAAGGCAGTTTGACCATGACAACGTGCGAATCAATTGACGGTGCGCTGTACATCGCGGTAAGGATGCCGTCGGTGGAAGTGGGAACGGTGGGCGGAGGCACAAGATTGCCGTGCCAGTCCGAGGCGCTGAAGATGATGGACTGCCTGGGTAACGGCAAAGCCGGGAAATTGGCGGAGATAACCGCCGTTGCAGTATTAGCGGGCGAACTGTCGACGCTTGGCGCACAGTCAGCCGGACAGCTCGGTAAGGCGCACAGCGAACTCGGCCGTTAAGACCAGTCGACGTCCTTCCTTATCTCTTTAAGGAAACCCCTTCCTTCTTTTGATGCCTTCAATGCATCATCGTTCAACTTTATCTGACGTACGTCGCTGCTGTCAGGACAGCTTTCAACGACCGTTCCGTCTGACGTTACGTACATACTTCCTCCGGCCATGACGAATCCGGGGTCGGGACCGACCATGTTAACGAACACGATGTCCAGTGAATTCTCAATGCATCTTGCAGGCAGCACCTTCTCATAACGTGAAAGCGTCCTCTGCGATACGGCGGATATGCATACCACTAGATCGACACCTTTCATAGCGTACCATCTGAACATCTCGTTGAACATTATGTCGTTGCCCATCGCAACACCGATCTTCATTCCTTTACAATTGAATATTTCCGGTTTATTACCTGCCGCGAATATGTCTTTCTCGGAGAACTTATCGTTAACGTTGAGATGGATCTTCCTGTAAACCTGTTTCTCCTTGCCATCGGATAATATGGCTGCATCGTATAGTTTCCCGTTCTCGAAAACGGGGGCCCCGAATAACGCGCAACAACCTCTGTTGGTTATCTGCGTCTCCATCTTGGTCATGAACATATCCATTTTGTTCTTCAGTATGGGATCGCTGCCGTCAACGAATCGTGCGCACTTCATATCGTAACCAACGGCGAACATCTCAGGGAATATGAACAAGTCCGCGTCAACATTGCCGAGAAGCATCTTCGCCTTCGACGCATTCGCCGGGGGGTCGTCGATCTGGCCCCTTACCTGTGCTATTGCTATTTTCATGAGTTGTGTTACGCGAACGGAGAATATAAAAGCCACTTCCCGGAATGCATTCCGTCGAGGTGAAATAGAAAGATATGGAAAATGTTTGAAGGAATGCGCAGGCATACCCGCGCATCCCGTTCTGTTTCAAGGCTTCTGCTTTTCGTCCTCTTCGTCGTCCTTCTTCTTTTTCACAAAGAAGAAAAAGAACAGCAGCAAGGACGCTATGACGGCGATCGCAACGATCAGCAGTATCCACAACCACCAGTCGCTGCCGCCATCATCGGTACCTGACATCAGATCGTCTGTCTCAACATCCTCCCAAACCGCCGTGATGGACACATTCGCAGTCCCGATGGTGAAGGTGTTGCCCGATAAGGTCCCTCCTCCGGATGTGGTAACGTTCCATTCCTTGAACTTCTGCCCGTCGGGCGCCGTTCCCGGTGTCAATGTGACCGCGGCACCGGTAACACCGGATGTCGGCGACGCCGATCCGCCTGTGACCGTCACTGTATACGTCGGTATAGCCTCCCACACAGCCTCGATCGTTGCATTCGCAGTTCCGATGGTGAAGGTGTTGCCCGAAAGGGACCCTCCTCCTGCGTCAATGACATCCCACTCCTTGAACTGCTGTCCTGCGGGTGCCGTTCCGTATGACAGCGCGACCGTGGAACCGGTCGCACCCGATCCGGGTGTTGCCGATCCGCCTGTGACCGTTACCGTATGCGTCGGTATGGCCTCCCAGATCGCCGTGACGGTTACATTCTCAGCCCCTATGGTGAATATGTTACCTGACAGGGACCAGCTTCCGGCAGGGGTGATGTTCCACTCCTTGAACTGCTGTCCCACGGGCGCAGTTTCAGGTGCAAGTGTTACTGTTGCGCCGGTCATTCCGGAACCGGGTGTTGCAGATCCGTTCGTGACCGTCACCGTATACGTCGGTAACTCCACGTGCGCAGGATAATGAAGCACAGGATATCCCTCGTTCAGCGGATCCGTGAACGTCCATACGCCGCCGGCGGCCAAGGCTCTGAAGTCCCACGTGTCGGCCACTCCCCACGACGATAGGTCCCACCCGTATATTGACGACGAGACGCTGACCTGAGCCGCCGCGATCTTTTCGGCATCCGTTGTTCCCGGTCTCATCTGATCTGCGGTCTTCTTGCCGGAGATATAGGCTGAATTGATCGCGGCGAGACCGTCAGCGGTCAATGTGCCGCTGGAAGGCACGAATCCGACGAACCGGTCCGCAGGAACCGTCCCTGCAAGGAAGAAACAGCGGATCATCTTCACATCACATCCGTTGTAGGCGCGGCCTACGATGGCGCCTGCGATGTCCGCTGTGATGTAGCCTCTGTTGTAGCAGTTCTTTATTGTCGCTTTCGTGACACCTCCGATGATACCGCCTGCACCATCTGCTCCCTTGACCTCACCACCCAGATCCGCTTCCACGGATCCGGTATTGTAGCAGTCGGTTATTGTCATCTGTGACGAAGATCCAAAGGAAATACCGACAAGACCGCCTGCACCCGTATCACAAACAACGTCCGTTGTGATCAACTTGACCGGTCCGGCGTTGTAACATCTCGTTATTTCCAATATTCCGTTGTAAGAACGACCCACAAGACCGCCTGCGGCCATATCGGTGTACTGGTCGCTGTCCGACGCCACGGCCGTGATCGATACGATGTTGTAGCATTCCTCTATTACCGTTTTAGTGGACGTTTGCTCGATAAAACCTATGATACCGCCTACATATACACTGTCATTCGATTCGGCATAAACGGCCCCTAAGTTACAGCTTTCATATATGTTCAAGCTGTGAGGTGCCCATCCGACCATCCCTCCTGCCCATGCTCCGCCTGTCGCCATGACATTAACGGCCCCTGTGTTGTAACATTTAGTTATCACGGAATCGGATCCGTTCATCGTTGAACCGACAATTCCTCCGGCGTAGAGGTCCGATCCGCCCAGGTATGTCATAGCCGTGATAGGTCCGGTATTGTCGCATGCTTCTATTACCGAGTCGTCCCCGATCGCGCCCGCGATGCCGCCGGGAGATCCGTCCGGTCCGTATGTTGTGATAGGTCCGGCGTTATCGGAGTTCTTTATCACCAGATCGGAAAGGGAATTTCCGACGATACCGCCCGCGGCCTGCCACTCCCGTGACCCTTCGGCCGTTACGGAGCCTTCATTGTAACACAATTCCACGGTCACGTATTCGTAAGCATTACCGATGATACCGCCTGCGAACGGCATTGATGAAGATGTGCCCGTCGGTACGGATGCTGTGACGGATCCGGACCCTAAGAACTCACAGCCTTCTATTATCGAATTTTCTGCATAACCTGCGATACCGCCCGCGCATACGATGTATGTTGACGATGATGCTGATGTGGTCGCAGCCGCGACAACGCTATTCTCTATGATCACTCCGGTTATCGTTGCGTTTTTGATATACCCGAATAACCCTCCGTATACGCTGGCCGATCCGGTAACATTCACGTTCATACCGGAGATGGTCCAATCGTCACCGGCGAACTCCCCTTCGAACGGATCGTCCGGGGTGCCGATCGGCGTGTGATCCCCGAACTCATCTATCTTGTTGGTCATGAAGTATTTGGAAGACCATGTGAAATCATACGCTTCACCGTCAAAATCCGACAGTGCCGTGCCTCCGCCTATTCTGGCGAAGTCAGAGACGCTGCTTATCGGGATCCAGCCGTCGTCTATCCATTTATCAGCGCTTGCGTACCATGGCACTGCTCCAAGTGCCCCCCCCCCTTCCGCGTCATTTTCCGAAGCGAAAGCGCCGGTAAGAATGAACGCGGATGAGGATACCATAAGTATCGATATCGCCAGGGATATCATCTGTGTCTTTTTGCTCATATTCTTTCCCCCCGTAAAGCCGCATCATTCTCCGCGATACGTTCTTCGAAAGGATGTGATGCGGTGTTGTTACGGAAACGCACGGTGTCTATTTAATAGCCTTCTCGACAAAAGCCAGCATTCCGATTTTTAATACGCGGGATGTTTCAAAAATCCTTTATATTAATTTCTTGTACGGAGAGTGTATGCCGGTCATCAATTTCAAGTACAGCGACCTCTGCGGCCTTATCGGAGAAGAGGTTTCACGGGACGTACTCATTGAACGTATTCCCATGATCGGCGCCGATATGCATGATACCGATGGTAACGTGGATGATATGTCGGTGGAATTCTTCCCGGACCGCCCCGATCTCTATTCTGTGGAAGGATTGGCAAGATCGCTGAGAGCGTTCCTGGATATAGAACCGGGAATGACGGAATACGAAGTTCATGATACTGATATAACGGTCAATACAGACAAAAGCGTCAAAGACGTCAGACCGTACATCCTTTGCGCAGCTGTCTACGAAATAGATGTTACCGATGACCTTCTGAGATCGCTCATGGAGATGCAGGAGAAACTGCATATCACGATAGGCCGGAAGAGATCTAAAGTGGCGATAGGCGTTCACGATCTTGATAAGGTCATTCCTCCGTTCAGATACAAAGCGGTGCTTCCGAACGAAGTGTCATTCGTCCCTCTGGCCAAGGATGAGAAGTGGGACCTGGACGAGATACTCAAGAAGCATGAGAAAGGTGTCGATTACGCACACATTCTCGAAGGCAAGAAGAAATATCCGATAATACTGGATGCGAAGGACAACGTCCTTTCGTTCCCTCCGATAATCAACGGTTCGTTGACAACAGTTACAACAAACACGAAAAATCTATTCATAGACGTCACCGGGACCGACATCAAAGCGGTGAAAGGCGCATTGGACATTCTTGTAACCTCATTGGCGGAACGCGGCGGTTCTATCGGCGCGGTGAAGATGACCGGTTCCTCAGAGACGATATCACCGGACCTCACGCCCGCAGAACGCAGGATAAACATCACCGCATGTGAAAAATTCATAGGACGGCCGATAGGCGCGGAGGGCATCATCAAGGCATTGAAGAGGATGGGCCTCGATGCAACACGCGACGGTGACGAGATATTTGTGCTCATTCCGTCAACGAGGCTCGATGTTATGCATGATGTCGACGTGTACGAAGATGCGGCAACGGGATACGGATTCGAGAATTTTGGTTCCGCGCACGTGTTAACGCAGACCACCGGCCGTAAAAGTGATATTACAATGATATCCGATCGTCTTCGGGATGTGATGATAGGTTCCGGATATACCGAGGTGACGACGCTCACGCTCAGCTCCGAAGATGATGAATTCTCGATATCCGGATTGCCTGAGAAGGAAGTAGTGAAGATAAGGAACCCGATAACCGAGGATCATACATGCTTACGCTCGTCATTGCTTCCCAGCGTCATGAGGATCGTACGCAAGAATAAACACCGCGATCTTCCGCAGCGAGTGTTCGAGATAGGTGACAGCATCGTCGATGCAAAAAGGCAGCGGCGGTTGTGCGGTGTTGCGACCAATTCTAAAGTCTCGTTCACAGAGATGAAATCGCTTACCGAATCGGTATTGAAAGAGATGCGCGTCACGTATTCCCTGAGACCGTGCAAATACCGGACGTTCATCGACGGGCGCGGAGCCGAGATCGTTTCCGGTGACGTTACAATAGGGTACTTCGGAGAGATGTCGCCCGAAGTGATGACAGCTTTCGATGTGAATCATCCGGTAATGTTCTTCGAGCTGGATATCAGCGAGATCAGCAAGCGGTTATCGGTCGGTCTGTTCTAGGGCTCATCCCATACGCGCGGTATCATCGCTGCCGTTACCGACTGTTCCGTCAATGATTTACGATCGAGCAAACCCTTACTCAGTACGCCCACCGCTCCTTCCTTATTGCCGTTCGCCGTTTTATCATAGAATTGCGCCACAGCCTTTCCGACGGTCGCACCGTTCCTGACAACTTCGGCAACCTTATCGGGGTACATGAATCCCGAGCTCATGCCTAACGTTATCTTCCCGTCGCGGTCCAAGACCGCACAATGCTGTACATCGTAAAGGTGTCCGTACATTTCAAACACACCGGCTTCGATACCTACGGAAAGATCGCATTCACCGAGCGCCGCTTGCGCACGGTTTATCGCACCCTTGTGCGTATCGTCGCCGAACGGCTGATCCGGAACTTCGCTGTTCACGTGCACCGGTATTATCCTGACGTTACCGTACACATTCTCCATGACCGTCCTTACTGCTTCCACTTTCACGTGGTTCAGCGAACCAACGGCTATGACCATAGCTGCCGTATCACCGGCCCTTGAATATTCCCCCGAGATTATACCGCTCGCGTGAAGCTCCACTCCGTCCTTGTTCTTCACCATATCGATCACTGAAATGATCATCGGTTCGAGGCCGGCGGCAACCCTTTTCTCATTTATTACAAGTGCATTATTCTCGGTTTCCCGCGAAACTACGAGATAACCCCTCTCCATCGTTAAAGCGGGTCCGAACTTATCTGACAGCGATTCTATATCGGCCGTTCTGCCGATGCTCTCAAGGAAAAGTATCAATGCTTTCATTCTCAGATAATACGGATTTATCCTTTTTCTCTTCCGGGATGCCATCTCATCTGTTGTTAAACCGATAAGAACATCGTTCGAGAGTTCGAACGCCCTTCGTATCAGTTGTTTATGGCCGTCGTGCAGCACGTTGAACGTTCCGGCAAGTATTGCTTTGATGATATCACCACATGAACAATATGGCCCCGATGGTTATCGCCACAAGTATCACTTCGATGATCAGAAGCTGCTTCTTCTTCCTCTTCAGCTCGACCTTCTTCGTTTCTTTGCAGGTCTCGCCGCAGAACTTCTCATCACCGGTGTGAGCTTTACCGCATACGTAGCAATGCTTGTGCTGCGGTATCCTTTCCATCTCCGCCATGCGTAACACTAATACGAAGGCGTGTAAATAACTATGCGCTTCTCTGCCTGTCCGTTTCGTTGAGCACCACTATCATACAATGGTCCGCATGAAGGCTCAGCGGACCGAGGCATATCTTCGACGGTTCGCATAACATTACAGCGTCTTCTTCCTCTTCCGTAAGGTCCTTATCATCGCCGAGGACGAATGTCACTTCCTCCGGTATGGTGAATTCACGCACATCGGTGCCGTTCTCATTCAGGTATACGATCTTCGACACTTCTTTAAGTTCGTTGATCACGTCGAAGAACGAACGCCTTGATATGTATACGCCCGGCGTTGATCTTATCTCTTCGCTCCCGGGTCTCTTCAGAAGAGCATTCCGTATCAACGAGGCGGTGCTCCTTTCATCGGGATTGAGATATCTTATCTCGCTTCCCGAGAATCTTACCGTTTTCGGTGCGTCGGTGCCTCCCTGCAGAATGAGGAATAATTCAACGTCCGTTCTTACCGAATGGCTGAGGAAGAATGCCGAATTGACGCACCTTACCAATATGTCCAATCTTCCGGCGCCTCCCGCTATATCGTCCAGTTTAAAATCGCCGGTGGTGACGGCGCGATGCCCTGTGATGACGAATCGTATCATGCGTCCAGGCCGCCGGCGCCCATCTGTTTCATCATCTGCTTCCTCATCTTGCGGTTGCCCATCATCCCTTTCATCGTCTTCTTGCTTTGCGCATACTGTTTGATGAGCTCGCGGACATCGTGCGGGTCCACGCCCGCACCATACGCTATCCTCGAGATACGGGTTCCCTTTATGAGCCGGGGATCTTCCATCTCCTCGTCGGTCATCGAATCCATTATCACGCGGTATTTTTTCAACTTAGCCTGAGATTCCTCGTAATTGATCTTGTCTTCCATCTTGTTCATGCCGGGTATCATGTTCAAGACCTTTTTCAACGGCCCCATTTTGCTTACGGCTTCCATCTGAGTGTACATGTCTTTTAACGTAAATCGTCCGGACATCATGTTCTTGGAGGCGCCTTCAACTTCCTTGTCCCCCTCGAATTCCGTTTTCGCGATATCCACCAATGCGGAAAGATCGCCCATTCCCAGTAACCGAGAAATGAATTTACCCGCGTCAAAGGGCTCGAAATCCCTTATGTGTTCGCCGACACCTAAGAACACGATCCTTGCGTCGGTCGTGGATACTGCGCTCAGCGCCCCTCCGCCCTTTGCCGTACCGTCCATCTTCGTTAATATCACGCCTGTTACACCGACAGCTTTATGGAACGCATCGGCCTGCGGGCCCGCCTGTTGGCCGACCTGCGAATCCAATACCAATAAACGTTCGTTGGGTTTCGCTGCATTCGCGACATCTTTCAATTCCTGTATGAGATCGCTTTCGAGAGCGTGCCTGCCGGATGTGTCGATTATTATGACCTTTTTGTCTTTGAAAGATCCGATCCCTCGTTTCACGATCCCCGGAGCGTCTTTCACGCCGGGTTCTCCGTAAACGTCCACGCCCACTTTTTCGCCTAATTGCTTCAGCTGATCGTAAGCGGCCGGTCTGTGCACATCCGCAGCGATCATCCCTACGCGGAACCCTTTCTTCGAAAAAAGCAACGCCAATTTACCGCAGCTTGTCGTTTTACCCTGACCGTAGAGTCCTACCATCATTATGGTCTGCGGCTCCATCTTGAGGCCTTCGCCGTTGTCGAGAAGATTCACCAATTCTTCGTAGATTATGTTGACAGCGTGATCCTTCACGCTCTTCCCGGCGGGAGGTTTCTCGTTCAATGCCCGTTCTTTGATCTTCTTCGTAAGCTGTAATACCAACTGAACATTCACATCAGCTTGCAATAACGCCCTCTGGAGATCTTTGACCACGTCTTCAATAAGCTGTTCATCAACGTTGTTCGCCCCCGTTATCCTGTTGAGGGCATTCCTCAGCGACCTTCCCAGACCTTCCAAGACCATAATGACGGGTAGAGCGCCCGCTTTATAATAAACATTTTGTACAAAGGATATTGGAAATAAGTCCAGCCAGTCAGAAGGGATGGGATGCACTCTACGGGACTGGACCTTGTTCCAACATAAAGGCCATGATTTGTTCTGTATTTAAAGCTTCTTTTTAACCTGCGAAATTTTTCACATCTGTTGAAATAAATTGATCGCACACACTTTCGGTGACCTCCTGCAATAGAATAAATACGCCGCGGGAATAACAATTCATATCGGCGGCAGACGGTACTGAGAACGCATGATACTGTTCCCTTGCTGCCGCATCCATCCGGAGAAAAAGACCATGTCAGGTGTAAAGATATTTGAGGAAAAACGCGTCCGTACCATATGGGACAGCGAAGCTGAAGAATGGTGGTTCTCGATAGTTGATGTGGTCGCGGTGTTGACCGATGGCGATCATCAGGCCGCCCGTAAATATTGGAAGGTCCTTAAAGGTCGTTTAACGGCGGAAGGAAATGAGATGGTAACAAATTGTTACCAACTGAAAATGATGGCGGCCGACGGGAAATATTACAAAACTGATGTTGCGGATACCGAACGGATTTTAAGGCTGATCCAGTCCATTCCGAGCAAAAAGGCGGAACCCTTCAAAATGTGGCTCGCCCGAGTCGGGAACGACAGGCTGGACGAGATATCCGACCCCGAGAAGGCGATCCTGCGCGGTGCCGACTTCTACAGAAAGAAAGGATATCCGGAAGGCTGGATAAATCAACGTCTGCAAACGATCGAGATGCGGAAAGAATTGACTGATGAATGGCAGAAACGCGGTGTAACGAAAGAAAAGGAATATGCAATACTCACCGACGAGATGACAAAAGCCTGGAGCGGCCTTTCCGTTAGGGAATATAAAGATCTGAAAGACCTTAAAAAAGAGAACCTTCGCGACAACATGACCAATATCGAACTCGTTCTGAATATGCTCGCTGAAGTGACGACAACGAATATCTCGATCTCAAAGGAACCGTCCACTTTCGGGCAGAGCAAAACAATAGCAAGAGAGGGCGGAGAGGTCGCCGGAATAGCCAAAGCCGAATTCGAGAAGCGGACTGGGAAGGGAGCCGTGTCCTCCGTCAATGCAAAGAATAAAACTATGCTCGAGATCAAAGAAGGAAGCGAAAATAACATCATCGAATGATGGAAATATCAATGCGGCGAATCTCCGCCATCATTGTTTTTACATCCCGTTCGGTTAAAATGAGGTTATTTTAAATGGTTTGAAGGTTAGTTTAAAGGTAGCCGGACTTCTGAAGCGCCATCAGATCGTCTGTGCTGAGTTTCTCTCCCGCTTTGAAACGTTCGAAGATCTCCTCGGCCTCTTTCTTAGACTCGACGTCCACTTTCTTCCTGCGGTCCTTCGCCTTGCGGCTCTTTATCGCACCCACATCCTTGTCCATCTCATGAACCGTCTTTATCTGTTCGATGTGTTTCTTGTGCTCCTCGTCCGCCAGGGTCTTGCATTCAACGAACTTCTCCTGCGCGGCGTCCGCTTCCTTCCTTAATGTATCGGCCTGTTCGTATAAAGCGATCATATCATCGTGCGCCGTTTGTGCAAGTCTCGCATACTCGGAAACTGCTTTGTGGTACACTTCCGCTTGAACTTTCGCTTCTCTCAGCTGGTGCACGAGCTCTTTGACTTCGCCGCCCTGTTCGGATGACTTCTCTCTTTCTTCGATCTGATGAGCAAGCTGGGTTATCTGCTTCATTATCTTGTTCTCTTCATCCTTCCCCATTGCTCTGGTCTGGTGCGTGAATTCCAGATCCTTCATCTGTTTCTTCAATTGTTTGGTGGGGACCTCGCCTTCGCCCTTCTTCTCGGCAGGCTCGCGATCCTTCCTCAATGCCGACACTTTATCATTAAGTTCGGCGACCTTCTTATTCCACTCGTCTCTGAGCTCTTTAGACTCGCGCACTTTGACGTTGAGTTCGTCGCGGTTCTCCCTGTGTTTACTGGCCTCATCGACGATCGTTCGAACTTGAGTGTTCAGGGCGTCCCTCTTGGCGACCCATTCTTTCGTCTGCTTGTTCAGGTCATCTCTCAAACGTCTGTGCTTCTCGGCGTCATTGTTCATGATGCTGCGTTTCTGCTCCAGTACTTCAAGGTCTTCGGATGATGGTTGTTGTTCCTCCACAAATTCTTCCATG
>Ga0123353_10003391_pt1 | contig 20132 bp, 13 predicted proteins | sample TergutLab28metaG_3_FD_92763 | JGI IMG/M metagenome (GOLD analysis project Ga0123353, IMG submission 92763) | Labiotermes labralis P3 segment gut microbial communities from Petit-Saut dam, French Guiana - Lab288 P3 | ecosystem: Host-associated > Arthropoda: Insects > Digestive system > Gut ... | reverse complement strand
GGTCACCAGCAATCCATGTTGAGTGAGCAAGTTAAGCGGGCCTCATACCGTCAAACAGGAGTTCGACTCTCCTACGGGTCACCAGCAATCCATGTTGAGTGAGCAAGTTAAGCGGGCCTCATACCGTCAAACAGGAGTTCGACTCTCCTACGGGTCACCAGCAATCCATGTTGAGTGAGCAAGTTAAGCGGACCTCATACCGTCAAACAGGAGTTCGACTCTCCTACGGGTCACCAGTAATCCATGTGAGTGAGCAAGTTAAGCGGGTCAGACGGATTTTAAATCCGTTTGATTCGTTTTTTGCTATATTATATTGTTATACTTGGATATTTACGTATATTTTCTTGCCCAGAGGCTATATCCGCGATAGACATAATCAAACGGAAATGTTATACTACATGAAGATACTCAAAACCCCCGTATCTTGATACTGCGCATAGACTACTGACATTGGAGGTGAGATGGGTGGACGCGAGTACCGGCGGAGACGTGGATCCTAACGGTCGAAGTACCGTGAACGGGCGCTGCGTCTATTCATCTTTACATTTGAGATTGTACGATTAAGCTTCAGTAGCTGACATTGTAACTTACAGTCTTCCGACATAATAGACGCGCGCCCGGGATCTATGTCTTACTTCAATACTCTTTATCAAAGAAAAGGAGGTAAGGCAATGGAAAATAATATAATCGAATTACTGAAGGAACCAAATCGTGCCACTTTGCGCGTAAAACTTGACAGCATGAACGAAGCGGATATCGCGACTGATCTTGAAGAACTGGATGAGCAGGATGCTGTCATAGTATTCCGCATGCTGTCAAAAGACAAGGCTACAGTAGTTTTCGCGTATTTGGATCCCGATATCCAGCAGAGCATCATCGAAGCCATAGCTGACAGGGAAATCGGCGGCATAATCGACGAATTATTTCTCGACGATGCCGTTGACTTTATCGAAGAAATGCCGGCAAATGTAGTTAAAAGGGTACTGGCGAATGTGACGCCGGACAGACGTGAAATGATTAACCATTTCCTGAAATACCCTGACGATTCGGTCGGCAGCATAATGACTATAGAGTATGTCAAGCTTAAGAGTTCCATGACGGTGGCGGACGCTTTCGCGCATATCCGAAGCACGGGGACGAACAAGGAAACAATCTACACATGCTACGTCACCGACAACGCTCTGCGACTTATTGGCTTGGTCACCGCAAGAACTCTTTTCCTCTCGCCAAAAGAGAGTTTGATAAAGGATATCATGCAACCGGACGTCATGTTCGCGAGGACACATGAGGATCAGGAAGACTTGATGAACAGCTTCCGGAAGTACGGTTATCTGGCGATACCTGTCGTCGACAGCGAGGATCGACTGGTGGGGATCGTTACTCACGACGACGCGTTTACTGTGCAGGAAGAAGAAACAACCGAGGATTTTGAGAAAATGGCTGCTATGCTGCCATCGGAGGAGCCGTACCTGAAAACCGGTGTGTTTACGATGGCAAAGAATCGCGTTCTCTGGCTGCTGCTGCTCAATCTCTCGGTTTTTCTCACTGGTGCCATTCTGGCTAAGTTTGAGAACACGGTAGCTATACTACCGATATTGGCTACCTTTATCCCATTACTAATGGATACGAGTGGTGACGCAGGCAGCCAGAGCTCCACCCTCGTTATACGAGGTATGGCGCTTGAAGAAATCAAGCTGTCGGATTCATTGAATGTGTTTTTTAAGGAGCTGCGTGTAGCTCTTATATGCGGTGGTGTTCTAGCAATCGTCAATTGCGCGCGCGTAATGATTTTCGGCCAGAACTTTGATATAGCCGTCACAGTTTCTCTCGCATTACTGGCAGCGATTGTATTCTCCAAGACTATAGGCGGGTTGCTCCCGCTCGGCGCTAAACTGGTTAAGCTCGACCCAGCGGTGATGGCTGGACCGGTTCTCACCACTTTCGTTGACGCGGCGTCGTTAATCGTATATTTCGGTCTTGCAAATGTCATCCTTCGCGACCGTTTGGCGGGGGGGTGAGAGCGATGAAGATCGAGACGAACAAACTGCTCAATGAGCTTAACCGCGCTACCCTGCGGCAGATACTGGATATCATGAATGTTGTGGACATCGCGGAAGATTTGGAGGACCTTGAAAAACAGGACGTCGTAAGAGTATTCCGCATGTTATCGAAAGACAAAGCGGCTGATGTATTCGCGTATTTGGAACCCGACATACAACAAAACATCATCGAGGCTATAACGGATCGGGAAATTGGAAGTATAATAGACGATCTCTTCCTCGACGACGCCGTAGACTTTATCGAGGAAATGCCTGCAAACGTGGTAAGAAGGGTTTTAGCGAATGTGACGCCGGACAGGCGTGATTTGATAAACAGCTTCCTGCAATATCCTGAAGATTCAGCCGGCAGTATAATGACGATCGAGTATGTTGACCTCAATAGCAACATAACTGTGGCTGATGCGTTTACTCATATACAGGATACAGGAGAGGATAAGGAGTCTATCTACACGTGCTATGTCACCGATAACGCCCGTAAGCTTATAGGTATGGTCTCGGCAAAGGATCTGATGCTGTCTGACCAGAAGAGCATAATCGGCGATATCATGGATTCAAACGTCATTTTCGCAAGAACGCATGATGACAAGGAACAACTACTGAGCAGCTTCAGGAAATACGGCTTTATATCGATGCCTGTGGTCGACAGCGAGGATCGCCTGGTAGGATTTGTGACATTTGACGATGCTTTTACCGTGCAGGAAGAGGAAGCAACAGAAGACTTCGAAAGGATGGCGGCTATGCTGCCATCTGAAGAGCCGTATCTGAAAACCGGCGTCTTCAATTTGTCGAAGCACCGCATACCCTGGCTGCTGTTTCTAATGCTTTTTGCCATGGTGACTGGCGAGATCGTAGCTAGGTTTGAGGATAGTTTAGCTGTACTGCCTGCTCTCATCGCGTTTGTCCCAATGCTAATGAACACTGGCGGCAACGCCGGGACGCAGAGTACTACCTTGATAATCCGCGGCATGGCTCTAGATGAAATCAAGCTGTCGGACGTAGTCAGAGTACTATGGAAAGAGACTGTGGTTTCGCTGCTGTGCGGGGTGGTTTTAGTTGCTACTACGTTTATCTCTGTCCTGATTTTCGGTGAAGGAACCGTACTGGCAATGACAGTTTGCCTTGCTATGTTGGCGACAATAATCTTATCAAACATCATAGGTTGTTTGCTTACATTCGGTTCAAAAGCCATAAGAATAGATCCGGCGGTCATGGCGGCGCCGCTACTAACCAATATAATCGATGCAGCGGCGTTACTAGTATACTTCTCGCTGGCAAAAGTTATCATGCAGATATAAAGGGTGTACTTATTCGCGTTTCCCGGATACCCACTGAAGAGTAACCATAACAAAAAACGGGAGGAATTATCGTGGCTAACTCATTTCGAAACAACACCGAGGCAAGGTTATCTGATGAAACAAGTGTACTTGAACTGATGGAGTTCACAATAGCGGGCAACTCATTTGGGATCAACGTAGCTAAAGTTACAGAAATCATGAGGCGTTGCCAGATAACGCCTATGATCAAGTCGCACCCTTGCGTCGAAGGTGTGTTTAAACCGCGTGGTAAAATCATCACCGTAATCAATCTGCCCAGGTATATGGAGCTGCCAGAGTGTGAGGATTCTGAACACGATATGTTCATGCTAACAAACTTTGACAATGCCAATGCGGCGTTTCATGTCCACACTGTCGAGGGGATGCACCGGATCAAATGGAGCAATGTGGAAAGACCCTCATCTATAATTTATGGCGCCGGGGATGGTGTGATCACGGGAACCACCAAAATAGGTGATAAGATGATAAAAATAATTGACTTTGAGAAAGTACTCTTCGATATCAACCCCGAAACCGGGATACAGCTTTCCGAAATCACGGTAATGGGGAATAGGGATCGCAGCGAAAAGCCTATAGTGATCGTCGAGGATTCGGTATTCCTGAAGAAAATGATCCTGCAAGCTCTGGAGATGGCGGGATACACTAAAGTAACATCCTTTGATAACGGGCAGGATGCGTGGGATTACCTGGAGAAGACGCGTGATGAATGCGTCGCCATAAACATGCCAATCGAAAAGAGCGTGGCTATAGTCATTACCGATATCGAAATGCCCAGAATGGATGGACACCACTTGACCAAACTGGTCAAGTGCGACGATTTCTTGAAAAAGCTCCCAATCCTCGTTTTTTCCAGCCTGATTGATGATGCTCAAAAGATACAGGGCGAAAGCCTTGGGGTCGACGCCCACCTGTCAAAACCGCAGATAGGAAAGCTGATAGAAACTATAGATGAGTGGATCTTATGATGTGATAATATTTGATTGGAAGGGAATAGCATTGCTTAAAACTGCCAGGGAATCTATCACTATACTGATAGCTTGCGCTATTATGTTAACATGTATCAGCGCGTGTACGATAAAGGAGATTCCTGTAATCACGGCGGAGCCGGAATCTCCCGTGACTGAAACCCCGCAGCCCTCTGCGTCTTTTGAGGAAATAGTATCCGAGTTTCCTTGGACTCCGCTCCCAGAAGACTACGAAAACGCGACGGAACAGGCAATCAACCTTGTCTTGCAGGATATGTGGGCGATTGACTTTTTGATAAACCTCTCAATTGATGGTGAGTATATTTTCGAAGATATACCCGGTGACCTCTGGTATACTCCGGTGACAGTACCTGAATACACAAGTTTTACCAACCTTCTGTCACGACTCGATGGAGTATATACGACAAATGACAGTTATTCGAACTTTTTCCGCTACCCTGTATTCGGCGACCCGCAAATAGACGATTTTGAGGGCGAAGTTTACGTATACCCGCACTATTATAGTAATTTCGAGACAAAAATCGATGCTGATACCGTCAAAGTAACAGAACTCACAGAGGACAGGGCCGTTTTTTCATTCGACATTTACGGTCATGAATACTTTTCTGATGGCAGCATGGCGATGTCGCTGACGGCGGATGGCTGGCGGCTTGATGGGAGCTTTTTCTTTTATTGCCTGAATAGGTTCGACCTTCTTGATATAGAAAGCTCCACCCCATGGGAGCTTAACCCGATACTTGACACCGATCAGAACATTGGAAGCGCGAAAAGATTAACAGGCGACTGTATGTTCTACAATATATTTGTCGATGACAAAGAATCCTCATGGGATTCCGATTCCGTTGCGGATCTTTATACGATGCAGGACAATGCGTTGCGGTATCTCGAGTTTCAAGCGGCTCAGTTCGGCCATGAGCTCAACTGCTTCGCGACCGGCGCGGATGAGGCGCTCTATGTGTATATTGATGACATTATTCCCACAGATGGGAGCAACAGTTACGAGCTGGACTTGTATTTCATGAGTACACAATATGGTTCCGTGAACGGGCTTCTCAAGTCGCTCTCGGAGGACAATACTGACCATGACAACTACGGACTGATATTCAACGTTAACAAGCAAGGGCGAAGCTATGCGGTGCCTTGCAATACAGTCTTCGATGATCATGAACTCTACGATGCCGAACGTGCTGTCATATTCTACTCTACTGACATTGATTACGAGTACTATCTCACAGGCGGTACTATCGCCCACGAAGTTCTTCATCTGTTTGGCGCTATCGACCTGTATTACCCAAATGACGGGGAGGACATCAGGAAGCAGATTATCATGCAGTACTTCCCGTTTGAACTGATGCACTATGTACCCTACTATGCGGACGATTCTACGATAAGCGTTTTCACCGCTTTCAGGGTAGGCTGGAGAAACACACTTCCCGATCAACTTATGATGTTCCAGGCTAAAGGCTAAAAGGAGGAGAAAAATGAAAATTCTATTCATTGGCGGGACCGGCACAATCAGTACTGCGATATCGAGGAAACTTCTTCAGAGTGGTGAGCATGAGCTTTTCCTTCTCAACAGGGGAAACAGGAATAATTGCCTGCCGGACGGGTATAAGTCGATAATCTGCGATATTGACGATGAAACATCGGCTGTAAAGATGCTCAGGGACATGGAGTTTGACGTCGTCGCGGATTTCATTGTATTCGACCCGGCGCAACTCGAGAGGGATTACCGCCTCTTCGCGGGCAGGACGAGGCAGTTTATTTTCATCAGCAGTGCTTCTGCATATCAAAAACCGCTCGCACACTACAGAATTACCGAAAGTACCCCTCTTGCAAACCCCTACTGGCAATATTCCCGCGATAAGATTGCCGGCGAAGATTACCTGATGAGGATGTACCGCGAGAACGGATTCCCTGTGACAATTATACGTCCCAGCCATACGTATGACGAGAGAAGCATCCCGCTTGGCATACACGGTGATAGGGGTAGCTGGCAGGTCGCAAAACGTATAATGGAAGGCAAACCAGTCATAATACAGGGCGACGGAACGAGTCTATGGACAATGACCCACAACTCCGATTTTGCCAACGCGTTCATCGGACTTTTAGGTAACATCCATGCGATAGGCGAGGCTGTTCAGATAACCTCCGACGAGACGCTGACATGGAATCAGATATATTGCTGCATAGCCGATGTCCTGGGCGTTCAACTAAGGCCTTACTATGTCGCGTCTGAGTTTCTTGCAAAATGCTCAAATTACGACTTGACCGGCTCATTGATAGGAGATAAAGCCAACTCCGTCGTATTTGACAATATAAAGCTTAAACGACTTGTTCCGGGATTCACCGCGAAAGTAAGGTTCGATCAGGGCGTACGCATGACGATCGAAAACGTTCTGAAAAACAAAGAACTGCAAATAGAAGACCCCGAGTTCGACGCATGGTGTGACAACGTAATTGCCGCGCTTGACAACGCGGTAACTACGATAGTTTTTTAAGATATTAAGTAATTATATTCTGACTAACTTGCCTGTCTTTTCCGACTCCAGGGCCGCGAATACTACTTCCATTGTCTTTAGCGAGTCCTTACCGGAGAAAAGCGGTTCCTTATCGCCGAGAATCGCGTCGATAAACATGTTTATCACGCCGGAGTTCGGTTGTTCCGATTCATTTGAGTGGATACCGGCAAGTTTGTAATAAACCTTCTCTCCATTCTTGAACTGTACCTCAATCGGATAATCAGGATGCTCATAAACCCTCAAAATGCCATTTGTGCAGTTAAAAACTGTTGAGTTGCGCTCTTCACCATAATTAGTCCAACTGATCGAGAGCGTTCCGATGACTCCGTTATCAAACCCAAGCAGGCAAATGCTATTATCGTCGACACCGATGGGTTTGCCTGTTTCGTCTTTTTTATTGAGCGTCTTTACAAACGCTGAGACCTGCTCAACCTCAGCGCCTACCAACCATCTGATAAGATCGATTTTATGCACGCCAAGGTCCGCCATTACGCCAAAGGATGCAGCATCTTTCTTGAAAAACCAGGTGTGGTTCCCCTTATCGGCGCTCCACATCTCGGGGCCTGTGTGTCCATATGTTGTCGTAAACGTTATTAGCTCGCCCAATTCCCCCGAATCGAGTATCTGCTTGGCACGGATATGGGCTTCCGTGAGCCTTTGGTAGTAGCCTATCATCAGCTTTTTGCCGTATTGTTCCGCCGTGTCCACCATCCTTGAGCAACCTTCCATCGTGGTAGCCATCGGTTTCTCACACAGCACATGCTTCCCCGCTTTCAAAGCCTCTACCGTGATCGACGCGTGCGTATCATTCGATGTGCAGACGCTGACAGCGTCTACATTGCTTTGAATAAGCGCCTGACATGAATCATATACCTTTCCGCCATATTCCCGCGCTATGATATCCGCCCTCTCTTTCCGGCGGTTATACAGCGCGGTGATTTCACATTCGGGATTCTCAAAATACTCCCTTGCGTGCCGTAAACGGGCAATAGAGCCGCACCCAATAATACCAATCTTCAACATTTTTACATCACACTCCTATTATCGCTCCTTACCGCGAAAAAACGTTTTATTATAAGTGGGAATAACACTGTCACCCATATGAGCATAAGGAAGTATCTGAAAATATCGGCGGTAAGTCCGATACCAATCAGAAGCTTGAGTCCCTCTTTTATTGCTAGAACGCCGATGATGCCAATCACGAATTTCAATACCTGCCAGAACAGGTTCTTGGTTTTTACCGAAAAATCTATATAAATGCGCTCTATGTACATACCTGCCGCGAATCCCGCGCCCGCACCTGCAGCTTTCAAGCTATCAGCCGCATAGCTATGCTCAATCGTTGCGTTTAAGTACAGCGCCATCGCTATCAGGATCATCGCGACAGCGCATAGAGCCATAGCCAGAGAAACAATCAAATCCCGTTTCCTATCGACAGTATCGAATGTGAGAAACCTCCATGTCAGAAAAACAAGTAAGAATGATATTAACAAAGCAACGACAACATCAAGCGGCGTATGTACACCTAAATACAACCTTGAAAACGCTACAAGAACAGCAATAAGAAAGCAGATCGCTCTGACTGATTTATGCTTGATCCGCACTCCTAGCGAGCCATAAAGCGCAACAGCGCTTTGCGTATGACCGCTTGGGAAGGAGTACCCCGTAGCTTTTTCCATTGCCGACACCACAGGGGTGAGCGTAGGATCGGCGATCCATGGGCGGTCGATCCGAAAGCATATCTTTAGACCCTGGACAGCAAGCCCAGAGATAAAATACGCTATTCCTATTCCATAAGCAGTCCTTTTGCTTATGCACCAGAAAACAGCACCTAATATGACGATGCCGACAGCTTCCTCCCCGAGGCTGGTGATCAGGCTAATCAATATATCAAGAAATGGTGAGCGGATACCTTCAAGAAGTCTTAACAGTTCCATTAACAACTCCCTACAGAACATCTTTTTTTAGTCATTATAGTACACAACGCGATTGACTTCAATACAATAATCCAGTGTCATGGAGAAAAGGCATTAGTAATGGGGACGGTTCGTGCCTAACGAACCGTCCCCCACACAGGGTATTGCCAGAGATATCAAATACCTCTCCTTTTACCTCTCCGATTTATGGTTATGCCAATGGTTACCAGTAACACCCCGACTACAGATAGCACAGAAGTTAGCCATTTGGACGTTCCGGTCTGTGGTAGATTCGCCGTCGGCAGTGTCGGGTCGACTATCGGCGTCACATCGGTAGGAAACTCAGTCAAAGGCACACTGGGATCGGTGATGTCTATACCCGGATCATCAGTAGGAGGCGTCGTCGTTGGCGTCGTCGTTGGCGGTGTCGTTGGCGGTGTCGTTGGCGGCGTAGTCGACTGTGTAGTCGTTGGCGTGGTGGTTGGCGTAGTCGTCGATGTAGGTCGAACTGTAGTTTGTGGTGTCGTCTGTGCTACTTTTGGCTTTACGCTTACAAGATAGCTCCACCCCTCAGTATTCCCATATGGTATTGGTATCAATAATGGAGCCATAGTGTATCTAGTACCGCTGGTATTTACCAGCGAGATGAGATACATACCCGCGCTGAGGTTCGAAAACGTCGCAAGCCCTTGCGGGTTTGTAACAACGATGGTGCGACTCACACCACTGCTACTTGCCTGACGATCTAAATAGATTGCTAACCTTTGATTAGTGGTAGCGTCATTTGCCGCGTTTTCCAGTGATTGGTCACTGTAAGCAGATCCGGTGAATGTAAACGGGGCAGTAAGGATGTAAACGACTTTGCCGTTATCTTCATACGCATACGCGACACGGCAAATGTCAATGGAAACATTACTCACAGCGTGGCCACTATACTCGATATAGATATTCAACTGCCCATGGTTACCGGATAAATCGACTGCGAACGCATCAGGCAGCAGCAGCCAACCGCATAAAATGACTGACAAGAAAGCCATTAATCGTTCCCTCATTGTTCTTTCCTCCTATCGGGTCGCAAAGCAGCCCGATTATCTGGTAGTTTGCGACCCGAACCTGAAAGGACAGCAGTGACTTATTCATGGCTCTGGAAGCCATAGAACCCTACACTACTTGGCTCTGTGTACCTTTTTACGGATTATTACTGTCAAAAGTGCGGCAGCCATCAACGCCAGACCGGCGAAGATAAATATCCTGCGACCGATTCCGCCGGTTCCGGGGAACTCGGCGCCCGCGTTATTCTGGACGCCCAGCTCTCGGGTTGGGAGTTGTATGGGAGCGCCATCTTCGTCAACCGTGAAATATTTGACCTGCGTCAGGAAGTCCGGGAACGTTCCGCCATAAGTCGCCGTGATGGATACAACGACGGGATACTGCAGCAGGTTGTAGCCGTCCGGAGCCTGAGTCTCAATCAGAAAATAATTGCCGGGCTTGAGACCTCTGATAAAGATCTTACCCATCGCGTTTGAGGTCAAAATGTCCGTTCCGCTGGGATCGACAACATATGCATCCAAGGAACTGTAATACCTAAACATGACTTCTTGGTACGAATGGCTCGGGTTATAAGTCCCGACCGTGCCGCCAGAACCGCCGCCGTCATCCATGTATAGCCTAAACTTCGCTCCGGGTAATGCCATTATTGCGCTAACATTGACAGTGGAGGGGGAACCGGTGAATTTGAAAATATCCAATCCGAAAGTATACACAGTAGCCCACTCATCCGGAGTTTTGCCACCCGGCTCATCCATAAACTCACTGTAGGGGTCATTATTGTAATCCAGACGCGCTTTATTCGGATTCCCGCCTAAGTTCACGTCGTTATCAGAGATCAACGCATTCTCATTAAGCTTCGCAAAATAGGTTATCTCTATCGTATCCACCATGGTACGGTTAGCCCCGAAGTCAAACAGCCAGTAGTATTGCTCTACCCAATCATTGAACGCGAGAGTAAATGACGTGGAGCCATCAGCGTTTTCGGTGATTCTCGCCATAAAGTCGGTATCAATAAGGGCATTATTAGCGTAATGGAGGATACCCGGCGGGATGTGCACGGTGAAGTTCTTCATAGGCCAATCATAATTGCTAGAGTTGACAAACATATCATAGGTATACTCAGTATAGTCAATGCCCGGGATATATGCATATGCGTCGCCGGCAGCATTCCTAACCAACGTCAGTCCCGGACTCAGTGTATCCTGAACTCTGAATATATTACCCAGCGCGTGCTTGTAGTTTGTGAAATCCAACGTGATTTTAAACTGCACCACATCGCCGATGTTTGCGTCTACGTATTTACCATAAGGCGCGCCAGGATCCCCGGCGAGCCTGACCTGTTTGTCGATAGTAGGGACGTCGAGCTTAAGATGGATAACAGTATCGATCGCGCCTCCATCAGCGCCGATGGGGGAGTTGCTGAGCAGCATACTTAAGGAAACAGTCGGGTCTCCAGCAGATGAGGTCACCGCACTGCCTGTCACCAGGTAGTATCCAAGCTCGGGTGTGGAGAAAGTGTATGATGTCAAGTTGGTGTCAACTGTGTGGCTCTGTGTCGCCGAAATCGGGGCACTCTTGACATAATCATAGATCGTGTCCGCAAGAGCTCTCATCACAATATCGCCGTTTACAGTGTCTTCACCGATTATCCTTATGTCATCGAACAAATTGAAGATATTCGCGGCATAAGTGCCTGCCTTCTGAAGATGATTCAGATGTTGAGTGATTATGTCTCCAATCCTGCTATCAGGGGTAGCCGCCATAGCGTCCAGATAAGCGGGAAGCCCGGCAAATGCCGGAGCGAGAGTATAGGCAAAAGAAACCGGGTTGTTATCGATAGTCAGATCAAACACTTTGTAAATAGACAATTCTTGCCCTTCGAGGTTGTGGGCAGTGTTTTGAACTCTAACCTCGATATTATTTCCTGTCGTCACAGGTGTAGCGGACGCGGCGAATGCCAGCGTCAAGGAGAAGAGTATTACGAATGTTAACGTGATTGAGAGTGTTCTGGTTGGTCTTTTCATTTTTCTTTCCCTTTCTTTTCTATACTATACTACTATTTATATCTATTTAAACATGCGAGCAACTCTATGTGGGACCAGGGGCCGCAAACCTCTCATCCCCTTTGCATGTCCAACCCTTTTTTCAACCATCCGGCGCTGCCGCAGGTTCCTATCCGCCGGGAGTTTGCGCCCCGTGAGTGCGACGCGGCGCAGAAAGCCATATCCGCCTCCTATTAGGAGCAGCCCTCCCAAAGCAGACATTGTCAAGCCGATAACAATGAATACAGATCGCCCGATGCCACCGACCTCGGGAAGCATGGCTTGATGATAAGTATTCATAAACCTGATTGTTTCGAAAGCATTCCAACTGCCATCATTGAGACAAGTAATCGCAGTCACACACGCGTCTTCGTCGTATGTAACTTCTACCTTAACAGTATACACAGCGCCATCATATGTCCAGAATCTGTCATTTGTTCCGCCGCCGTCTTCACTTATCCTGAAATAGTAATCAAAGACAGAGCCGGGAGACTCGTATACGGGAGTGTTAAGGCCTCCTATTACGAAGTACTGAATTCCCTCGCCGACAATCGTTATTCTGTCACTAATAGGGTCATCCAGACCGGTCCAGCTGCTGCCGTCTCCATCCGCGACTTGTATTAGGCTGAAGCTGAAAGGTTTTGATACGTCATAGTTGAGGCTGTTAATAACATTTTCTATCGGAATAACAGCATCAGCTGCAAGGTCGTTTTCTAGTCTCTCCATCGTTTCCACAATAGCCATCCCAGGGGTGTAATGCAGTGTCGAACTGTCTGACCATTTACCAATGAATTTTCCGGTTGTACTGTAAACGGATGCTGTGTTCTTTAATACCCATCCAGCCGAAGCAGTCTCCCCCGTGTACCCCGTAAACTCATCCTTTACTCTCAGCTGAAAACTGATCGCGAAAACATATTTGCCCGCAAACCAGTCTTTTTCCGGGATAATCACATTATTCAAAAAGTGAGTATCGGCGTGATTACCCCAATAAGCAGTTGTCTTGCCAGTTAGCGGTGGAGTGAACTCCAGAAAATCTTTGAAATCGACCCGTATCGTATCGCCATATACTTCCGCAAGATCTGCCCCTGTGTTTATATCATAAGGCCCATAATACCGCGTCTGGTTCACCACGCCGTTTGAATCTTCGGCAATCCTCTGCACACAAAATGTCCCCGGTATGTATTCGAGCCTTGAATCGATAGTATCTTCAAATATAGCGGGAAGACCGGGTTCAAAAATGGAGTAGCCTTTATGGCCGGTGCGGGGAATGGCATTGGCATTGCTTCCGAAATCAGTAATGCGACCCGGCCTGTTGTTCAGATATATGGTGTACAAGATGCTGCTTGGGTCAGCCTGCATGGCTGCGGCTTTACTGATGATAGGAGCGTAATCTACAATATAGTGCAAATTTTTTGACTGGTTATCTCCTATAACTGTAATCAAATTAGTCAAACGCGTGCCATCAAGCAGTGAGCCTCTGAGTACGGGAGATAGCGTGTATGTTATTCTGATTACCCTCTTGTCGTCATATTGCCATGGATTTGAATGACTTGGAGGTGCTACTTCCGTGCCAAATACAATTAAAAGTTCATTATTGGAATCACTGACAGACCCCGGCTCTTGAATTACGTCCAAACGAAAACTGTCATCGGCGGGGTATATTTGATATGTTATTCCGGCGATCCAATCTTTTGAAAATTGTACTTGAGTCGTGTTTATACCAGCCATCGTGTTTGCGATACCCGCGTTGTCAGACGAACACCAGAGCGTATCCGATATGTACAACATGTTGCCCCGCAAACCAGTGGGGACATTTATCTCGATTGTATACTCATGTTTTTCCAGCAGACCATTACCATTTGGAATGAGTCTTGAATCGATTGTCCCCGTCACATTCGCCAAATAATTAGGTGTCGGCTGAGACTCCGTCTGTATGAGGGGAGCGCTTATCGTATTAATAACGATTTCCGTGTCATTGCCAAAACGGACCCGGTCTCCATCGTTGACATCCCCAAACTTTGCGGATACTTCCAGATAGATAATCGAATCCGAAAACATATCGATAAAATTCAGACCAGCAGCCTCACCATACATGTTTACATCGTTGAGCCGTATTCCGACACGTCCCGACGCATCGATTGAGAATTCACCTATGGATACGTCGCTGCCAAACGCTATTATTTGGCCGCTTTGTGTACCGGCAACGACTATTTCTCCAGGAAGCTGGTAGACCAGGAAGCCATCCGCATTATACGAAAACTGCCCATTCCAACCCTCAAGCTCTGAGAATGTCATACAGAATGTGTATTCCTGTTCCGGAGAGTAAATACCGTTACTAATGATGTTTCCCGCTTTATCCTTAATGATGATTGCAGATACGAAGTTGCTTAAATCCCATGTATCGCCATTTACAATAGGCATACTCCCTGTGCCGTCACCCCATGAAGACCCGGATTCCTGCTCAGAAATGACACTGCCATATACACTGCACCCGTGGATATGGTTGTATATGAAATCTATTATGTCAACTTTCTTACCTTCTGGCTTGTTATGTATTTCTTCTGGCTTATCACGGAGTTCGCCGGACTCATCCCGCGATTCTTTAGACTCATTGTGCAACTCCACAGACTCAGAACCCAGCCGACACTCTTCAGAGTGTTCGTGTTCATTCATCCCACAGACAAGCTCAGGTATCGTTGCGAGGCAGTCATCGCTGTGGGTATGCCCATGCGTTTCCTCCAGTGCGCATATCAATTGCCGCGATGTAGCATAACAATCATTGCCATGTTCAGGACTGTAATCTTCACAATGACAAATGAGTTCCTTAACAATTAAAAAGCACTCATCGCTGTGCTTGTGAGGCTCGCGCTCCTCGAGCATACATGCCGGATTCTCCCTGTAGCATTCAGAAGTATGAGTATGCTCTTGCTTTTCGCAGCTTTGTGCCACTTCGTCAGAATAACCGGGGACTGTCATTAGTAAAACAGAAACAACAATAGAAAAAAGGCTAACTACTCCTATAGCTAGCCTTACTAACCGTTTTTTTATATAATTGGCGCGTGGTTGGGTTACCATATCTGGCCAGTTACTCATTACTTCGAACACCCTTACAAGTAATCACACAGTATATCTATCCTGATTCAATAGTTGTAAACAATCACATTATACAGGCATTTATATCGCAAGCTTTTTCTCAATCGCGATACGAATAGCATCCACGTTGTTGTTTGCGTCCAGCTTTATATATATCGATTGAAGTACCTTCTTTACCGTGTTGACGGACAAGTACCGGTGTGTAGCTATTTCATCGCGTGAGAGTCCATGGTACAGGTCGTTGAGCACTTCCTGCTCACGGTCCGACAAATGAATCGGTTTATTTACTTTCTTTTCGCTTTTGAATGAGTTTGCGATAATGGCGCTCTTTTTTGCGTAAACGGAGGCTTTACGGCTGAGTCTTGCCAACCATTGATCCGGGATATCGTAATTGCCATGTTCCAAAGCGGCGGACGCCAGCGTAGGAAACGCTTTACCAAGCTCGACGAAGGGCATTTCGAACACACCGTCGAACGATGCCTTGTACGCTGTTATGAAATCCTTACCCGCCCCAACTATGTCGCCTGTTTTAAACCGTGCATAAGAAAGCAGTAATGAGAATATCAACTCGCCAAAGTAGAACCTTTCGTGCGGGTCCCTTGGGGAGGAGTTGCACAATACAGCAAGCGCCTGATTAAACTTCCCCAGAGCAAAGAAACATCTGACGCCGACAATCAACTCCCTGGCGGGTATGCTGACCTCCGATGCCGTATCTTTCTCATCGAGTACAAGCCATGACGGAACCATCTCAGGAAGTCCGATGTGGCAGAAGAAAGAGCCGGTGAACAAATCGCAAAACACCTTTCGGTTCCAAAACATCGGGTTGTCCAAATGGACGTAGATTTGCCTGAGCAACTCCTTCGTCAACGGGTAATCGCCTCCGTGTATAGCTATACGGAGAAGATGGTATTGCGCCATTGCCTCAATGCTGTATTGGTTCCTTTCGCGTGCCTTGAGGATCGCGTTGTGGGCGGAGTTTCGCGCGCTTTCGAGCCGGTTCATGTTGAACTCGAGCTCGCATGCGACGAGATCATCATAACCGTAATACATATGATGATGAGTTTCTTCGATATACTTGGAGGCTTCCCTGGTCGTGCTGAGGAACTGGTCGAACTCTGGCAGGCTCGCCCCTTCCCCTACCAGGCAGACGAAAGAGCGGATGTCGGCAACGGAGAACGCCTCCGTCATCTTTACCAACGGTATGGTGGACTGTTTGTAGTATTCTATCGCCTTTCTCATATGCTCCGCGAAATCGTACTTGTGGGTGACGGTGCATGCGTATGTGTCTATGTAGGCAAGGTTGCTGTAGGCGGTGTAGAGTAGAGACGGTGCTATGGGCATGTCCGAACCCTCCCATTTGCGGATTATGTCTAAAGACTGTTCCCTGGCCTGCACGTATTTACCCATACCCACATATAGTAGGGGGATGAAGAGGTTCTTGAGTAACAGAATATTATTGTCGTCTTTTTCCGCACCTCCCGGGTCAATTCCCTCAAGGATGCCCAGGAAGTACTCACAGGTGTCCGGTGGTAGTTTTACCGGTAGCGAAAGAAGAACCTTAAGTATCCGATCGTATTGACGCGAAAGCGCGTAATAATTGACAGCGTCGGTATAGAACTTGTTATCATAGCACCACCGGGCTGCCCGCCGGTATGTGTCCTGTTTCTCATGGTCCGAGAGGATGTAGTTCTTACTCTGGATAAACTCCAGATAAAGCGGATGCACCCGGTAGTCTCCAGCCAAGCTGTCAAACCAAATAAAAGACGACAAGAGCGGTGCATATTGCATAACCCTGGCATCGCCGAATACTTCACGTAACGGCGTGATCGGGAGGTCGGATACAAGAGACAACTTAACCATAGCTTTTTGGACATTCTCCGGAAAACCACCCCACTCTTCCGTTTCGAACAACTTGAAAATGTTTTTCTTCATGGTGTCAAGCGCATAATCAAGATCTTTAGGTATCCTCTTTAAAACGAGGGTGAGCAGATTGACTGCCAGTGCCCAGCCTTCGGTCACGCCGATTAGTCGCGGGAGATCCTCTGAGGAGAATGAAATTTTACATTGTTTGAAAAAGGCTGAGATTTCGTTTTCTGTAAAACGGAGTTCATCTTCTGTAATCATTCCGGCCATGTTCCTGGAAAAGAGGGACATAGCGTTGATTTCAGGTTCTTTTCTTGATATAATAACTATGCATTCGCCGGGGATTGGCAGGTAAGCGCAGCGCTCCGCAAAAGCAAGGGCTTGTTCGGAGCGTATCAAGTGGAAATCATCCAGCACAAGGACCGATTTTTTTGAACGTTTGTCCGCACTCCTAAGTATATCGGTGAATTGCTTGAAACGGGAGTTCGTATCAGGGAAACCGATCTCGCGCAGCTTGAAGGCCAGTTCAGGATTGTCATAGGAGATGCTATGCGCAATACCTTCCCAAAAACGGGAACCTATGTTATCGCTTTCGGTGAGGCGCAGCCACCGGACGGCGGCGTCCGGCTGCTTATCAAAGTAACTGCGCACAGCCCGCGTTTTACCATAACCTGAACCCGCGATTACATATACCAGCTTGCAGTTGGTAAGTTGATCGAAGATCCTGTCAATCCGTGGACGCCTCAAGAAACGAGCGGTCAACGGAGAGGTATTTACATTTTGGGAATCAAGCTTGTCCATCAGGTTATCCATCCATGACGTATCAAATAGGCTACATCTATATATTAAATGAAACAATTATCACTAATTAAGCATATTGCGTTTAACCCGCAGCCGGAAAAGTCTCAGGAAAACCGGCTTGTCACTCCACAAAAGGGGTAAGAAATTCCCTACCCATAATAAAATGGGAGACGTCTACCAATGTCATTGTTTAAAGCCGCAGACCGCCTTGTTATGACATAAAGATTGCATAATAATCCAAGATATAAAGTTGTAAAAACATCACTTTTAGCACGAGTATAAGTGCATTAATTCATTACGTGTACTGTTATTCTGACTTATTCTATCAAGCTTGTCAATACACATATCATTCATCGTTTTTGCACATAAAATGTGTAAATTTTGACACTAATGCTCTAAAATTACCATACGTGGCGTTTAAGCACAGTATATACTCTCTTCCTTAACTATTGAATTAAGTAAGGAAAATGGCATAATGCTAAAACCACTAGAGAAGCTGTATACAATACCAATAACAGACCATTCGTGATTTCACAGTTTCAATTCACTAAATGATGGTGATATATATGAACATTATACATTACCTGATCTGATAGAATTTATCAATGAAATACGTATGACATTTTAGAGGCAGAGAAACAGGATGAAAAAGACCAATACGAACACGCTGGCGGCTATAAATAGCCGCCAGCGTGTTCGTATGAGTTTCCTCTGGCTCCCCAAGTTGGACTCGAACCAACGACCCTGCGGTTAACAGCCGCATGCTCTACCGGCTGAGCTATTGAGGATTATTTAAAACCATTGGGAGAGGCTGGCTTCCGGCCCCAGTGTCTAAAATTATTCTTCAGGCAGCTACCAGAATAGTTGCCAAGCCATTTGAATAATTAATGACCGTTTGAGCCTGATAAGCCAGGCTTAAACTTATGTTGGCGAAGACCTATTTTCCCGGGCCGTCTCCAGCCAAGTATCGTCGGCACTGATGAGCTTAACTTCCGTGTTCGGAATGGGAACGGGTGGGACCTCACCGTAATAAACACCAACTATATCACGCTTGACACGTAGTCCTACAGATGATAAACGCAACCTAACCATCTATTGGGACAAGCGAGATATTACTACATATTCTGTTACTTGTCAAGCGGTATTTTACATATGGATCGCAAACAAACACAGCTATGAGAGTGCAAAGTCAACGAAATACGCCTCAACTACAAGGTCAATATGGCTGGGTATCGCTTCATTGACCTGCTCAACCAGCCTTCTGGAGATATCCTGTAAGTCTTTGTTCGTGGTCAGTTCTTCAATAGTAAGCCCGCTTAATACTATTAGTATCGCATTGCGTACGGCATAGTTATAGTCTGACAGCTCAACGGAAGCCGCTTCATCAATGACCGTGAATACCACCGAACATTTTAAAACTCTCCGGGGATCCTCATTTCTAATATTCGTCGAGAAAGCGGCGCCGGGACTATAGGTAAAGGTGGTCGGTAGCCTTGCGTCATTACTGCAGGCTGACAACAGCAGTATGCTAACTAAAACTACCGTGACTAACATAACCAACCGTGAATGATTTACCTTTTTCACTTTCACTACCCTTTCTTCGCATTATCACCATACAATTTACGGAGAACGACAGGTGTGCCGACGCCGTTATTTAGTAATCCTTATCATAAAATAACAAGCGCTTTTTGTCAAGCACTTGTTCAACGCTTTCAGTACAAACGTATCGAAACGCATTGAACGCGTCGAATTACATACCACTAGTGACACTTGTGCATAAATCGCTATAGTTTCTTCTTAAGCTCGAACAGGAGACTTAGCGCTTCGAGCGGCGTGAGCGTGTTTAAGTCGGTCGAACTCAGCGTTGCCGCAATTTCGCTCCCGCCCATATCCATGAACGAAAGCTGCCCGGTTTCCAGCTTTGGCGCGGGGTGTTCATGGCGGCGCGGCGAGGTTTCATTCTCCAGTGTTTTTAGAACAGCTTTAGCGCGCCTGATAACACTGTCCGGAACACCTGCAAGGTTCGCGACCTCGATCCCATAGCTGTCGTCAGTACCACCGGGGACGATTTTACGGAGAAAAATGATATCGTCGCCGCGCTTTTTTGCCGAGATATTATAGTTCTTCACGCCTTCTATTTCGTTTTCCAGCACCGTAAGCTCGTGATAATGCGTCGCGAACATAGTTTTTGCGCCAAGTTTGCGTTTATCGGCGCAGTGTTCCAGTACCGCGCGCGCGACCGACATTCCGTCATAAGTGGACGTACCGCGCCCAATCTCGTCAAGGATGAGCAGACTGGCGCGCGTCGCGTTTTTCAGGATATCTGCTACCTCAGACATCTCCACCATGAAAGTAGATTTTCCAGCGGACAGGTCATCAGATGCGCCAATCCTTGTGAATACGCGGTCGACAATACCTATCCGGGCCGAACGCGCCGGTACGAACGAACCTATCTGCGCCATAAG
>Ga0123353_10003390_pt1 | contig 20140 bp, 9 predicted proteins | sample TergutLab28metaG_3_FD_92763 | JGI IMG/M metagenome (GOLD analysis project Ga0123353, IMG submission 92763) | Labiotermes labralis P3 segment gut microbial communities from Petit-Saut dam, French Guiana - Lab288 P3 | ecosystem: Host-associated > Arthropoda: Insects > Digestive system > Gut ... | reverse complement strand
ATGTGACCATGCCATGTAAGTTAAAATACACAAAATCATAAAAAAATTTTAATATGACCTCTTAATACAACACATGATGATCTAAGTCTAATAAAAGTCTTTATACATACATTTTAAAATAAAATTATTTAAGTCTTACACTTTTAAATTGTATAGTCTATGTTTTAGCATTATCAAAATAGGGACTGTAAAAAAAGGCCCCTTAGATCCTTATTGTATCTTCCTTTGTAAGGTATTTTTATTGACGTGCCTAAGAATGGCCTAAGTAAAGGCCAAAACGTGTAGCATACTTATAAAGGTAATCAATTAAATAAAAATATACTTGTGTTGTGTTAGACTGAATAAGTGTGCTTTGTTTAGTAATAAATGCAATGAGATGGCTTCCATAAAGATAACCAGTAACTCTGTTGGTATAGTTGGTACATGGACTGGATGACCAGAAAATGATTCCTTTTGCAGCAGAGGCAGAGATTTTTCCCTTCTCCACAGCCAGCATCCAGCCTGGTTCTGAGGCCCTCACATTGTTTTATCCAGTGGGTATTAGGGACCCTACTCTGGGGCTATAGTGGCAGAAACATAGAAGCTGACAGCTCACATCCATCTAGTGCCAAGACTAAAAATGCATTATGTTATACCTCCACTCCTCCATACATCTGTATGGAATGGTATTCATTAAGTATAAGATCCACTTACTTTTATCCAAAAAAGGTATTTAATATTACTTCTTAATGTGTCTAAAGGTTACCACAAATAGCTTTGGAATCTTACTTCAAAACTTTCTTCAAATTTTAATTCCAATGCGAGGAAGGTGCAGGCCATATTTGAGATATATTAATGGTACATTTCTTCCAGAAATGTCAATTAAAAAAAGGTGCTTGGTCCACTGAGGAGCATGATGTATTGTTGGCACAGTTTACAAACACAAGCACATGATGACTGGTGGAGTTTTCCCAAAGGCCTCAAGGCAAAAGTACTGCTCCCACACAGAATTTATATTTAGCTCACCTCATGCTATTATCCAGCTGTGTAACATTGACTGCTCACGGTTTTCATGGCACAAAAATATCACTGCAACACTGCAATGAGGACAGGGTATTTACACTAACAACCACCAATTCATTCATTCATTCCCCAGAGATCTTTGAACACTGAAAAACTTACAAAATTTTGAGTGTGCACCATAAAAAAAAATTGCAAATTGTTTCACTTTATTTGTTTCAGCAGCATTATTGCTCTATATGTCCTAGTAAAAATTAAAGGAGCATAATTTTCAGACATTGTTTTATAAGTACACTTTAGCGGACAACACAACTTTATGCAAAACCTTCTTTTAAGTTTATACAGGATCATCTTTCAGCAACTGATGGCTATACGTCAGATAAAGGAATTGCGTGAAAGTTTATCATTGTCAATGCTACTCAAAAACATACAGTTATTTAATCTGATTTTATCCTCGCATGCCACTGCATTTCAATATATACAAACAAAAAAGTTAATTTTTTGCAGGTGTTGGTTTCAAAATGTGGAACTAACATACATTCTCTTTTTCACAACATGCTACACTCTTACTGCAGAAATATGCACAAAAATCTATAAAAAAGTAAAATGTCTATTATTAAAGTAACATAACGTTCCATGGATACATGCAACATTAAAAACTGTACTATTGAGTTTGAGATTCACATAATTGGGCAAATACAGCCCAAAATTGAAATTACTCAACAGTTTTCAGTGTGGAACTTCTGATTCCCAAAATTTTACTGAAACCCATTGTGTAAGTGAAATATATACTGTGTGGATAAATAAACATGACTTTATCATCACATATTCACCTTTCCGCACTTTGCACAAATAATGTATGTAACTCTTAATTAGCTGTTTGATCAAGCCCATAGGTGTTTTCAGACAGCCCTCCTTCAGCACAAGTGCCTTCCAGTTTGTCCAACTTCAGTACTCCCCACATCAATTAACTCTGAGCCAAAATCTCAGAAAATACTGTAATGTTGTTTGTAGAGAAAAAAATTCAGCCATATAAGACAAGAAACTTATCTAGCCCACACAGAATCCAATTTATTCTGGTACAGGGAAAATCATCTTCAAAAACTGAAATACGGAATGAAACATACAAGTTATGTTCATAGCAGAGTACAAACAAACCAAGTAAGCTTCAATTACTCCTTTAAAAAATTGTCAATGTCATAAGAAGTTACACTGGAATAAAAATGACTGTCAGACAAATAACAGAAATAACAGAAAGGGAGGATGAACTTCTCACCCTAATTAGAGGCATCCTATGCTTCTCAGTAACGTTTGAAATTGCACCAGGTACATTCATTCCAGAGTTACCGCTCTGCTTCCTGGAAGCTGTAATAAAACCATCCTAGGTAGCCTTTTCAGACATTCCACTAAAAAAAATCAGACAAAGGCACAGTAATGACTCTAAGTTCAACATTCACATAGTCATATAACAGCAACCAGTCACCACCATCACCACCACCAGTAGCAGGGGCAGGATTAAAAATTATGACGACAACAACACTGTTTCATGCACATAATACTGTATTCAGCACATACTTACTAATGAATGACGGTAGCAGCAGAGGGAGGGCTGGTCTTAAAAATGAAAGATATACAAATTAACCACACAGCTGATGAAAATTTTGGTCATTTTGTTACAAGACTTTTCTGCCATGAAAAAGTTTTTGTCATTTTACATGATGCATTTGTGGAACGATTTGTACCCCCATATAGTAACATATATTGTTGTACATGGCCATGTATGTAAAAATAAGACACTAATACTAGGGTACACAGTAGTATGCAAAATTGTAAGCACTGTCTCACATGACTGTATTTAAAGAACTTCATAAAAACACAACTCCCTAAAAGTGTGCTTCTTTAATGCATGTGTGACACATAATTTACAACAGTGTTGTTGGTGATGCCTCATATGACTTCAGTATACATTGGTGTGTTAAAAGCCCGACATATTCTTCACAGGTAATAGTACAGCTGGCATCTGGCCTTGTGAGGCAAGAAAATAATTTATTTTTGTCTCTTTCTTACAAGGCAGATGAAAGGAAGGACAGAGAGAAACTACAGAAGATCGTGCGTCACATTGTTTGGAAGGAGTTATAGCTGATACGCACAATGTTCTACGCCCAATATCACACTTCTTTGTGTACTCTGGTCCTCTGTTCAACAAAAGATAAACTTTTAATCTATTCCAATTGCGTGCAGTGCCATGTGTTTTGAAATAATGAGGTTAAATGTGAATTATTTACACATTTCATATTTAACATTGGCCCTAAAAAATTACTACAAATTACACATTTTACACTTTATAAAATAATCCACAACTATGTGCAAGATTCACAAATTTCAATAAAATCACCTATAAGAATTTGGAGGGATTGAAACATAACCCAATAAACTCCTTTGATAAGGTATAATTGTATGTACTTCCACACCCTTCCAACATTATAACAAACTGTGGTTGCTGTGTAAAAGACAACTCATTTCAGCCACTACATAAAACAGTTTTCAGAATCTTACTACCCCGATCAATGTACAGGACTAAACAGACAAGTTTTGCGGTTCTGTAATTGTCCTCTTCCACTCCTGTCAAAATCTACCACTAGGGTGAAACTGAAGGAAAAGGTTTACTTGAAAACAGCTAACACATGCTTGAATTCTCCAGAGTACCAGGAATCCTTCGTGTCACAGGGCTCAGTTATGTATTCAAACTGAGAGTACTTTCAGTAACTTTTTAAAACATTCTGTCAACACCAAGAGGCTGTTATGTTGACACCTGATATATATAACAAATCCCTGCTGTTCCCATCTTTAGGATATGCCAGTATGTCCAAGTGCTCATAAAAGTCCCTTTACCTCTTATTTTGTATTCCAAATGGCACACTAAACTGGTGAGCAAATCATGTTAAGCGACCAAATTAATAACATTACTCTGGGGAAGGGATCAAGAATCAGAGCAGAACTTTGACCTACCCATACAATGGATCCAATGTTCATACATTTGTTAGGTGAAATGAATGAAGGATAAAATGGATGGGGCATGCTATATACATGGGGGCATATAAAAATGAAAACAACATGTTAGTTGGAAAACTTCAAAAGAAAATACCAGTTGGGAGATCTGGGCATATATATGGGAAGAAAGACAAAAAAAAAATAAAACCAAGTGATTCTGTACAGAATTCACAGTGGACTTTGTGATTACATCAATGTACCTTAGGTTCCATAGCAAATGGAAATTTCTTATTAACTGAACAACTATCAAGATCTGAGGTTTCCAAGCAATGATATTGAGGATACTGATCAGCAGGTAATTTAACAAATCCTGTTGTTCTGAGGAACGCAGTATCTTCATCTTCAAGGGTTAGTAAATCCTAAACTCTGAAGATGAGGATGCTAAGTTCCTTCCAAATGTCAGTATATGTTAACCATTTAAAGACAAAGCGCAGACCACTTTATTTAAAGACCCAGTTCATACCGCACAGTAAACACTTTTCATCTCGGTTATGAAAACCAATCAGTGTACGTTGTATGGGGCAGATGTCGCTGTTTGTTCTCAGATAAATACAAAACACATAAATGCAGTATTGACAGAGCATACAATTGTTGAATGTTAAACCTGTTGGTGCATCACGTAACCAGTAGGCTTTAAAAGGTTAAATTACCCACTACATAGCATAACATCCCAGAAGATCAGAAACCTCAATAATAATCACCGGCATAAGGAGGACTCTGTACTGCAAAATTAATTCTAGAAGAAATCTGATATATTTATTACTCATGAGGAAAAAGAAAAATTTGCTGGGAATGAATTGGAGATTAAGCATAAAATTGGAAATACTTCATAATTGGCTTTATGCACCTCAAATGTTCAACTGGTACAAAACTACATTATGTATAGCTGTATGGAATTAATTCTCATATACCTGTCACATAACAAAAAATGTCAGTACTGATTTTACCTGATTTGTTCCATATGAAACAGTTCTGAATAAATATGTGTGAGGGTTACAATTGTGGTTTATACATATTTAATAAAATAAGCTACAATATTTTACTAACTATGCATTTCACAATAACATTTACAACAATCATAGCATTACATAACAGTGCTACCCTTATTGTAGTATTAAACACTGTCCATGCTTACATATGGTGTTCTCAGCACAAGTAACAAACAGACAAACAACTACTGACATGCAAAATTTTTAAAAAGACCAACAAATGAATCTGAGTGTATGAATTTAAGTTTATTATACAGTAACCAACATGTTTTGGCCACTTATGTAGCCATCTTCAGGGTGGAAAAACTTGAATATGGCCTCAATTAAAATGCGCTGGAATTAATCCACACATGAAAGATTCAAATAATTTTGGCTATATTCACAGTTAAAAGAGTATGTTACAGAGAGGTATAAAATATTAGAAGATGAAAGTTAGTTGTACATGGATTATAGGGCGGTGGATGATATACACAGAAAATACATGTAGTGAATTATGGTCCACATTCAAGATTGATGATATAAGCAGTACAGTGAACAACCCTGTTTATGTCATCGCTCACAAATATGGATCACAATTCACTACAGGTATTTTCTGTGTATAACATCAACAGAACTATAATCCATGTATAACTACTTATCATCTTCTAATATTTTATACCTAGTGAATTTAAACAAAATTATATGAACTTTTAATCTGTGGACTGAATCCAACACATATAATTGTGGCCATATTTCTGTACTTACCACCTTTAAGATGGCCACATAAGCGGCCTAAACATGTCGGTGGTCACTGTATAATAAAATTACATTCATACACTCAAGTGCATTTGTTGGTCTGTTCACAAACTATGCACTTGATCAATGCACAGAACATGGAACATATAATACCAATGTGTTAATTAATTATAGCTGAGTGATGTATCTTACTTAATTTCAAAACATTTCAAAATATTCTCCATTGGTCCTTCAAGTATGTTTCTAAACTACTTTCCAATTGTTACTGTTTGGAGATGGTGTAATTACATAACTATTTTATCAGCTGCTGAGATTATGCAGCATCAAATAAGATGTGGGGTATATTACCCCACATCTCATTTAACACTGCATAATCTCAGCAGCTGATAAGAATCTGAAAGAAACTGGTCATTGTTTATTTTGAGGCAAGAAGTGTTTCTTTCAAGTGCCCCCAGAATAACAATAAACAGCTACCATTAAGCATGCTTATGCATTATGGACCAGCCAAGTCACACATCCCATGCCAATGTTGCTTGGCCTGTGCAATACACATTCAATCTCTTCTGCCAAAATGCCACACATGATGTATGCATTTGGATGAGTGTTAATATGAGGCACCCATAAAAAATTAAGGAAAAAATTCTGATGTCTGAGGTCATTACAGTTAAATAGAGAAGAAGTACTCATAAAAATTAAATAAACTAAAACAGTCATTTTGAGGGGTAGAAAGACAAGTATTCATGGAAGAGAAAATGGAAGGAAATGCTGCTGGGCTTGAACATTACCCTTGAAACAACGCACAGAGGAAATCAGTTATTTAAAAATTGTCAGCATAAATCACAATGTATGCCTGAAACTGAATCCACTTAAGATAACAGTAGCACGTTATTTGAAACCACATGATCCATGATCCTGTCAGCAGAGAAAGCTGTTGTAATCAGATCCATTAGTCTCTTCACAATCATGAAATAAACCCTGGGATAATTTTTTTGTGTTGATAGGAATTGCTTTCACTTACATTGTGAAGTACCACCAATGAAACCACAGATAATGTAGTCCATTGCATGGTCTTAAAATTGGTATATGGAATTATATAAATATAAACAGAAAAAGTGGACTGAATACAAACTTCTTATGAAGGTGCCACAAATGCGGCAAGACAATAAAGAGCATATGCAGTATCTGCTGCAATGTGGATAAGTTTCATTTGTAATCTGTTTAGTTCAAACATCTGTGGTCTTGAAGCAGCCTCTGATTTTTCCCTTCCAGTAGTTTTACAATTTAGAGGGCACTTGAAAGAGTCACATTCTTCTGTTCACCCAGTTTCCTGGAGGCCTCAGTAAAACCATGAAAACCATTAGGGAGTGTCAAGAATGACATTTCAAGATGGCACCACCAGAATTCAAGCAGAATCTATAACTGACATAGTGCTGTAAAATGAATGATGAACGCAGCCATCTGCAATACCGATTACATAAAACAAACATACCTGAATGCCCTGCATTTCATCACTCAGTCTTAGTTTGTTCTCTACACACACTGTAAGTTCGGTATAAAATAAAAATTAAAAAAAAACACACAAAATTGTCTCATTTTGATTACAATACAGAATATATTTTCACAGTTTTAAATATAAATAACTGCACCTTCCTCCTAACACAGGATTACTTACTTTAGTTTAAACACTTGTATTCACTATGTATTCACAAATCCCAGGCACCAGATTACCTGTAAGGTACATTATGGTCCTCACTGACTACTGTCAGCAAGCACACAGATGTGGTTCGGACATGTGATATTCAATGTTATCATACCTCCCTAGCTGTAGAGATGACTCTTCTCTGCACCACAGTTTTGAAGCCTGGGCATTGTGTATATTACTGCCCTTTAAAATGATTTAATTTCATGAGTGTTATATCTTAATGAGTTCTACAATCAGATTAGACCATAAAATATGGAGTGAACTAGTATACTGATCATAAATTAGGAAGATACATTTTTAGCCACAGTCTCATGATTCTTTCTTCTTCAAAATAATTTCTGAAAGGTGACGGCATTTTTCCTTTTCTGACAATGCACATATTTTTACAAGATACTGTTTTCAATACAGTGGTCTAATACAAAATGCTGTGGAATCAGTCAACTACAGAACCTCACAGAAGAGAGAAATTATAAAGTTTAAACCCACACATTATTGCATATGTGCCTTATTAAAATCAGCATTCAACTAAAACTGAGTGCATATTTTTATAATAAAACAAGACAGGCAATGTACATATAATGTAACATTGAGGCACGTTCTTGCAACCATTGTTGCAGTGTAAAAGCAATAAGAATAACTTGCTGCAAATGTGTGTTTACTCTTAGTTATTCAGCACACATTGCGCATGCACCATATTGTCATCTGAGGTTTGCCCGGCTCTACAAACATTTTTCCACATTACCTCATAAACAGCATGATTTTCAAAATAAATTTCGAGATTTGATTGAAACGTCTAGTGGTCTTCATGTAAAGTAACCGTTCTTCTTGTCTGATTTTAATAAAACTTTAATTTTCTCAACACTTTTTCAAAAAATACTCAAATATCAAATTTCATAAAAATCTATCCAGTGGAAGCTGAGTTATTCCATGTGGACAGATGGATGGACAGACATGACAAAGGTAACAGTCGTTTTTTGCAATTTAGCGAACACGTCTAAAAATGCCATATGAGGTTAGTGGTTGAGAGGTCCACATTTCTTGTCAAAATAAACTGCTGACCAAACAAATTTGAAAAAATTACACTATCAAACTGACACTGTTTCCCTGTCATGAAGCAATAACTGTATTGACATAAAACAACTTCACTTGTTCCTTAGTGGCACAAACTATAATTAATTTATTCATAAAGTGAAACACTATTTTTTGTGATTGCCAGATTCCTTCAGATGCCACTATTATACTATAAACATAAATATGTAAATCACCAATATTGTTTTACACAATTTCCATCTGGAAAACACCTGTGTTGAGACAAAACCACTAGTGGTGTAAGGGCGATGTCAACAAATATTTATCATTCATTTTACGTATGATACCCATCTACTAATCTGCATTGTACAGTTCCATGTCTTACAAACCACTTCAAAAACAAATCATCACATTCACATACATTTTTGGTATGCAGAGGGTTGGAAAATTGTCCTAGAACAGTAACAAATGTGCAACTGCATTTAGCATCTAAGTAAGTTTATTATTACCTTCATACATAACCTCCAAATCTTTGAAAGCAGCCAAAATCAAATTTTTATCATATCATTTACATGCACTATATTCAGACACCATCAGACCATGAATCTGTAGTGTCTGTATATACTATGCGTTAGTGCATTAGGAGTGAATAAGGACATTTAAATTCAACTTACTACATCGTACTACTTCAGTCACAACAAAGAATTCATGAGGTTATCCTATTTTCATGACTGTTCCAATTGTTTCAAAAATCACAAACGAGATGTTCACTGTCCATTTTCTTTACTCAGAATCCTGTAGTGCCTTTCTCCTTTACTCAATAGGAACATTAATACTTGGTTTCATCGGTCTTCATCAGTCATGTAAACAATCATGTAAATAATTTGAATTTAACTGGCTACAGAATGTAACAATGTAGATAACAATAGCCTGCAACAAACAAATATAAATAAACCACGGATTTTTTAAAGTGGTACAGGTCATTTCTGTTATTTTTAAATAAAATAAATTTCACTTGATTTCATTCATGTTCATTTACAAATATGAGAGTTATTTCACACACCATACTCTAAGTCCATCACTGCTTAAAATTTGAAAATTCATTCTCATGTTTGCAAAAAATTTATATTTTACATTACTTCATTTAAAAACTGTCACTATGGAACAAAGTATGACAAATGTAACAGACAAATCCTGATCTCAACATTCAGAAATCTTCACTTTGTATCTGCTTGCCTGTGTTCCTTGTACTTTTGTTACTTTTTATTGTTAAGAATCATAACCAGGTTAATCTTGTAAAATTCAAAGACCATAATCAACCTGACAGCACAACATGCTCCGCCCAACCCTGTTTTAAAGAAAGGTAGAATAAATTTATTGTTATTAGTATGTTCAGTAATTTAGAATATGTCAAAATAGGTAGCACTGTTTTGCACACATTTCTATAACAACTACATTCATTTGCCTTACAAAGTGATGATACACTGAAGACCATATATTTCTACAACAGCTACTGCATTTACACATGAAAATTATTTTTTATGTAAAGTATGTTTCATGGTATGAAACATTTGGATCAATCACTCACTACTTACAGTAGACAGTGTGTTATTGTTGTCAAACAGAATGTGTGTTTAATAGACAATAACAACAAATGCACAACTATTACAATTTTAATACTTGTATATTTGTTGGTATTATCTACTAAATTGTTCTTTAATGCAAAGACAAGAATACCATAAAGAACGTTTATGTTTAAAATTAATGTATTCAGTTACAAGATGAGGCTATGTGAAGGCAAACTCAGTTTTCTGTTAAAGTAGTTTTGATCTGTATAGTAGCCCAGACATCCTGTCATGTCATCCAAAAGTGTAATCCCATTCAGTTCTGAACAATATTTGATGTCTTATTTCAGTCAGCTATGTACTTGCTTATTAACTTAGAATTTCTTCAGTTTTAGTGCCAAGGGTAAGAATGAATGGAGCTATATCTTCATTCTCCCACATGACTTCATGGTGTGTACAGGAACAACTCCACCTTTATCTTTACCTTACAATGCCTATCAAGACTGCCACAGTACATTCTAATTATCAACTTGCCTAGATCCTGGTCCCATTGCTTTGCCTCCAATATTTTCAACAGCAAGTCTCCATTTCGCCCCTATATACTGGTCTTGGACATTTGACCTATGAATAGTCTATTGCTACATTTAGTGGTTCAATATTTTCAAATCATTCACTCTTATGGACTAAAATTGTAAGCACTTTCTGCGAGGTTTATGGTGATCACAACAGTTACTACATAAAACTGGAATTTAAATTATGTTTAACAGTATTTAACACTTGTAATCAGAGTGTCATGAAAACTTTGTTAGCATACCAGCAAATATTATGATTCCCTCCCCTCCAAAAAAGACTAGCCAGCCTACATGATTGATAATATACTCTGTATTATGTATGGTTGTTATAAGGGAGATTCACCACTACCTGCCCAAGCTTAATTGCTGAGGATCTCTTTAGCTCAGTCACACACAGCCACCATAGGTAATGAGACATGTATCCCACTGAGTCACCAAGCACAGGATGGCAGTCTCATAGAATTTTGTGCTCGGCTGATAAAAACCAAATATGCAAAACTTGCTTCACTCCACTGTCTGACTGAAATCAGAATCCCTTCAGTGCCTTCTTCAAATGTCTGAACAGGTGAAATATCACAGAGAAAGAGATAACCTGGTTCATACACAGTGTTCCAACAGATTCCACATACTCATATATTGATACACATTTTATAATTCCTTCACTTCATATTTATAAGGTAATAAACTGCCTAACACACATGAACTGCTCATCAAAACTGTTGCCATAACAAATTTTAATTGTTAAAGAATCATCATTAGGTAGAGGTACAAACTGTTACAGCAGTAGATGTAATAAAGACTGGTTTAGTGTGTAATAAATAGTTGACTTCTTTGTAGATATTAAATAATGCAACCTTGATAGTGCTGGTTACATGAAGGCACACGATACATTGGATGGATGGATATTCACTGTGCCATGGATGAATTTATACTCATCTCTAGAAGTACTCTCAGACAGGATTTTACTGAATTTCAGTCTCCAGCAACAACCATTATGCAAGTTCTTTTGAAGCACTCTCATATGTTCATAAAATAATTTTAGTTAATTCAATCATAAGTGGTCAGGTCACCCTTTGAAAGGCAAACTTGGTATAAGTAACATACATAAGTTTAGTTCCTACCTCACAAAAACACAAACCACACCATTACAAAACTCATTCAACAAATGGAGATTCAAGGAAACCATCAACTATTATTCTAAAATCCAATCACAACTCCCTGGGCAAAATATTGGGCTTTTCAAATTTAAAATACATGGCATATACAAGTATCACTGTCCACTGAAAGGGTAAATTCATGTGTACATTTCCTTGGGCAGTAATGGTGAGGGAAGAACTTTTTCATAACTGCCAATGTAGATTCTCAGTTATTTACATGCAAAACTATTAAATTCAGAATTACGATACTCACAAGCATTGCCCTGTATGTTACATGTCAAAAGTACAGAAATTAATTTCAGTTAGTAACACTACAACATGATATTCTTACCAGTCTCCTTATATGGTTGTTACAGACTACAGCTGAAATATGTGAACAAAACATGTATCAATTTGATGACTTGAATTGTCATTCACACCGACTCTCAGCAGATCACATTTTTTGTGTATAATTTATAACACAATGCCATCAAGAGCACCAATTCCAAAGCAATGGAACGCAATGGTCAAAATTATATTTTCTTTAATAATAACAGTAGTAAAATCATACTTATGTTACTTTTTAATAACCAGAAGCCTTTAATCTTCTGAGCCCAAAAAATTATGGGCACCTGCAATATTACACACTTGCAATGCCCACATCATTACTAGTGACTTTGGTATGCAAATGCACGGCCAGTTTAAGACATAAATGGATTCCATGTAAATATGAATTTAAGGGTCCTAACTCCAAATTGACAGTGCAGATACAGCAATGTAGGAATTTACATAAAAAATATGTTTGACCAAAATCTGAAACACAATTGGCCTTTTATGGGGCCCCTGAACACCAGGCATCTGTGCAGCTGCATAAATTATGATAGGCTTATGCTGGACCTGCATGTACACACACACACACACACACATGCATAGAAATGCACACAAAAAACATAAACACACACATACACATGTGTACACACACACTCAACTGCACAACTCATTTTCTGAATACATTCAAACTTGCTTCTATCTGTGGAATTTAAACACTGTTGTATCTACCCAAGAGAATACATTATCCAATTTTGGCCATCACAGTCATAGTGTAAATGGTAGCCACAAGTATTCCCAAAACATTCTCATAAAATGTGATACGACTATGCTCTAATTACATTTCCATTCGTCTTTCCTTGATTTCTATATTTAAGGAAAACAACAAAAAAAAAATAAGTTAACACAGGGATGTGACTGGTCACTAATTACTTATGGGTAGAAGAGCTAATCTAATAAAGCACTGTAAGGTAATAAATTAATGGCATATCATGAATACTGATTTAATATTGACATACCTTTTAAGATCACATATGTACGTTTAATCTTTTCTGTCTGCTTGTGAGACACAAGAGTTTCATTCAACACACCCCACCCCCTTCCCAATAGTAAAGAATCAATATTTTTGCAGGTTAATTTTGAGCACACAGACCCATAAAAACTTTTCTTTGTTTTATTTAATACGCATCAATACTGAAAAATGTTTCAAATACAAGTTGCAGATCCTAGGGAGACATATATTTCAAGTCATGTAGCAATCTTTAGTATGACAAGCCATTTTTTGAGAACAAATATAAAGTATAAATTGAACCTTATGCAAAGCAGGGATTATAGGTACTGGACTGACACTGAGAAAAGATAAATTCACCTGCCAACCTTGAAAAAAGACTTCCAATACTGAACTTAACTCAAAACTGTTTAACTGTTTATTAGTTTTAGACAATAAAATGGTGATAGAGAGACACAGTCTTCACATTTTGTGTTTATTTTATGCCCCTTTGTGGAAAAGCAAAATGAAAAAAATTGTTAGGTATGTAATTATAATTTCTGAACTTTTAACATCAGATGAAATCAATGGCACAAACAACAGAATGTCAGATACATGCATAACAAAATATGAGTGCAAAATGTTTTACAATTTATTCCTGTTTTCATATTCTTGGTGTCCACAAGTTTCTGTTAATCAATATTTAATGCAGATGAACAAGACAAACTGGCTGCAAAAGTGCTGTCAGTTTCTTTTATCCCAAATAATTCATGTGTCAATTTTAAACATTTGTTTCTTCGTACCTTCGTTAAAATTTTTAATATATTCTAACATTTACAAAAGTGTTCCACAAGCTTCAGAATTTCATCTCATGTTGTAAGAGGAAGAATGAATCTCCTAAAAGCCTCTATTACTGTTATGTAAATCCTACCTTCACACAGCTACATAATGTTCTGGCTACAAATTATGATGGTATAACCATTACATGTCGTTTGGTGGAAATCCATTACCAAAAATTTGGTTGGGTTAAGTTAGGTTAGGTTACTTCTAAGTGCAGTTTTAAAGTTCATTGTTTTGCATGTTGGCAGTCATAAATAATGACTGCTGTATATTCAATCAATCCATCAATAAGTTGTATCCAGCATTCAACTGACACAGTCAAAAAAAGTGAAAAAAGGTATGTCAATTAATTATTATGTAAAAAGTCAACACAACTAAGTACATTTCATTAATGCAACATGTTGTGTTGGCTGTTTACTTACATAATAACTATATGATAGCACAGGTGGATGTCTACCTCAAAATAGACATTTCAATGTTTCTTAACCCTACCTGTCAAGGCTACTTAAAACACAAACATGCAGTATAATTACTCTACATAATTCTGTAACTGTATGACAGTATCAAAACTATATGAATGGCAGCCTCAAAAAGTACTGAAAGAGTTGAAGTGGTGTCTCTTCAACTGAATGGCTACTGATAATTACCACATAGCAGGCAATACAAAGCTTCACAATTTCATTACTGTTTAAGCTACATTATTACGACATTAATCATACAATTACTACGAATACTACAGATCACCATAATGATCAGTCATGTCATAATACAATATGGCAATGAGATAATACATGATCTTTCATAAAAAATATTACCACTTGGAACACAGGACAGTTATTTGAGGTAAACATGATACAAAAGAGTGTGTGCAATGATATTATGTAGGCACTAGAGGTTAGGTAGGAGGTTATGTTTGTTTCCATTGCACTACATTGTTGGCTGCAATGTTTTTATCCATACTTGACACACTGGGAATACTGCTATTCAATTAACATTGCAGGAAGAGTGTGAAGTGGTGGCATGGATGAAGTTCTACCAGGTACCAGGTCTGATGGCATTTTTTACTGTGCAAGAGACTGGTTGGTTGCTATGCACATTTTCCAGGCCCCCAGATCTCCAACCTCATACCATGGGAATCTTCTCTGGGTGCACAGGTAAGGACAAGGTGTATATAACCAAACCCATAAGACTTCACAGCCTGAAGGAGAGAATCATTACTGCCATTCACACTATTCTGTCAGCTGAAGTGCCAGTCTGCAGTGACTGTAACTTTTCTGACATATGGAGATATGTGTATGCAGTGCTACAGAATGCTAGGGAACACAAAGAAACATAACTTTTCACACAACATGGTCACAAATGCAACCTATCAATGTTCTGTTCATTGAGAATGAACACTCAATGGAGACGATCACTAAAAGAAATTTCTGGTATGTGAATTATCATTTAAATGGTAACAATTTTTTGAGAGACCATGTACATAATACAAAGGTGCATATGTATCTTGCTACTACAGGACAAGTAACATATTTGTTCTTTGGTTAAAAATAACTAAAAGGCTTGTTATGTGATCAGTGGAGTTCATTCTTTGGTAGACCTGACACATGATACAAAACAACGTTAATGGCACTTAGTTTACTGCTACTAGCCTATTTGCTGAAGGTTGCTCATTACCCTGAGTTGCAGGATTGTGTGGATCTCTTCTCATTTTGAAAATGGTTCATTTCACATAGAAATCAGCCTGATTAAAATATGTAGTAGAATAAAATTCACAAACTCTACCCTCAGTAATTGCAAAATCACACAACAAAGATATGAATTTCCAGTTTCTGATAGGAATAAAGAGTAATATGTACTTCTTCCAAGCTGTACATTAACTACTTCCCTTACTACCATAATGTGACATGAGTGACAAATTTTGTTGCAACTGTGTTATCCCCAATTAATTCATAAATCAGTTTTTTTTAATGAACCTGATTTTTATTCCAAGGAGGGAGTTCCTTTGTCTATTGCTAGATGGCAATACAACTTTCAAAGCTGGAAGCAATCTCTGCAGCAGTTTATTGCACAAGATTATTCGACAGTCACCTTGCCCTCGTATCTATACAGATTCAGTGGTGTGTGACAGCGCCACAATGACTGGCACAGAGCTGGAAGTATTGGCCAGGTTCTTTCGTGACATCTTCTGCATGTTAGTGATATACAGAGTTGAGGGCCTCAGTTATGAAGGCTCTTTACTTCAACCCAAACCAACACACCACCTGGAAAAGCATCACTGTTGAAGTTACGCAAAGTTAGGGCAATATGAGATGGTGAAATCTCAAATCACACCCATTCTATGATTCCTTTGTTCATCCTGTTACATCAGATAACTCTGCAACATATCCAGACATAATGAAGTGCTGACTGGTCTATCAAAGAAATATGGGCCAATTAAGTGACTCACAGATGAACATGCCTACAACATAATGTGTGGCAAACTGTTTTTCATCTTCAGAGTGTAGTGGGAATCCTCAATGGGCCAAAAAAATGTTGGTGTTAAATTGAACACACGACTTAAATGAGAACACACTAGTAAGCTACAATAACCTTGCTAGACATAAAATCTTAAATTAAATAAAATTTGGCTGACGACCCAAAATGAGGGAATGAAAGTTATGAATATGTATCAGTCTGAATGAGACATCATTATCAATAAGTCTGCAACTGTACAAAAGAATAGCACACTTGTAGTGGTATATTCCAGTGCAACAAGCTGGAAGTGGGACATACTTATATGTGAGAAAAAAAGTGATATGCATTACCAAGCATACCTAATGCAGAGAAAGGGACAATCTTTGACAAAGAATACAATCTTCTAGCATCATCAGAAGTCACCACAACACTCATGATATCACTCTAAGACAAAGGGTACTGTCCGACTACCAACGGCGTTCAGGCACCAAAAATGATTCATTTGTGCACCTCCTGCAATAGACACGTATGGAACTTTAATAAAACTATGAAAGAGATCTTCCCAGCTAATAAAACTTAAATACAAATACTGAAAAATGTGGATGTGGTGCCTGTCAGTGGAAAGAGGTTCGTACTGCAGTGGAAGGAAAAAAAAATCCATAACTGATCAGTGCCACAATGCTGAAGTAATCACTATAAACAATGATATAATGAAACTGAATGCACATTGGTATAGCATAACACAAGAAATGAACAATACAGACCAGCAGTTTGTAAAATACGCAGACCCAACAGGAAGAAACAAGAAATACTATATGACCTTTTGTCATCTCATGGAACCACAACTAAAGATTCTTTTTTGTTCATTATTGGGGGCAGGCTAGAACAAATTTTGTATCTGTAAAGACAGGATAGATGGTACACTTTCCAAGTCTTCACAGACTGGCGGAGAGACATTTTACATGTTGATGCCTCCTATCAAGAAGGTGAACCACACTCACCAGCAAGCTACGTGCAGTAGAGTAATTGATGCAATGACATATTACATGAATAGAGAGCAGATACTTCAAGCTAGATTGCATGTTCATTTGCATGTTACACCATACTATCCTGTCATCACTGCCCTTCTAAAATGAATTATTTACTTGCCCATTGCAAAAGTGAGCCCACCTCCATATATGGAACTAACTGTCATCTTTGTTGTATGTTCACACAAATTATTATGTGCCTCTTATCATTACTGTAGGCATCTCTGTCAAACTGGCCTACCTATGTCTCACAAATGAATGGCTAAGGAGCAACCCTGAATTTTGGTTATGCTGGCTTTCACCATAGGGAGTAATTTAACAGAGCTGACTGGTTCACTGAGTATGCTGCTTCTTGTTAATGTCCTCCAGCTTGTAATGCATCATCATAAATTGATTGGAGCCTGAATTGGATTGCTGTGTGTTTGAAGTACGACCTCGACGTCGCTGGGGAAGGATGCCTCGCCTGGCCATGTAGAACCGGATAGTTGAGATCGGTATGTTGAAGATGTCAGACACATTCTGGAAAGTCATACCCTTCTGGACACATTCTGCTGCTTTTGTTAATTCTGCTTCTGACCTGCGGATTCTGGTGGGAGCAGCACTGCCATCTTTCCATGATGATATGGGTACCTTTCCCTTATCAGAAGGTGACAGTACACACATGACATTCTGCAGAGCCATTGCAGCATTCATATCTGAAACACACATACATATTTTATATATTCCACAGATCAAAAATGTAATGAAAGTGACAATGCAATGTGGAGTAAGTCATGACAATACAAAATATTATAAGGACTTCATATAAAGTATTCATCTGTTACACCAAATCCATCATGCATAATTGATAATACAATTGTGAATCATTCTTAACATTAGAAATTCATCAACATAATACAAGGATTATGTACTTTCTTAATGCTGCTATAAATTGAACCTTTGCATTTTTCAGACTTGTAAGTCTACATGGTAAACTGCCGAAAAATTTTGAAGCCAGCATACATCATCCTTTTCTGAAAACATGGAATGTATGGCAACTCCAGCTTCATATGGAGTTTACTATATTCACTTGATCTACATAGAGGGCCAACTTATTGGCAGTTAACCATTTACTCATATGAGACAGAACTATGTTTGGCACTGAAGAGAAATCATCAACATTTTGACCACACTAGTGTCATCAGTGAATATTATTGGTTCTGATAAGGCATTATTTTGGGAGGAAGGTTGTTCATGTATATTACAAAAAGTAAGGGTCTTGGAACTGACTTTTGGGAAACTCCCGGTTTTATTGTTCCCAGTCTGAGAAAATATCTGTACCAACATCACACCCACAACTCAAACTTTATGCAATAAATTCCAATAAAACTGCAAATAAAATAAAAAAGTATAAAATTATCTGACACAGACTATTCTCACAAATAACATGTTCATCTTAAAAAATAAATGCAAACTTGTGTGCAACACTTTATCACTTTTTATTTGGATACCTGACCCTATTCCTATGCCTGAATTGCCTGATCTCTTTAAAGCTTATACAAGCACTCACAACATATGAGTTGAGTGAAGAGTGAAAAATGTTACCAATGATGCAGATTTTATCATTAACTATATGAAACTTTGTGAAAACCTGCAGAACACATTGGATGTATTGTGTCAAGGTAGGGTAATGCTTTAACAAATTATATTAAAAATAAATTAAGTCTTCAGCTCTATTTCCCAATGACTTGGGAATCTTCAGGCACAGGATAAATTTTATAAATAAGGTCTTGCAAAACTTAGAAGAATTCCTTCTCTCTATGAATGCCTTTGATTCAGTTACACGAAAATCAACATACACGATAACAATGTCATAACTGAATTAAGAATACTGAATAAATCTACTGATTTAATTAAATATACACACATGATATGTCCATGAATTTGCATAAGGTAAACATGATTAATATTATGATTCATTTAATTTCATATCATGTTAAAATAAGATGTTCCTTGCTTTTTAATGTGAATCTAGACTACCTCAACAAGACAGTCCAAAAGAAATGAGAAGGTTGACTCAACGACCCAAAAATCTGGTACTTGTTAACACTTATGGTCCACTTGGGAAAGAAAACAAGTATATATTGTAAGTGCATGTGTGTGTGTGGGAGGGTGTATGTGCATGTGTGTGTTTGTATATACACAAGCAAACGCGCATGCACACATGCAAATACACATCACTGACAAACAGGCTGAAGATGGGATATGGATGGATTTGGCTCAAATTTATGTCCACTGGCAGAATTGGTCAATAAATGTGCCAAATATTTGGGTTCTGTAACTAGATATTTATTTAGTTTTCAAATTTTTAAAATCATTTATACGTCTGCTTGTCATCTAGTAAGGATAGGAATGAATGGAAGTTCAAACAAAAGGTATAAGGATCAGTTCACAGACAAAGAAGGAGATACCTTGTTATACGAAAACTACCTCACAGGCGGAAACTAGTATATAGCTAGTTTGGTTTATTGTTCATTTAATAACACATTTTAACTATAACACTTATACAATGTCATAATATAAATTAGGATTTACCGTGATGATTTCTAAAGGGCGTAGCATAGAGTGGTCATGGCCCACTTTCAATGCACTGTCTCAATACCTCCTTTGTCAGGATACCTGACCTCCCCGCCAAGATGTTGGCCACAAAGTGCACACAAGGGTAGAATTGTGTGTGTGTGTGTGT
>Ga0123353_10003389_pt1 | contig 20141 bp, 19 predicted proteins | sample TergutLab28metaG_3_FD_92763 | JGI IMG/M metagenome (GOLD analysis project Ga0123353, IMG submission 92763) | Labiotermes labralis P3 segment gut microbial communities from Petit-Saut dam, French Guiana - Lab288 P3 | ecosystem: Host-associated > Arthropoda: Insects > Digestive system > Gut ... | reverse complement strand
TGGGTGGGCCCCAGGGCCGGTCTGGACGGGCGGAAAATCTCGTCCCCACAGGGATTCGATCCCGGACCGTCCAGCCCGTAATCAGTCGCTATTCCGACTGAGCTACCCGGCCCACCAAGTGAAGTTAATAACATATAGAAATGTAGTCAAGGTTTTGGTGGAGAGTTGGAAAAAAAAATTGCTCGTTCGCGTTCAGGGCCGATCATTCTTGTGCGGGGACAGTTCTGGTTTTCTGTGTATCTATACTGAACTTGGCACGTGTATTGAGCACAGCGCAGCGCTCGACCAATATAATTGATAATGGGAACGAACTTTTTTTTGGCTGCGAGAAATAACGGAATTTTAACCAGTTTTCTTGCTTTTCATCAAAGTATTCCGTCCTTTTTCGATTCAGTGCAATTGGAGGGAATTTTTCCGCCTAGCCAATTAAGGTGAAAAACGTAATTTACAATACACAACGTTACAAGGATTTAAGTATTATGACTGCAAGTACTTCAACATCCCAAAAACCGCCGATAGAGGATTCTTAGTCTACGAAATTCCAGTAGAAGTACCAAAATCGCTCGCTAGATGATAGTAGTATGCACTCATTCATGGCAGGGGTCATATGAATGTTTGACGCATAAACTCTCTGCCCGTAGTGTGGTCTATACACAACATGATGGTCAGTGGGTTATACGTACCGGTCTGCGACGCTATATTATATGGTCAGTGCTGCGAGGAGTGCTGATCCATGGGCGCAGGTTACTTGAGCGCATGGACAATTTCTACTGAACACAATCTTGATATACGTGTTATAATGATGACATACTCTTGCCTTGTCGATGTTAGCTGCTGAATATACAATAAAACACGCAAGCCTTAATCTTAACGCACTATATACCTTCCTCAAACTACACGTCAGTGGTAAATACTTTGTGCGCCAAATTCATATCTTTTAATTCAAGTTTGTGATTGGCTGACAACACTTTTGCCACCTGTTGTGAAAAAAGCGAAGTGCCAACTACCCCGAGTCAAAAGATGTCGCTCAAAGCTGCCAAGGTTCCTCCATCGCAGTGGCCGATCAGCGTGCCGCAGCGTGGCGTGTGCGTATCAGGGTTGATGAGAAATATTCTTCGCGAAGATGGTGTTGGAGAGCACTATGATATGGTAAATTGAAAGATAAATTAGTTTGTCACAATAGGTAAAAATGTTACTGTCGTATTGGAGCATAGTAACATTATGTGATCTACTAAGTCATATCAGGGCACTTACAGGTTATGAAATTGTACCCATACTATTATGATGACACAGCAAAGTTGTTTCACAGAATTTTTACTATGTATGAAATAATAGGATTTGTGTTCAAGCGTTGTTGATTTCCTTGTGTTTTCTTTATCTTAGTGTTGACAACAGTGATTATATGCGAAATGGGGACTTTCTGCCTACAAGATTACAAGCCCAGCAGGATGCTGTAAATCTTGTTTGTCATTCCAAGACGAGATCAAATCCGGAAAATAACGTTGGTCTCTTGACTTTAGCCAAGTAAGTGTTTTGGGAAAGGTTTTTTGTATGTGTGATCAAGAGTAATGAATTTTGAAGTTATCACAATGGACTAAACAGATTTATTGCGGTTGTGTAGTATATTGTGTTAGGTTATGTTGGAGATTATTTAGGACAGGATTGCGAAACCTCTTTCTTTTCTAGGGCCACACTTAGAAATTGCTTTCTAGCAGTTGTCCTTAAAATGTCCTTATTTTGGGGTATTTTAGGACTTGCTTTAAATTAGTTTGGAACAGAACTTTGTAAAGAGTAACTAAGTTGTTATTTGCGTTTAATAGCCAGAGTTATCCAAATTGCTTTTGTAAAGAGTTAATAGGATATTTAGAAGTAATTCTGTGTAAAATGGCATTATTTTATTTGAGTATAATTTCAGACAGATCTACTCGAGAATAATGCCGTCACCGATCTTTCAACATGATGGCCGGCAAGTGACCAACGTTAATAGCTCAGCCAGCACACTTCACTGTGTTTATGAGACACGAGACACTGCACTCTGACACTGACACTACCCAACACTCCTTGTGGCTGTTAGAGACGCGTCTTGAACGGACACAGGCACACTACACAAGCATTTTCTTCAGTCGTGTTGAAAGATCCACCATTCCCATTACGGCACTATTCTCAAGTAGTGTGATTTCAGACAGTCTGTAGAAACTGTAGGGTGGTTGAATTACTTGTGTGACCCTGTAACACTGAAGATGTATAGTGTTTAAAATGAAATGTGATGTTTATTTTAGTCTGGCATCACTAAAGTGAAACCTTCATCTTTAAGAACATACTGTTGTGTGATTTATTTGCTTTCATCAACATTAAAGCTTGCTCAGAGATGTTAAGTACTTCCAAACTATTTTGCACAAACAGTTCCCTTTTGTCACGGCTAATAATATTGACGTGCAGGATGACAGAAAAGTTGGAACACATTTAGAATGGATGTCAAGTGCTTTTGTTACGTTTTTGCTATGAAATGTAAGATCAGTTGTAATAATATTTTTTGATGAACTGTTGCACTGTTCTAAATTCCTAACAGAACACACAGAAAACCCTGTTATAGTTGTCAGTGATAAAATTATAGTATTCTTAACTTTTCCCTGTGTATAATACTACATAAGTGACATGCACTTGGTGTGAGTGAGTTGCACCCTCAATGGTGTCAGTGCCATTGTTGCTGTGTTCTTTGTGAGGCACATACTGAGGCAGAAGAGGCATTTGAGCATTCGGCATGGTTGTGATGGTTACTGGTCATACTCTTTGTGAGAGATATGCTGAGGCAGAAGAAACAGCTGTGTGAGCATGCAAGACAGCATAGCCCATCTGCATTGCAGCTCTCTGATAGATGAGAGTAATGCTTGGTTTGTTTGAATAATAACAAAACAAGCAATGAAAGAGGCTGTGGAGTATAGCATTAATACCAGTTTTCTGTGATTTTTGCTTAATTATAATTAGGTCACAAGGACAGCTATTGGTTCATGGGTGTTTATCTGCTTCAGTTTGTTTCTTGGCATGGCCAACCTCACACCCTTACATTGTGTTGGTGAGGAATGAATCATCAAAAGTTGTAACATTTGTGTTAGATATATGCTGTATCAGCTAAACATTTTATTAGATGAGAGTTACTGAACAACTAAAATGAAGTATAATTTTGTGTTGTGTAAGATGTGTGCCATTTTTCTTTAGCAAAATGTTTCAGTATGTTTACAGTATAGCAGTAACTGAATAATAATTAACGTTGGTGAGCTAATAATAATGAACCAAGAAAGAATGATGAAACAACCAATAGTGGACCACGTACTGGTGATATACGGTACAGATTTAGGGAATTTGGCAAAAAGATTGTAGATTTGAATTGAAATGTACTCCTTGCTTTGCAGATATATTCAGATATTACTTTTAAATGCAGTGCTGTTACTGCTTGATCAGAGAAAAATATTGTGAAAATGTATTTGTATGGCAGTGCTGACTTTTCTTTTCTTTCCATATGTAGTGTGGAAGTTCTTGCAACTCTGACATCTGATGTAGGCAGAATTCTATCCAAACTTCACCGGGTTCAGCCACAGGGTACCATCAATCTTCTGACTGGCATTCGTATTGCTCATGTGAGTTGGAAGCTACAGTAGGCTCATCTGAACTTAATGTTTCACCAAAAGGTGCAGAAATTTGTCACTAGCAAGCAGAGTGGCTGTTAACTTCTTAAGAAGACCTCCACTTCATGGAGTTTGTTTGTTTGTTCGTTTGTTGGTTGTAAGTATGCAGGTAGGTAGTCTGGAAGTAATTTTGTATGGCATCAAGGCTTTGAAAAGTCAGTTGTTCAAACCACTTACCACTTGATAAGCCCCACGCATTTCTTTGGTTTCCTCTTCTTTTATGCTTCAGTACTCTCTTTGACAACTTGCTTTTTCTTTTTGTTCTTCTTGTGGAATACTCATAAATTGCTGCAGTGGTGAAGTGTTTTATGCCACTTCTAAATCTGGTCATTTAGCAAAGTAGATTTGTATTTGGGAGGTACCCAGCTTATATCTTGGTTGGGTTACCAACTGTCTTGTTAGGTTTAGCATGGTTTTACTTAGTCTTTCCAGGTGAAGGCCAGGATAATATCTAGTAATAAGCCATGACTGCATCCTGTTAAATCTTTATCTGCTCACTATTCTGAATCTTCTTCAGGTGCATTATGCATGCTGTGCAACTGAAAGTGTGGTTACATAATCAGAGGATTGGACGAAATAAATCTGGTTAAAAATGAGGGGAAAATTTAATACATATGCTGCATGTCTGTTCTTTTTTACAGGGAGTTAATTAAAACCAAACCCAGACACACAGCAAGGTTAATTGTCTTACATTTCCTCACATAATGGATATAACTTATTGTTGTTGGAATAGGTGTTAGAAAGACCACATTCAACTCTCAGATATGCTTGACACCTGGTGAGGAGATTATTAAATACCGTTTAAAGTTCTTGTGTAGAAATTGTGGATACTGTACACAAGTTTAACAATTGCTCCTTGACTCACTCCTTGCCAGTCCTATATACGTGTGTGCAGCACATTGCTTCACGTTAGTCACACATTCCATTGTAATTAGCTGTCTGTAACAGATGTGCGCAGAACAAAGTAGTGTACGTGTGTTTTGTTCGTGATTATGCAGTACAATTTATTACAGAGGATTTTCATTATGGAAACTGTGTAATGAATAAATCATATGAATAGTTTCAGAGGAAATTTATAATGTGGCTTCCCACTCTTTCACTTTGTTCATTCTAAGTCAAGTATGTATGAGAATTGAAGGAGGTAATTTCCAACTCCTACTCTAACATGCATTAAGTTTTATGTATGTATAATGTGTGTAAATATAAGTCCATTAAGTTTGCCATTTTTCTGGTTTGGTTCTCATTTGAAGTCTGTGTAGTTTTGCATATCTTAATGTGTTTGGTTTCAAGTTATTGTGGGTAAAAATCTTTTTGAGTCATATATCAGTTTTGGAAATAGGAACGTCTGTTAATGAGGAATACAAAACGAGTAAGTATGTAGTTGAAAAATTAGCTCTTTGGAAAAGAGAAGCCGTGTTTTGACTGTAGTAAAACCACTTCTTCAACAAAATGACCAGTGAGATGCACAGTGCAAAAGGTTGTGATCAGTGTCATAGTGTATTTTCTACTCTCACAAAATCTTTTGCATAGATTTTGTTTGTCTGTTTATGACTTAATTTGTGGGGTGTTATGTGTTTATTTTTTACTACATGTATATTAGCGTACTGTTTTCTTTGACTAATTTTTGTGAAGGACATAGAGCGGAAGTGGTGACTTAATTGATTTGTACGCATTGGTCTCTTAATGCTAGAAACTTTAGTAAATGTTCTGAAGTGACATATCAGTGAAATATCATTTAGAGCAATCTTTGACAGTGAAGAGAACTGCAGCTTTTATTTCCAGTGTTTATGATATCCTTTTTCAGAACACAAGAAGAGTTGCTCAGCTGTTGAGAGATTGATAGTTACATCTTAGGTATTGTGACATCATCAGCTGGCATTAATATTTTACCGACTATCCCTGTGATACAAATCCCATTTAAAATGTTCTAGTTGGCTTTGAAGCATCGGCAGGGTAAGAACCACAAGATGCGTATAGTTGCTTTTGTTGGGAGTCCGGTTGACAGTGAGGAGAAGGAGCTTGTAAAACTGGCAAAGAGACTCAAGAAGGAGAAGGTCAATGTGGATATTGTCAGCTTTGGTGAGGAGGTGAGTCCTTGGTAGCAAATTAAATAAGTTGACTGCTGGATACAGTTACAGTACATGACTGAAGACTTGAAACATGGAAGGCATTTAAGGACTGTGGGTAATGTGGGTAGGTTTCTGCCTGGCACTGTACATTCAAACAGGTACTGACCCATACTTCCAGCTACCCGTTCCCTTCAATTTGCCCTGCTTTCGTACTCTGCAAGTGTTGTGACCTGTGCTTTTTATAGACAGAAGTTCATGAAGTCCCAGACCAACCGCTACTTAAGCTACTTTTGTTGTACATTTTGATTTGTCTGAACTTACTCTACATAATATTGTTTCCAGGAATCGAAAGCAGAACCCGCCTGGCTTTACACCCAATCCAAGATCCGATATAGCATTTCTTGTCAAAATGAATTCACCCATCCAAAATTTGCACAACCTATCTTCATTGTTCTTTGTGTTATGATGCTGTATCCAAACTGCATACTACTTTATTGAGGATGTAATTGTACCTGACCCCACATTGAACATTACAAAGTGTTTCATGGATGTGATTCTGTGTACAAGGTGACACACCCAACAGCACAGTGTCTCATCCCAGGTGACTTTAAACTTTGATAGCACCATTGTGACAGTCTCACACCTATTATATTCCATTCTTATAATATGAAGCTAGCATAGGCAATTAAATGTAAACTGTGACATTTTGAATGAATAATAGAAACTTGTGGCAAACATGAGTGGGGCATCACTTTAAATGGGTCCACTAACTTACATAGTTTGCTTTTGCATATCTGAAATCTTTAAGTGGACCTGAATGACATCCAATTTGTGACATTGCAGCCATGATTTTACATGCAGGATGCATTCAAAATAAGTTATTTAACAATTCAGGTGATTTTATATTAATCAGCCGTATCTGTGTACCAGTTTTTATGAGCCACAACTCTAAGATATTTGGAAAGAATGGCATCTGCCCAACTAATGCAGAATTTGATTAATTGGTGTATGGATATATCTAGGTGTCAAACAATGAACTTCTCACAGCATTTGTCAATGCTCTGAATGGAAAGGATGGAGCTGGTAGTCACCTTGTTTCAGTACCCCCAGGACCCCACCTGTCTGATGCACTTATCTCATCACCTGTTATCCAGGTACGTTTGAAGTACGTTTCTTTTCTTCATAATTTTGGTGTGATAAAAATTTTTTCAGACTTTTTTTTTAAACCTATTCCTCTGCCCTTCCATTTGAATATACTGTATCCTGATGTTATCTGTGTGGTTAATTTAAATATTATTTATTATATTATATTTCATTTTCTATTGCATCTTATTATATTAGGTGCAGCAAGAGATTTATACACTAAGTGACTGTTGCCTTTGAAGTAGAGTGACCTTACATGGCAAGTCCAGCAGTTCAGCTGCTGACAGAATTGGTTATGGAAGTCCTCTGTGTGTTGCATCTTTTTTGACTGAATAGTTCATCTTACCTGTGCCCCGTAATTACTGACTGTAACTTTCTAAACACAAGGTAATCATGCTTGGCTACATCTGGGAACTAGGAAGTATACAATGCTAGTCACACAGTTCCTGTCAGAAATTCATGAATATTTTTTGTTTCTTACAATGTAGCATGTTCACATTACTCTTCTGGGGAGTATGAAATTATTTTCCATATTGCTGTGCCAAATATTCTTCATGTGGGCAGGGTAGTGTAGGTGGTGTAGCAACTCACTGCAGCGTAGATGGTCCAGGGTTTGAATCCTAGTTGAGGCAAGATTTTCTGTACCTGTCCACACCAGCCCTGGTGCCCACCCAGCCTCCGATACAATGGGTACCAGGTCTCTTTCCCGGGGGTAAATTGGCCAGGGCATGACATTGACCACCCACCCCCACCTAGCACCAAGATTAAAAAAAAGTGGAGTTATGCCTCTGCTCCACCTGTGGGCCCCCATAGCCTGTCTAGAGTGAACTTTACCTTAAGTTTTAAATATTCATCATGCTGAAAAATGTTCTGTTTCTTCTCCCATGTACTAGTATTTTAGCAATCAATACATACCAGATTTTATCTTCATGTGACATAGGTTTGATACGGGGCCAGTATAAAATAAAATTGAATTCATGATACAGCTTGTATAACAGATTGCAGTACCAAAGTAGATGAACATGTTTCTATAAATTTGTTGATGAAACATGTGTTAACTTCATAAAAAGAGTGCATAATATTTGAATTTTACAGGCTGAAATTGAAATAGCATGTTTCAAGATAGGTGTATAAAACAACTGTTTTTATAAGTCTGAATACAGTTTAGCACCTTGTGCGGCACTCACTGGGTGAATGTAAAACTGATAGTGCTCATGCCCATTGATGTTCACTTCTACATTGTGCTAGACTATCATGTTACAAGGCATGGGCAAGTAATTAAGCATGTTCAGAGATACTGACAGGTCCTTATAGTAGTTGATAAACAAAGGTGTTTGTTGAAAGGAGAAATCAGACAAGAATACTTAGTATATGTAGTACATATAATATTATGGTTTAGTGAGTAATGCATTAACAAAACTCATTGAATGGAATGGCAGGATGAGGAAGTACCACATGAAGAAGAAGTGTACACATGTATCAGTGTTTCACTGTATGAGGCTGTATTTTGTACTAACGCAGTTGTGTAACTAGATAACTTGCAGTTCAATATTGCTGCCTTAGTCCAGTATTGATAATTTCAAATGTGTTGATTACTTGCATGGGTTTCTTGTACACTGAACATGATGCTTTTAATGTGGTGTGTATGTATTCATCTTATATATATATATGATGGTATTATCATGGAATGTTTTTTTTAGGGTGAAGATGGTATGGGAGGAGCTGGGCTTGGTGGGTCTGGATTTGAATTTGGAGTTGATCCAAATGAAGATCCAGAACTTGCACTGGTAAGTTTGGAGCTACATTTAATGTTTGTTCAGATAATACACGTACCAAGCAACATGCTACGGCGGTAGAAGTCCAGATATTTATTTAAGAGGTGTCTTTTTGTGTGTTACAAACTGTGCTCGTTTGATTGTGTATAATATTTTTAACTAAAACAGTGTTTTTCAATATTACAAATCCATCATTCTACATAGAGGTACGTAAATTTAAAGGACCTGCAAATATACCTTCCACAAGGGAAAGTCAGTCCTTTAGCATGTGAGAGTATCACACAAATTAGAGTGATTTCAAATGTGTAATGAGCCTGAATTTGAAATTTATTGATGAAAGACATTATTTTTAAAATTGCAGTGTTCTCTGTAAAATATTATCTTCCTGGATGGATACCTTTTTAGATTGTATATCTGTGAGATTGGACATGAGTGAAAGTGTATACTGTCTCAGCCATTTTCCCTACTGTATGTCACATGACAAAAACTTAATGCTGATTGCATAAGTTAGGGTACAGGTTGTTGTATATGTTCTATTCCAGAACTGCAATGTCCTGGCCACACCCAATTCTCACTCAGTAATACATGTGATTTTCAGTTGATGTTTTCACTGTGTCTTGTAAGAAGGACTACTCAAGAGGCTTTACCATGTGTGGTAGAACTGCAGAGCATGTTGGTGGCCTGATGAAAGTGGAATTTGACCATGACTGTAGTAAGATGGAAGAAAGTCAGATGGTGGTGATGGCAATTGAGCTTCCAACTCTCTGGTTACTGGTGTATTCGTGTTGAGCCCCCTGTGGCCTGTGTCAGGCAACCCACAGCACTTAATGCTGGTAGATATTAGTGTGTGGTTATAACTACCTGACCTCATGTGAACAGAACTGCTGGATGATCAGAGGGGAAGCGGAACAGCTTGAGGGAGATGTGGGGGGCCGTAGAACTTCTCTTTAGAGCCTCAGAAGAGAGTCTTTATTAATATTAGCAGTTGCAATATTAAGTTTTCATTTTCCTGTGAGCTGTTTTCATCCTGGCAGGGATAAGAATTTGTCTCTTTTCCAAAACATCCATACTGGCTCTGAAGCCTACCCAGCCTCCTATTCATTGGGTACTGGGGTTCTCCCTTAGGATTAAAGTAGCCAGGGTATGAAATAAACCAGCAACCTGCTGCTAGTTCTGACGTCAGTAATGCGTCAAACCATAAATAGGCTCATATAATGTGAGTACTTCCTGTGCCTGTAAATGAACAGTTGTGTGCTAGCTTTGTAATAAACATGTGTTGTTTCATAAATTTTACCTTCCTGTATTTTAGGCCCTTCGAGTGTCAATGGAGGAGCAGAGGCAGAGGCAGGAAGAAGAAGCAAGACGTGCTCAAGTGGCATCTGCTGCAGATGGAAGCACCCCTGCACCAACTGCCATCAAGGAAGGTATGAAACCTACCTGATGAGTCTAAGAAAGTGTTATGTTGGTTGACTGAAGAATTGTGGTTAGGAAAATGTACACAGATAAGTTGCAAAGTGGATAATCAGGAACGTACTGTGTGTCATGATTTTTTTACAAATTTTCATTACTTTTTTTTCAGTCCAGTGATAGAATGGAACTATTTTTTCTGTTTCACATCTGTGGCATCTGTCATTGGAACAGGAATTTAGTTTTTAATTTTTTGTAGCTCCAAATGAAGAAGCAATGCTGGAACGTGCATTGGCAATGTCTCTTGAGGGTGGGGAGGAGAAGCAGAGCACACCAGCTGTTCCTGATTTTGCTCACATGACTGAGGAGGAACAGATTGCGTTTGCTATGCAAATGTCCATGCAAGATGCTCGTAAGTTTATGTTTCACTTTGATCTAATACACAGGACATCTGTTTGAATAAAGTTGGTGAATGTTGTGCCTTCCTCAGAGTTTAGGGAATGTACTGATGTTGCATGTTCAGCACCATGTAGAATATTTAGAATGTACCTAATGGTTTGTAATTAAATTTCAGTTGTAGTAGTAGTAGTAGTAGTGTTGCTAATGACATCTGTTGTAAATGTAGTGAAGTTGGTGACAAGGTGCAAAAGTAGTGGTATATTTGAATTGGAATGTTCTCTAAGTCATCAGGGGGTGCTTTGTGGGTGTATTTTTTGTAAAGAATTATGTTCCTCCTGTTTATATATTTCAAGTCCCCCTCTCCCCTTCAGGTGTACTGACTATAAAACTGGCATGCATTCTCAAAATTTCCCCCTTGCATTACTAATGTCTTGTATACCAAGTCTTGGAATGAGTCTGTAATGATGTACACTGGAGTTACCTGCTCATTATCAGGCTTTTTCTGGCAATAGTTATCTTTGACTTTCATGATATGATGGAGCTGGTTAATGACACAGTATTTTAACCCTTTCAATGCCAAGTTAAATCCCATCTGCCATCTGCTGGCATTATTAGAAGCTCACCAGATTCTCCATGTTAGCAGGATAAGGGTTAATTGAAGTGAGATTGCCATAAAAGTTAGAAATAGTAATGTAAACCACATTCTTGCACATGAACAACTTGTGTTGTAGTGCTTTTTAAACAGAATTATAGTGATACAAGTTTTCAGTTGCTGGTAAGTAGTGGTATAAAACTTTGTTTTCATATGGTGTTTATCTGACTGGCTGAATATTAAATATAACAGCAAAATTATTTACCTTATGATGGTTGAGAAAATTTCTGAGAAGAACCTTGTATCTGAGCGAGAAGACTGGAGAAACTTGGATGATTCAGGCTTTATACTTCAGACTGTTCATCAGATGTTATTAGGGTGATGAAATAAAGGAAGATGAGATTGGTGGGGGTGTGTAGCGTGCTTGAGGGAGTTGCAAAATTAATATGAAATATTAATTGTAGGTCCTGACTGGTAGAGACCACTTGGGAGACCTTGGCTAGATGGAAAGGCTGTGTTAAAAGGGATATTCGGAAAATAGCATTTTAGAATATCGAGAATTCATCTGCCCCAGGATAGGGTCCAGGGATTGTGTGAACATTGTGGTGAATCTGTTGGTTGTAAAAAAGATGGAATTTCTTGACTCACTGGGTGACTATTAGATTTTTATTAATACTCACTGCACAGAGTTAAGTTCCGTTTAGATGAATGTTATGATTTGAAGAATACTGTCTTCTGGGATGTGATGCTCTGTAGTCTGATAAAAATTAACCTGGTGTTTAGATGGACCTCCTGCCTACAGCTTCACAGCACAAGAGTAATTCTGCTCCTCCACTACACTTGTACCCTGACGATGAGGACAGTAGGTTCCTCTGAAATATTGGTAATATTTATCATACTTGTACTGTACAGTGTCCAATTCCAGAAGGAAATAGTCTTTAGGCCACTATTTTGAGAATATATATCTTGTACTGTATGATTTAAATGTAATAAACTGGTTCTCATGTGAACTATTTCCTTTAACAGAGGATCAGGCTGGAGGAAAAGATGATAGTAAGGAAGTTAAGAAAGATAAGGAGATCCCAATGGATGTAGAAGGAGAAGACGACTATTCTGAAGTGATGAATGATCCTGACTTCCTACAGAGTGTGTTGGAGAATCTACCTGGTGTAGATCCTCAGAGCGAGGCCATCCGTCAAGCTGTAGGTAGTTTATCAAAAGACAAGAAAGATCGTAAAGATGAAGACAAACATAAGAGCAGCAAGAAATGATAGGTACATAATAAACATGTTCCTCTTGTGTAATGTTTTCATAATTTATTCAATCATCTCTGCAGATAACCAAACTTATTTTGCAGATTTTCTGTACTGTGTACATGTTTTTGATTGCAAGCATTTGTTGTCTCCTAGTATGATCAGTTGGATGAAAATGTTTAGTTTGTCCTTTCCCACTCTCTTTTTAGCCATGAAATATTAAGTTGTAGGATTAATAAGGGAAGTGCTTATTTTGTTTATGAACCATCTTCTAAGGCTTCTTTCATGTAATGTACAGAAGTCATATGCTTTTGTTCTGCATATTTTCCGTACAGTGGCTTTTGAAAAAATAAAATAATAATGAAAATTTCAACATTTTGTGCATGCTTGAGAGAGTATTTTGAGAAATGTATGTTACTTTCATCGTATTTGACAAATAAAATGGTAAAGAATCCAGCACTTTGTGCATGCTTCAGAAATAATATTTGTGTTTACCTGTAAGTATGGCTACTATTAACATTAACCGAATGGGGCTCATTTTGAAGAAACGTGACATGATAAACTTACGCCAAACTTCATGAAACCATTTTGATTTGGATTCACCTTTGTTCATTGTTAAGACCCTAATCTTAATAGCCTGAACAAATTTGTACATATACATTTTTTGAGTTCTTTAACAGATTGTGATGAAAGTTGTTAAGCATTGATTCTATTATCCATATATTACCATGTTTGGTTTAATTTACTGTAATTGATTTTATTATCAGCTTTACCTATGGGCTTAAATACGTTTTTCACCCTTTGAAAACTACCATTTTCTGGGATATGATCTTCTGTCACTTAGATGGAACCAGAGTATTCTCCTGGAATGTCAGTACATTTCCACCAGTCTACGTGGTGGCATATCCCAGAGGATGATATTCTCCATTGTCACTGCTGTGAGAATCTCGGGTCTTATTTTTAGGCTTGCCTCTGTATATATTCATTGGAGAGAAAGTTCTGGATAAGAGTTGTAAGTATCCATAGAATGCATACGTGTTCATACTATGTAATTTTCATCTGTACTTTTGGGAGAAATATTATTAAATGCCTGCCACCCAAAAACATAATCAAAGCCCATAATGTTTCATAATTTCAAAATTTTTGCAGCCCAGAAAACCTCAAATGTAATTTTATGCATAATTTAACCATTTTGCTAACTATTATATGTATGTAAAACTGTAACAACAAATGCAGTTTTTTGACAGCAAATTATTGTGTAGTTGCTAATATCTTTTGGTGATATGTGCCAGTTTTTCAGACATTGATATGCTGTGTAAGGCAAAGACCTTCTTGTCAGAGGCAGCAAATGGATTAAACTTTTTTATTACCACTACATGAACAGTATCAGATACAGCCTGGAATTTTCACATTGTCACTGTACCTGTAAAAATGTACATTCTCCATAAAAGTGTACTACATTTCATATGTCAAGTTGTCACATTTCATTATATGAAAACTTACTTACATACTTGCTTGCTTGCTTACTTACTTACTTACTCCATTGAGCAGAATCCTTGAGAAGCTAATCAGTTTTCATCTAGTTAAATCCACCGCATTTTATGGAACCCGAAGGTTCATTACCACATTCACAAGTGCCCGCCACCTGTCCCTATCGTGAGCCAGCTTGATCCAGTCCATATCCCCACATCCCAATTCCTGAAGATTATAACTGAATACATTGGTCCTTGTGAGCAAGGATGGAAGTGGTGTGTAGGGGTAAGAAGTTTACAGCGGTCGGCACTGCCTGTCAAAGGGAACTTGGGATTTTGGGGTCGTGAAGATCATAAAAAGGAAGAAAACAAGCCATTGCGCTAGCTGTGGGAAGGAAATGCAGAGAACACTGGAGTGGCAAAAGCATTTGAGGTCCTGCACTCCAACCGCTGGTAGTACGAGTAGAGACGAGATAGCTACCTAATCAATGTGCCTGTAATAATCTGTTGACTGATAGTGTTTTGATACTGTTTATCAAATATATCTGGTTAATAATTATTTGACCATTTAAGTGACGTTATTCCTCAGACTGTTCAATTTACCAATATAAATTCATGTACAGTAGCAACGGTACAACCGCCACCTAACACTTACCACGTCATTATAACCATTGGAAAGAATGACTATAATTATAATGTTCAAAATTGCTTTCTGAAATGTAGGAATACATATGTTTGCATATGAGAGAGGCCTGTAGAGTCTGGTAGTGATACAGAAGGTCATTGTGGTAGCAAAGGGAAGGAAGGTTACAAAAGCAGAGAGTGAGGTAGAGTAATGTGTGGAGTAGGATAGAAAGATAGCTGGAGAGAGAGAAAAGCAGAAGTTAGCATTATGACAGAAGATGCTGAAAGTGTTTACAAAAGGGATTTTAGTTTTTTAGGCATTTGTCAATGTCAAGTTTAATGGGATTTTGAAGTTTGCTTGGACAGTCAAAATTGGAGGGTTTGACACTTTTTCGAGATCTAAATCAAATGAGGGTGGATACTGTGTTAGTTGCAGTAGCACATTAAAATTGTGTGGTTTACTTACGTTATGTTAAAATATATCATGTCAGTCATTAGGAACCACTGGGAAGATAGAATATAAAATTTTAAAGTTTTTGGCCTATTAAGAGACTGCTAAATTTACATGTGACCAATCAGACTAGTTAGGAAAATTAGAGTAGTGGTGTTTTGAAACAAGGAAACCAACTTTGCATATTGTGGAGAACGACGCACAAGTTCTTCGGTTGTCATAGAAGGAGGACACACCTGTTTGCAGTGCTCCTAATTTAGGCCAGATTAACAGACTAAATTACATAACTAGAAATTTATAAGTGTTTCTACAGGGGTACAGTGTTAAAATACGTAATCTTAAATTGGACATAATTGGTATTACCATGTTTTGGACTGTATAAATTTTATTATTTCATAAAGGTCAATGTGCAGTGAATATGCTGAATGAGAAAGTGATCCATGGTACGTTTATCATATGTAATCAGAACTTGTATCAAATTAGCAACCATTGACTAAAAATAAAATCACACAAAAGATTCTCCAGATTACCAATTAAAGATAAATTGTATTAATAGTTCTTTACCAAGTTCACAACACTCAAACCACGTTCGTCACTGAAAACTAAGCTCATGCAATACGACTGAGTGAGAAAGGTGAGCCAGACAGATAATATTCCCTGCGAAAAGCCTTGCTCTCCACTATATGTACTAGCCACCTAATCCCGTTACTACCTGTATACCATCTTCAGAGTAAAAGAGCGTAATATAAAGAAACTGCGCCGAAAAAGAAATTTTGAATCAGTTATAAGTGGTGCCCAATGACATGGGCCTCATACAAGTGTGAGTGCGCCTAACATCGAGAGTACTCTACCGAAAAGCTGCAGCAACTCATCGGAAAACCAGAGCAACCCTCGCAAGATTTACAGTGACCCCATCCAGAAGCCACAGCAATGCAAGAGCAAGGATACAAAGACAGCTGCCTAGATGAGGAGTCAGCTTCAGACCTGTGTGCGGAATATTTTCAGGATTTTCGTCTTTAACTTACACACCATACAACCAAAGTAAGTCAACATATACAGGCTGCTGTATGCAAGAATTTTATAGTTAAGATGGATTGGAGTCTGCGCAGTAGGATCGTGTCTACAGCATGAGATGAAAATTCAACTTCAAATATTGCAGCACAGGAGAGTGTCTCAGATAATGAACTAGAAGGAAATGTCAGAAATGTGGAGAGGATATCCAAAACACTGTAGAATTATCCAATAATAGTAATGTAACTGGTGGTAATGATGGAAGCCCATTTTCGGCTAATCAGTTGCATAGCATGCTTGCTGCATTCATGGCAGCCATGCAGGCAGAGAATGCAAAACTGGCCTCCAACTTAGAATTGAAATTAAATTATCTGAGAATTTGGACGCAAAATTAGCTTCAATGCAAAGGTAAATTCAGTGATTGCAAATGTAACTTCAGAAATGACGAAAGAAAATGATCGAATGAGACAAGAATTTTCATCTCAGTTGCAAACTGAGGTACAGTCAATCGCTAAAGAAGTGGAAGTAGTTAGGAAGAGCACTGGTATGGAACTAACCAACTGTGTGCAGAACTTTGAGAGTGTGTGTGACAGAATGAATGAAAGTATGAATGCCTATAAATCCCAGACTGATGCGTAAACAGTCTCAGATTATAAATGAATCAGAATAAGGAGGAGGTTAAGAATAAGGTAGGTGAGCTAACTCTTGAGATCAGATCAGTTGCATCCAGTTTAGACGAGTGTAACAGTGATATACACACTGACAGACAAGTTTACCAGTCAGAAATCCAGAAATTAAATTCAGAGATTGGAAATTTGCAAGCAAAATTGAATAGTTATGAGGCCAATCAGACTGCATCAGCTGTTTGCACCTTTCCACAGGCTAGTACAACAATCAGGTTAATAGATATTAGTCAATCTACAAGCCAGGTTAGCCCAGCTGTTTTGGAATCAGGCAGTCATATTTCCTGTGGTGTGAATGGTGTGTTTGCAACATATCTGCATGCAACAATGTAAACAATACTAACGCTATTGCTACTTCATGTACTGAAAATGTGAGTGCACCATCTGAAACATTTTGTAATACCAGCCGGTTCAGTGAGCTATCATTACCTAAATTTTCTGATAGTTCGAAACAAGTAGCGGTTCAATTTTTCAAAGAGTTGGATGAATTCTTTACACTCAAAAAGACCCCTGGAGAACTTCGCCTTCCATTAGTATTCCAAAGCAGTGGATGCGGATGACTTATGGACAACTTAAATCATATGACGATTTTAAGAAGGCTTTCACCGAGTTACTGTGGGACAGTAGCCGACAGTCAGAAATTAAGTACCGGGTGTATCAAGATCAATTTAACTGCAGGTCAATGGAAAGTCTCTCGGAACATTATGTTAGGTATGCCAAAATGGCCAGCATACTGCCGCCATACTGGACATACTTGGTGCATGATAACCCATTATGGGCCGAGGATCCAAAACTGTCTGATAAGTGCCAACCTAAAATCAACTCAAGAGGCACTTGCTTTCCTCATTATATTACAATCCCTGGAAAATTCGAGGGAGCAACACAGGTCAGCACGGTGAGGTTTCGAACACCAAGACCAAAATTTCAGAACACTGCGAGACCGGCCTTTTGACAGCATGGGGAATCACAGACCTAGTGACAGTGGTCAGGTATGCCATGTCAGGCGCGATGGCAGGGACAAGAACCCTAGGGGCACAGCAGATCAATAAGAAATCCACAAACAAGCAAGGGACAAAGGAGCTTTTACGGTGGTCAGGGGAGACTAACGTTGGCACTGACTCACAACTAAATGCTGCAGCACAGGACTTCATACCATGCGGTAACCAGCATTGTGACGGCAGCTGATCCCCTAAAAGGAGGAATTACCAAGTTGGGAGTAGCAATTTAAACGCCTAAAGGACATGTATGCTGGGCGCCACGCATCCTCATTCGTAGTCACAAACAGAACAGCCCAACCAAACAGTAGGAACGGCAATACGTTAAGCCCTATAGAAAGTGAAGCCTTAATCAGATTTACCGTGGGTGTATTTTTTAAGCACAATACCAATCGTGTTTATGATGAAATTAATTTGGGACTGAGAGTGTAGCTAGATACACCTTTTACACAGCTGAGGAGAAATTGCAGGAGTGTCCCAGAATTACAATTAAAATTGGGGAGGAAGAAGTTTCAGCCATTCTTGATGCAGGATGTGAGTTAACCCTTATGAACGAAAATTTATACGAGAAACTGAAGAGGGAACAACTATCTTGAGCTTCCAGCACAACAGCTAACAATGGTAAGCACATTTTACATCAAGAGCTCACAGGTAAAATGGCAGAGTTTTTGCCTGTTAAATTACGAACTGTCTTTATTGATCACGTGTTTCTCCTTTCGCCACAACTGCTAACTAACCATCCTCGGAATAGTTTTCTTTATTAATACTTCCGCAATAATAAATTTCCCATAGAGGTGAGCCCTCCTTAAAGTAAGTGACAAGATGACGAGACACGTATATGATGTCACTAATGACGACTCAGCCACAACTAACGGCAAATCTGCATCTGGGTACACGGAAAGTGACGTGTTCCGTATGTTGATCCTTCCACTTGCTACATCAGTTTTGCCACTTGTAGAATTTACAACTGGTGAGGAACACCCTGCGGTCATCAGTGAAGCTACTATAGTTCTTGACAACGAAGGAAGTACACACTGTTGTGAAATTCATGCTAAGTTTACTGATGTTATTGTACATTGTAATGAATATAATACGAGTTCGCGGAGCCTGTAAGTCTGTGATGATGTTTTTGCCACCAACTACAGTCAGTGGATGCAGAACAAGTCAAGCGTGCCAGTTCCTTCCATTGCTAAAGACAATGAAGGCCACAGACATGGCGAATTAATTTATGAAAGTGATAGTGAAAATATAGACGTAATTGTACACATGATGCCTAACAAAGCCATAAATTACTACTGAACTACTACTAATGACACAAATCACACAATTAGTGCCATGGATGACACACCAGATGACAAGAGTTATCACACTAACCAATTGAAGGCTAAAATAAGTGAATGTGATGACTTGAATAAAAAACAATGTGATCAGTTACTCACAGTATTAATGAAATACCAGCCACATCTCACCAAGCACCCAGGGAAATGCACCAAGTTCGAGTACCATTTTAATATTGCAGGCAGGTTACCTAAATCAGCCATCTCAAGGACCATCCCATTCGCTTTGCGTGATGAAGTTCGAGCACAAATACAAGATATGTTAAATGATGGTATATTGGAAGAATCTTACTCAGATTATGTAAATCACCTTACTCTGGTGCATCAGGAACATAAACCGCTTAGGATGGGCATGGATGCAAGGGGTGTGAAAAGACAGATGACTCCAGACAGAGTTAAAGTTGCACCGATCAGATAGCTATTACAACGCTTTCATGGTTCTAAAGATATCACAATATTGGATCTCAGCTCAGCTTTTCTCCGGGTATCACTGGCTAAGTCTTTGAGAAAGTGGACGGCTTTCAATTTTGAAAACCAAGTTCACCATTTTACTGGAGTTCCATATAGGTACAAGAACTCCCTTTTGGCTTTTATGAGGGCTTTGCAAAGAGTTTTGGGAGACGAGAAGAATGTGATTACGTGTGTAGATGACATTGTCCTCCACAGTCTTGGGTTCAATGATCACTTAGCAATGCTGGATTCTGTACTCCATAAACTTACTTCTGCAGGCTCCACCATAAATTCCAGCAAATGACTGAGATAAAATTTCTGGGTTACATTACCTGTGACCGCACATTACGTATGGACCCGTAGAGAATTGAAGGCATTCTTGCGTATCCTCTACCGAGAAACCAGAAACAGCTTAGGAAGTTCTTAGGCATGTGCAACTTCCACCACCAGTTCATCGTGAATTACTTGCAATACGTGGCACACTTGTTGATGCTTGGGCGCACAGGGAGCAAATGGAGCTAGTTGTCCACGATGTAAAGAGCTTTGGAAGAACTGAGGAAAAAATTTGCTTATAGCATCTACTTGGTGCAACCAGGTGACACTCAAGATTACATCATCATCAACAATGATGCAAGTGCTACCGCAACAGGAGCAGTCCTAATGCAAAAGGATAAAGATGGCTGAATCAACATCATCTCTACAACTTCACGTATCCTCACGCCAGCCATGCAGAGGTATACAACCTGCAAACTAGAACTGATGGTAATAGTTTACGCTGTCTGGAAATTCAGAGTTTA